>Ga0105237_10000446_pt1 | contig 58819 bp, 60 predicted proteins | sample KBSC24metaG_FD_81520 | JGI IMG/M metagenome (GOLD analysis project Ga0105237, IMG submission 81520) | Corn rhizosphere microbial communities from Kellogg Biological Station, Michigan, USA - KBS C2-4 metaG | ecosystem: Host-associated > Plants > Roots > Rhizosphere > Soil | place: Michigan, USA... | reverse complement strand
TTACGCGGCGAGAGCGACCGGAGCATAGTTGTCATTCGCAACTATAGGTTTGACCCGATAACGGCGGTATCATGCCGGGCAAAAGCACACCCTTTACGCCCTCGTCGATCCTGTTTCGCCCCCGTAGGCTCCTCCCGCTTGGGAGGGGAGATGGTGGAGGCGCCGGGTACTGCCCCCGGGTCCGATGGGTTTATTACGATAGCCATTTATCGCCATAGCCCTTGCGGGCAACCTCTATATATGGCCGCGCCGGTTGGGATGCAAATTGGGCGTGCCGTCAGGGGATTACGGCCATCGCGTCGATTTCGATCAGGAATTCCGGGCGACCGAGGCCGACGACGCGGATCATGCTGACGGCGGGCGGGTTTGGACGAGTTCCCCATTGAGCCATCCACGCGCCGAATGCCGGGCGGAGATCAGCGTCTCCGACGACATAGATGCTGATTTTCACGAGGTTTTCGATCGTCGTGCCGGCCGCGGCGAGGCACGTCAGCAGATTATCTATGGCCTTCGCCGCCTGCTGGCCGATGTCGCCGATGCCAACGATGGTCCCGTCGGCGGCGACCGCATTCTGGCCGCCGACAACCACGGTGCGGGCGCCGGCCGGCATCACGACGACCTGACTGTACACAGGATTGCTGTGCATGCCGGCAGGGTTGATGTGTTCAAGCATCGACGGTTCTCCCTTTTGGACTGTGATGGTAAGGCGGCATCCTGCGTTGTCCACCTGCTTATCCGGCAGGTGAAAAATCTACCGTGATAGCGCGCAAACCGTGCCCGGAATCATCTAGGATGGTCGCCATGCGCCAATATCTGCAACTGCTCGACGACGTCCTGACCAATGGCATCGACCGGTCCGATCGGACCGGTACCGGCACACGGTCGCTGTTCGGCTATCAGCTGCGCTTCGATCTTTCGCAGGGCTTTCCGCTGCTGACGACCAAGAAGCTGCATCTTAAATCGATCATTTACGAACTGCTGTGGTTCCTCCGCGGCGAGACCAATGTGCGCTATCTCCAGGAGCACGGCGTCCGGATCTGGGACGAATGGGCCGATGCAAACGGCGATCTTGGGCCTGTCTATGGCTCGCAGTGGCGGAGCTGGCCGGACGGGAAGGGCGGCACGATCGATCAGATCGCAGAGGTGGTGCGTTCGATTCGTACCAAGCCGCATTCGCGCCGGCACATCGTCAGCGCGTGGAACCCCGCCGAAGTCGACGAAATGGCGCTGCCGCCCTGTCATTGCCTGTTCCAGTTCTATGTTGCCGATGGCAAGCTGAGCTGCCAGCTCTACCAGCGCTCCGCCGATGTCTTCCTGGGGGTGCCGTTCAACATCGCGTCCTATGCGCTGCTGACGGCGATGATGGCGCAGGTGACGGGCCTCAAGCCGGGAGATTTCGTCCACAGCTTTGGCGACGTGCACCTCTATTCGAACCACTTCGAACAAGCGCGTGAGCAGCTTTCACGCACACCGCGCCCCTTGCCGCAACTGACGCTCAATCCGGAGAAGCGGGACATTTTCGGCTTCGAGTTCGAGGATTTTGCCATCACCGGCTACGATCCGTATCCGACCATCAAGGCCGAGATCGCCGTATGAGAGTTTTGCCGCTGTTGTTCGGCCTGATAGCTGCCGGGCTTACGGGTTCGGCGCTCGCCAATGACACCATGGCGACGCTTGGCGCCGGCGGGCTCGAGTTCATCACTACCGACAAGGTGGAGATGGCATCGGAAAATCTCACGATCTCACCGAGCCAGGTCAAGGTCGTCTACACGTTCAAGAACGATGCCGATACCGATCAGCACGTGCTGATCGCCTTTCCGCTGCCGGATATCACCGGCGATGGCGACTTCATGGTCAGCATCCCCACCGAGGACCCCGAGAACATCTTTGGGTTCAAGACGACGTTCGATGGCAGGCCGGTCGCGGCGACGCTGCATCAATATGCGTCGGCGGTAGGCATCGATCAGACCGATTACCTGAAGAAACTCGGCCTGCCACTGGCGCCGTTCGGCGAGGCGACGCAGAAGGCGGTCAACGCTTTGCCCGATGCAGACAAGCAGCGGCTCTTGCAGCTCGGCCTCGTCATCCCGATGACCTACGACGCTGGCAAGGGGGAGCAGACCGACTACACCCCAGTCTGGACTCTCCGCTCGACCTATAGCTGGGAAGCAGATTTCCCGGCGGGCAAGACGGTGACGGTCGTCCATACCTATACGCCGAGTGTCGGCGGTACTGTGGCGACGACCTTCCTCGCACCACCTTCTGAGGATGAGGACCGGCCGGCCGACTACAAGAAAAAATACTGTACCGATGACGGGCTGATCAAAACTCTCCGGAAGTCGCTGAAGGACCCAAAAGACCCTTATAGCGCGCCTTATGTCGAGAGCTGGATGTCCTACGTCTGGTCGACCGGCGCCAACTGGAACGGGCCGATCCACGATTTCCATCTGACCATCGACAAGGGCAAGCCGGACAGCCTTGTGTCGTTCTGCTGGGACGGCAAGGTCACGAAAACCGGCCCGACGACCTTCGAGATGAGCGCCACGGACTTTTCGCCGCCACAGGACCACGAGCTCGAGATTCTGCTCCTCAACGCGCGAGGGAGCGACGGCAACTGATGGCGGTTACAATCCGATCTGCAACGCCGCGTGACGCCGGGCTGATCGTCAAGTTCATCATGGATCTGGCGGTCTATGAGAAGCTCGAGGAAGCGGCGAAGGCGACTGAAGCCGATATCGCACGCGATCTCTTTGGACCTTCGCCCAAAGCCTTCTGCGAGGTCGCGGAATGGGATGGCGTGCCCGTCGGTTTCGCGCTCTGGTTCTACACCTATTCGACCTTTCTCGGACGGGCCGGCATCTGGCTCGAAGATCTGTTTGTCGATCCAGCCGCGCGGAGCCGGGGCGCCGGCAAGGCGCTGCTCAAGAGTCTTGCAGCGAGGTGCCTGGCGGAGGAACTGGGGCGGCTCGAATGGTCTGTGCTCGACTGGAATCAGCCGTCGATTGATTTTTACCGGTCGCAGGGCGCGAAAATGATGAGCGACTGGGAGCACTGCCGCGTCGAAGGCGAGGCGCTTATCCGGCTGGGCTCGAAATGAGCGCTGTCGTCGCGATGATTGCTGGTGTTGCCGAAAACAATGTGATCGGCACCGACGGTAAAATTCCTTGGCGTCTTCCCTCGGACATGGCGTTTTTCAAGCGCACGACGATGGGCAAGCCGATCATCATGGGGCGCAAACAATATGAGACGGTCGGCCGCCCGCTGCCGGGGCGTACGAACATCGTGGTCAGCCGGCAACCGGGCTACCAACCCGATGGCGTCATTGTGATCAACGATCTCGCGGCGGCGATCGAGCACGGCCGGACCATCGCAGAAGCTGACGGTGTAGATGAAGTGATGATCATCGGCGGCGGGGAAATTTACGCGCAGGCGATGCCCGGCGCCCAGCGGCTATATATCAGCCATGTGGCGCTGTCGCCGCTGGGCGAGGTGTTTTTCCCGACCATCGACCCGACCCAATGGCGCGTGATCGAACAGCCAGTCATCGAGCCTTCGCCGAAGGATGAGGCGACGTTCGAAGTCAAGATTTACGAGCGCAAGTAGCCGTTTGTAACTTTTCTGGCCCGATGCCCACATTGATCGACCTGAGGTGCCCGCCTATATAGGGCGAACTTTATTGGCGACCGAAAGGTGAGGAATGCCCTGGGACAACAACACGGGTGGCGGCGGCCGCAACAATAATGGCGGGCCGTGGGGACAGCCGCCCGGGGGATCCGGGGGACCGAGGAAAAGCGGCGGTACGCCGAGCCTCGAGGAAATATTGAGCCGGGGCCGTGAGCGCTTCGGCGGGGGCGGCGGCGTCCCTGGTGGCCGTTGGGCGATCCTGGGCGTTGTCGTTGTCGCGGCGGCGTTTTGGCTGCTCGAATGCGTCTATACGATCGCGCCACAGGAAGTGGGTGTCGAGCTGTTCTTGGGACAGCCGCAGCCGGAGCTCAGCCAGCAGGGCCTGCATTTCCTGTTCTGGCCGCTGGAGCGGGTTGAGCGCGTGGTGATCACGCAAAACCAGACGGAGATCGGCTCGGTCACTGCCGGTACGTCGCGGCGCGACAATGAAGGCCTGATGCTGACGGCCGACCAGAACATCGTCGATGCGAAGTTTTCTGTGTTCTGGACCGTTACCGACCCCACCAAGTATCTTTTCAACGTGCGTGACCCCGAAGACGTGGTCCGCGGCGCTGCTGAAAGCGCGATGCGCGAGGTTGTCGGGCGCCGTCCGGCCCAGGACGTCTTCCGTGATGCCCGTACTGCGATTCAGATCGACGTCCAGAAGATCACGCAGGGCGTGCTCGACAACTATGGCGCCGGCGTGCGGATCGACCAGATCGCCATCGAAAACGTGGCGCCACCAGCTGAAGTCGCGGATGCCTTCGATGAAGTGCAGCGCGCCGAGCAGGACGAGGATCGGTTCCAAGAGGAAGCGCGCGGCGACGCCAACACCGTGCTCGGTCAGGCACGCGGGCAGGCCTCGCAGATTCGCGAAGGCGCCGCTGCCTATAAGGATCAGGTGGTCAAACAGGCCGAAGGTGAAGCCGCCCGTTTCACCTCGATCTACGGGCAATATATCAAGGCGCCCGAAGTAACGCGCCGCCGGCTGTATCTTGAAACGATGGAGCAGGTGCTGGGCGGCGCCAACAAGGTGGTTGTTGACAAGTCGGCTAACGGCAGCGGCGTCGTGCCCTATTTGCCCCTGCCGCAACTCGCGCCAAAGGCCCCCGGCGGAGCGAACACGTCGCTGGATATAGCGCCGAGTACACCGTCACCGGCGCCGGGTACAACCTCCGACGCGCCTCCCGTCGCAACCTCGACCACGGGGAACTGAGCCATGAACCGACTCATTGCTGCCGGCGTAGTCGTCGTCATCGCCCTCTACCTGCTGTTCTCCTCGCTTTACGTGGTCAATCCACGCGAACAGGCGATCGTCACGCGCTTCGGCCAGATCACCTCGGTGAAGACGGAGCCGGGCCTGTATTTCAAGTTGCCGACCTCGCTGGTCGACGACGTGCAGATCGTTGACAATCGCCTGCTGCGTTATGACCTGGACAACATGACGCTGCAGGTCAGCGACGGTAAGCAGTACGTGGTCGATGCCTTCGTGGTTTATCGCATCGATGACGCGCGAAAATTCCGCGAAAGGGCGCTCGGGCAGCTCGATACGCTCGAGGATCGGCTCCACTCACGGTTCGACTCCGCGCTGCGGCAGGTCTATGGCGTCCGCGGCTTTGCCGACGCGCTATCGGCCAAGCGGCTCGAAATGATGAATCAGGCCCGCGATCAGATCAAACCCGATATGGCCGACCTCGGCGCGGACGTGGTCGATGTCCGTATTCTGAGAACGGACCTCACGGACCAGGTCTCCGCGCAGACTTATGATCGCATGAAGGCCGAGCGTCTGGCACAGGCGGCGCTGCTTCGCGCCAACGGCCAGCAGGCGGCGCAGAGCATCCGGGCTATCGCCAACAGGCAATCGATCGAGACCGTTGCTGACGCGACAAGAGATTCGGAAGTCCTGCGCGGGCAGGGTGACGCGACACGCAGTCAGATCTATGCCAACGCCTACAATATCGATCCGGGATTCTACGAATTCTACCGGTCGATGCAGGCCTATCGTAGTGGGCTCGGCAGTTCCGGTACGACCATGGTGCTGTCGCCGGATTCGGAGTTCTTCCAGTATTTTGGCGATAGCGGCAAGGCGATCATACCGCCCGGCGCAGCGGCGCAACTTCCGGCGGAGGCCAGTGTCGTGGCGCCGGTGCCCGACGTCATTCCGCCGGCTGATACCAATGCGCCAGCACCGGACCAGCCCTCGGATGAGCCGGCAATAATTGCGCCGGCGCCGGGAGCGGCTACGAGCGCTCCTGCGCCAGCTACGACGGCCCCAGCTACAGCGCCGGCGCCGACCAATTGAGCGACTTTCTTGCGGCGTTAGCGCTGGCAATCTTCATTGAAGGACTCGTCTATGCCGCATTTCCGGAGCAGATGAAGAAGTGGCTGGCGGCGCTCAACGCGCAGCCGGTGGGCCGGATTCGGGGCGGCGCGCTGGCTTGCGCCGCAGCCGGACTGGTCCTGCTCTTTATTTTGCGCAGCTAACAAGGTTTGGCTGCGGACGGGGAATAGACAAATGCGGTTGCGGGCGTTGGTTGCGATTGTTGCGGCGGGTCTTTTAGCGGCAGCGATCTCTCCGCCAGCTTTTGCCGAGGCGCCTTCGGGATTGCAGGGACCGCAATCGGTCGCCGGGCTGGCAAAGAGGCTTTCGCCTTCGGTCGTCAACATCAGTTCGAGCCATCACGTCGCGGGCGGCCACGGCGTGCCGCGCCCGGGGACGCCAAGTGGCCCGTCCAACGATGGCGGTGCTCAGGGGTTTGACGACGGTAGTTCGGGCGGCGATGAGGGGGCGGCGGCGGAGGATACGGAAAGCCTCGGTTCCGGCTTCATCGTCAGCGCTGATGGGCTGGTGGTCACCAACAATCACGTGATCGAGGGGGCCGACCAGATCCAGGTTTACCTGGCCGACGGCTCTCACTTGCCGGCGACGATCGTAGGCGCCGATACCCAAACCGACATCGCGGTGCTGAGGATCAACGCCAAACACAAGCTGCCGTTTGTCACTTTCGACGACAGCGACGCGGCGGAGGTCGGCGACTGGGTGATGGCGATTGGCAACCCGTTTGGCCTTGGCGGTACGGTGACGCTCGGCATCGTTTCGGCACGCGATCGCGACATCCAGTCTGGTCCCTATGACAGCTATATTCAGACCGACGCCTCGATAAACCAGGGCAATTCAGGCGGGCCGCTGTTCGACATGAACGGCAAGGTTTTGGGCATCAACACGGCGATCGTTGCCGAGGGCGGGTCATCGCTCGGCATCGGCTTTGCCATTCCGGGCAATCTCGCCAAGCCGGTGGTCGACCAGCTCGTGCAATACGGCGAGACACGCCGGGGCTGGCTCGGCGTCGGCATCCAGGATGTGACAGACGACATCGCCGCGAGCCTTGGCCGCACCGATACACACGGTGCAATGATCACAGACGTGACTAAACCGGGTCCGGCGGATGGCGTGCTCGATGAGGGCGACATCATCCTCGATTTTGACGGCAAGGAGGTCGACACGATGCACGACCTCCCGCGGCTGGTGGCCGAGACTTCAGTGGGCAAGCTGGTGCCTGTTAAAGTGCTGCGGGACGGCAGCGAGCTGACGCTTGCCGTGACCCTCGGCCGCTTGAAGGATGGCGACAGCAAAACGGTGAGGGCCAGCCAAAGCACGGCGGCGCCGAAAGCGACGCCTCCAGGCGCGACGCTGGGCGATCTGCTCGGTTTTCAGTTGGAGCCGATCGACGGAGCGCGGCGCAAGACTTACGCGCTGCCGGATTCGGCATATGGGCTCGTGATCACCTCCGTGAAAGCAGGCAGCGATGCCGATATGAGCGGCCTCACACCTGGGCTGATTGTAGCCTCTGTCAATGGGCAGCTTGTCGCCAAAACGGCAGATGTTCAGGCCGTCGTCGATGCGGCGCGCAAGGCAGGGAGAACGGCCGTGCTGCTGCGGGTGGTGGATCCGGCCGGGGCAGGGCGCTTCATCGGGGTCAAGTTCACCGGCTAGCCGGCTTGGCAATCCGATAGAGGACGTGCGGGCGCAGGGCGTGGCCCGGTGCGAGGCGCGGATGGTCGAAGTCGTCGGCCGGGTCGCGACGCATGCCGATCTTTTCCATCACGCGCTGGCTCGGCAGGTTGATGGCGGCGGTGAAGGCGACGACTTCATCTAGCTCCAGCGTTTCCCAAGCATAGTCGAGCCAGGCGAGGGCGCCTTCCGGGGCAAGGCCCAGGCCCCACAGCGCCTTGTCGAGCTGCCAGCCGATTTCCACACGGGGGTTGCCGCGCATGACAATACGCAGGTCGTCTGGGATAATGCCGATGCCGGTCAGGCCGGCCAGCGCGCCGGTGGCCTTGAGCTCAGCCGCCTGAAAATGAAAGCCGTTGCTTGCCGCCTTGGCGATCGAGCCATCGATCTGTGCGCTGGTTTCTTCGGGCGTCGCGACGCTCGGGTAGAAGCGGCGGACGTGCGCGTCACCGAGGATTTTAGCCAGTGGAGCCCGGTCACTGTCGCTCCACGGACGGAGGACGAGGCGCGAGGTCTCGAGTGTGGTCATCGGACGATCTCTTCGTCGGCGTAACCCTGCAGGTAGAGCAGGGCGGTTAGGTCGCCGTGATCGATGCGAGCCGCTGCTGCTGCGGCGACCGCTGGTTTGGCATGGAAGGCGACGCCAAGCCCGGAAGCGCGGATCATGTCGAGATCGTTGGCGCCGTCGCCAACCGCCAGGGTTTCTTCGGGGGCGAGCCCTCGTTCCGCGACGAGGCTCTGCAGACGCTTCAGCTTGATCGACTTGTCGACGATGGGTGACGTCACCGTGCCGGTCAGCGCGTCGCCGTCGAATGCGAGCGTGTTGGCGGTTGCTTCATCGAAGCCGATGCGTTTGGCGAAGAAATCGGCAAAGAACGTGAAACCACCGGAGATCAGGGCCGTGTAGGCGCCGTAAGCCTTCATCGTCTGCACCAGCGCCCGGCCGCCTGGCGTTTGCGTGATCTTCTCGCGTCGCACTTCCTCGATTTTCTTCCGATCGAGACCTTTGAGCAGGCCGACGCGGGTTTTCAGCGCCGCCTCGAAATCGAGTTCGCCGCGCATCGCGCGATCGGTGATGGCGGCGATTTCTGCCTTGATGCCGACGGCATCCGCCAGCTCATCGATGCATTCCTGCTGGATCATGGTGGAATCCATGTCGGCGATCAGCAGCTTCTTTCGCCGTTTGGCCGAAGGCACGAGTGCGACGTCGACGGGAGCGCTGCCCAGCGCCGCGCGGGCGATTGCAGCCGAATCCGCCGCCCGTGGCTCGATGATCTCGGCCGCGACGCCATAAGTCAGCCAGTTGAGTTCGCCACCGATCTCGCGATGGATGGCCGCCGCGAGCTTTACGTCGAACATCGGTTCGGCGGGATTGGCGATCAGGCAAAGAACCGACATGGTGGGCCAATCTTTTGGGAGGGGCGATTGGCCGGGGCCAAGCGAGCGGTGTTGATAGCGGGTCCGACTGCCAGCGGCAAGTCGGCGCTGGCGCTCGCAACAGCGCGCGAAATCGGCGGGATCGTGATCAACACCGATGCCATGCAGGTCTACGACGTGTTGCGCGTGGTGACGGCGCGCCCATCGGAGGCCGAGATGGCCGAGGTGCCGCACCGACTCTATGGCTTCGTCGATCCGGCGACGCGGTTTTCGACCGGCGCGTGGCTTTCTGCGGCTGGGCGGACGATTGCGGAAAACGACTGTCGGCCGCTGATCTTCGTCGGCGGTACCGGGCTCTATTTCGACGCGCTGGAAGGCGGCTTTGCGGAAGTGCCGCCGGTGCCGGCGGATATCGTCGCGAAGGTTGAGCGCGAGTTGGAGGGGCTGGATTCCGAGGGGCGCGGCAGGTTGCTGAAGGCCCGCGATCCGGAGATGGCGGCGCGGCTGCAGGCGCCAGATCCGCAGCGGGTGACGCGGGCGCTGGCGGTCCTGGCGGCGACCGGGCAATCGCTGGCGCGGTTCCAGGATCGGACGCAGCAGGGGCTGCTCGACGGCTTTTCCGTGGAGCGGATCGTGCTCGATCCTGACCGCGAGTTGCTGCGCGAGCGCATAGCTACCCGGTTTGGCCGCATGTTTGAGGAGGGGGCCGTCGAGGAGGTGCGGGCGCTGCTGACTCTGGAGCTCGACCCTAGTCTGCCGGCGATGAAGGCGATCGGCGTCCGTGAGATCGCCGGCTGGCTTGCCGGCGAGATCGGCGAGGATGAAGCGATCGAGCGGGCGGTGATCGCGACGCGCCAATATGCCAAGCGGCAGCGTACCTGGTTCCGTAACCGTATGTCCGGCTGGCGCTTTCTCGACCCGGCTGCTACAAAGTGAGCGCACTTAAAGGCCATTGTAAATTTGCCACAGTGGTAGAGACAGAGTGCGGCGGCTATCCGAGTTGAGGAACTTTCCAAGCAACCCGGCATTTAGGGCCATAAGTCAAACTGGAGGGACTCCATGAAGAAGGTTCTCATCATCCTCGCTGCAGCGCTGGCGCTGTCGGCCTGCTCGACCACCGAGCAGGGCGCCGGGATCGGCGCCGTGACAGGTGGTCTGATCGGCGCGGCGACGACCGGCAATGTGGTCGGTGCGGCCGTGGGCGCAGGTGTTGGTGCAGTTGCCGGCGGGCTCATTGGCGAAGTGGTTGGCCAGCCCGGCTACTGCTATTACTATCCTGACCGTCACCACCGCTCCCGCTGGAAGGATCGCTGCCGCGACGGGTATTGATCCCCTAGAGCATAAGCTCAGCGAATTGGTCGGCCCACGGGTTCCGTGGGCCGATTTTTTTTGCCCGCCGCAGGGCTTGGCGATTTGCGACCCGTTCATCGGTTGTCCATGCTAGGGTTGGTTCCAGGGGCCGCTCGTGCCCACGTTGGCTGACGTTTTCGGATGTCGCCGAAACCCTCGACGGAGGATCTTTTCCTTGGAACCGATCAAGAGCATCGCCGTGCCGGCCACGCGCCGGCGCACCACCGGCAAACCGCGCCGCGCCGGCCATCCCGAAGCGCCGGTCGACAGCCGGGTCAGCGGCATGGTCGGGGCGCCGCGCCGTGTTGCGGGGCCCGCTGCGGCGGCGCAGCAGCACCGCTACCAGATCGGCCAGCGGCTTTCGCTGAGCGGTGGAGGCAATCGCTGGGCCCGTGTGCAGGCGCTGTGCAGCGTTGTCGCGCTGCTGCCGCATGAGGGCGGACCGTTCCTCTACCGGGTGCGCAGCGAGGTGGAAAACTACGAGCGCATCGTCGCCGAGATCGACCTGACGCCGGTGACCTAAGCCTATTTTCCGGCCGCACCTTGCGTATCAGCGATCATTCCTCCATATTCCCGAGCACGTTTCGCAATTGTCTTGCGCTATCTGAAAAAGGTCGGCTGAGCCGCCCCCTTTGGCTATCTCTTGATGCCACCGGAACGTTTAGACCCGCCAGGCATGTCGCCCGGCGACCACCTACGTTCTGTCGTGCGGTTAAGGTCCCGCGCGGAACGCAATCAAAAGGTATTCCCATGGCCATCAATGGCACGGTTAAATTCTTCAACACCACCAAGGGTTTTGGTTTCATTCAGCCCGACGACGGGCAGAAGGACGCCTTCGTCCACGTGACCGCCCTTGAGCGCGCCGGCATCTCCTCGCTCGTCGAAGGCCAGAAGGTCTCGTACGATCTCGAGAAGGGCCGTGACGGCAAGGTTTCGGCGACGAACCTGTCGCTGCGCTAAGTTTTCGGCCCGGTAGCGGGCCTGAACCGACGAATTGAAAAAGGCTCCGCAAGGGGCCTTTTTTATTGGCGATATCGCCGACCTCACTAACGCCGATCGCTAAACTCCAATCGAATTGTGCAAGCGAAAAGCCAGAACGTTCGCGTATCGATCTTTCTGGGTTTGATCGAGTTATTGGTTTGGGGGATTTTCGTTGCGCTCCTATTTTGATGGGCTGCTGCGCTATTTCGAGTTTTCGGGCCGGTCGAGCCGCGCGCAATACTGGCTGTTCCAGTTGTTCTACGTCGTGCTGCTGGCGGGCTCGTTCTATGCCGATTACCGGCTGAACGGCCGGTTTCCCGACCGGCAGAATCTGGGCCTGCTCTCGACCTTCGTGATCTTCTTCCACATCGTGCCGCAGATCACGGTGACGGTGCGGCGCCTCCACGATATCGGCAAATCCGGGTGGTGGTACCTGCTGCTCTTCGTGCCGCTTGCCGGCCTGCTGGTGTTCGTCTGGACCTTCTACAGTTCGGAGGATGGCTCCAACGATTACGGCGACGATCCGCGCAATGGCCCCCCGCGTCCAGCCGCGCCCGCGCCGACGTCTTATCGCGGGGTGCGCATGGGCAACTCGCAGCCCCGGCCGGCGATGCGGCTGGAAGGCCAGTCGATTTCGACGCAGCGGTTCATCTAGGCGGCGCTGGGGGAGCGGCTCGCTGGGTGGCCGGGTCGAGCCCGGCCATGACGGCGGAGAGGTATGAGGCAAGTTCGGTGCAAACAACAACCATCCTCTCGCGCGACTGAGATCATTCCGCAAAACGTTGCCGCGATAAGTGGCGGCATTGGCGAGGCTCCGTCTCCGGAGCGGGTAGTCCGCATTTGGTGAGACAGGGCCTCGCCAACGCGACCGGGATTTTGGCCAGGTCGAACGGGGCTGCGCTACCTTCTTTGCGCTGCCGCCTCCGGTTACGGATCGGGGTGGAGGGGCGAGGGGCCAAGGCCGGCGAGAACTGCCGGACGATGCGAACATCCTCTTTCTCCGTGACGCCCGTTTGTGAGAGCGCCCCGATCCTTGCCACCTCCTCACATGGAAGCAGCGGAGGCGGCTAACGTCCCCAGTATCAGGGACCGGCCACCGATCGACCGAAGCTGAGCTGGAACGACTCCCAACCCACCCGATCTCCCCCCGCCAATCGTTCGTAGCGACCTCGCAACGACGAGGGGATGAGGGGAGTATGAGGGGGTAAAAGGTAGGGGGATAACTTTTGCTGGGAGGCCGGAACCGCTGGATTTCCGTCTCCATTTTCAGCCTCTCCACCGTCATGGCCGGGTTTGACCCGGCCACCCAGCAGAACTCGCAACAACCTTCAGCGCCTGTGGAACGGCCTCTTGGGTCCCCGGGTCAAGCCCGGGGATGACGACCGAGAGGAATGGGCATCACAAGACTAGCGTCGTCTGGCTGCGTTTCAGCCGCGGTCAGCCGACGACGCGCCAGCGTTCTTCGCGGGGTGAGGTCGGGCGGAAATCGTAGCGGTCTTTGCCGAGGGCATGGAGAGTGGCGCGTTCGATCAGCGAAAAGTCGGCAGGGTTGTCGCGGTTGAGGTTCATCGGCTCCTTCAGGACCACCGGCGGGTTGGTCATGAAGCGGACTTTGCCGGAATGGTTGTTGGACGAGGCATGCAGCATGAACGGGTGGAGGATGATGAAATCGCCGGCCTCGCCGCTGACCTCCTCAAACTCGTGGCACTGCTCGATCAGCTTGCCGAACGCGTCGCCATCGTCGACGCCCTCAGGATGATCGGCGAGATATTTTGCCACGATTTTAATCGAGTCCGGCGCGATGAAGGTGCCGCCCCCCTTCGGGGCAACATCCGACCAGTAGACGATGGTGAGAAGGCCCTGTTCGCGGCTGTCGAGGAAATGCCGGAAGAAGCTGCCGTCCTTGTGCCAGCCGCCGCTTTCGACCGACGGTTTCACCCAGGGCTTGTCAGCGCCGCGCCGGAAATTGACGACGAAGGCATCGGACCATTCGGTTGAATCGATCGTGGTGAAATGCTGGGATTCGATCTCCATGATCCGGTGATCGATGCGATCCTCGCCGCCCGTCACATCGCAGAGCGCCGCCCACCCCTTGGGCGAGATATCCTTGATGGCCGCCTTGTTGTGGCGATCCATCCAGACGATGTCCTTTTTCCAGGTCGAGCGGTCATGAGGGTCATAACCGAGCCGGCCATAGGCCTCGCCCGTCCATTTTTCGGCGAGGCTGCGATCAAGGCAGTTTTTGACGCGCACATACCCCTTCTCGATGAAATGCTGCGCCTGCTCGGGGGTGAGCACCTGAAGTTCGCGTGCCATTCGATTTCTCCTCGTATTTTTCTTGCGCCATTTCGTTCGAGCAGGCTGCGCGATCAGGCAGCCCAACGCTGTTCACCGAAAGTAGCAGCAAGTCGGAGGTTGGGGCGAGTGGGGTGGAAGCGATCTGGGGCAAGTGATAGCGGCCCTGCACAACTCAAAGCCACCCGGCGCCATCGCCACCATTTGTGCGAGGGAGAGTTCGCGAACGCCAGCCCGCTCTATGTGGGGCTGAACCTTTGGGGAGGGGAGGAGTAGCTATAGCTTGCCGTTATCGATTCCGGATGGCGCAGCGTCGCGCGGGAAATGCTGAGAGCGCTAGCTTTGCCGAAATTCATCTAAGCGTTTGACGAGATTTGCCAAGTCGGAAGGGATTTCTTCAGAGCGCATAGTTGTCACGATGCGATGATCAGTAACCGTGACGCTGTATCGGCGTGCGATCTCATCGCGAAACGCTCGCAGTACGACCTTGCCCGGAACTATCGAAAGCCTTCCCTCCAAAGTCAGCCAGTTAGCCTCGAATGCCTTCGTTGCTTCCTTTGTAAGCGTCGCGATGTCGCGCCTTCCGTGCTCAAAAAAGGTTATTCGTTTCGAGACGCACTGGGACTGAATGTCAGACCGAAGGTTGTCGGTGACTGCTTCAAGGATTTCCTTCGCGTCGCAATCCAGTACCAAGTCTTGACCGGTCCGCAGACTTCGATCTCGCAGGGCTGCTACAAGAGCGCGGTCAAGAACGCCAGGTAACAGCAGATAGTTTTCTATCTCTTTCCTGTCGTGAATATGGGAGAAGGCAAGATGCTGCTGCAAGCTCTCTTGAATCTCGGCTAGTTCCTCGCTTGGCCAATAGTCCCGATCGAAAACGGCACCAACCCGAAGCCCAAATCCAAGTGCCTCCTCGAAGGCTGACGCTAGGCCACGTATTCTTTCCCACCCCGAGAATCCCCCAGACTCCATGCTTGTCAGGTCAGACCCAGCAGCGAGGTCTGAATAGCCTAGCTTGACCGCAAATCTCCGAATAAGCGAGAAATCCGAGCTGCCCTCTGTAAATATTATCCGACGATTTCGCGCCAATCTTGTTAGCGTGATGTTCTGAATTGAGCCGACTGCTGAGAGTGCTCGTTGCACTCCCTCGACGTCACGTAGCCGTTCCGCAGTTTTCTTTGACTTGTCGACAAGAACAATCTCGGCGGGATCGGCCTCGCTCATTATCTCTGTCGAATGGGTCGCAACCAGCACGTCTGCTCCCACATCTCGAAGGATCTCAAGAAGCCGAAGTTGTACGTCTGGATGAAGATATAGTTCAGGCTCGTCTACAATAATTATTGTTGCATCTCGCGACCTGGAAATATGGCTGAGCAATTGCAGCCATATCTGGAAGCCGAAGCCAGACCAAAAAAGCTCGCGGGAGATCCTCCTTTCTAGGCAAAACATGATTAATGAGGTTCCGGAGCGTTCCGGCCGTTCAATCTCCATGTCGGGCCAGGTGCTCGACACGAGCTTCGCAAATTCGTCAAAATATTCTGTGTTGTAGTACCAGTAATTTCGAAAATGCCTTGAGGCTCTGGTCGTTAGAAGATTCTTTCTAACGGTCTCCTCCGAGACCAAGGCTTCCTCATGCTCAAGTGGTCCCAGGATGGGCACTACTGCAAGGTCTATCGGCGCATGTCTGCGTATGTCCGAGGGGGTTTTTAGGCTGTTCGTGCGGTTGTCTGCATAAAAGAGGCACCCGCCCTCATCCGGGAAAAACAACGTAAGAAGTGTCGTGTTTGAAAGCTTGAACTCCACAAAACTATGTGTGTCGTCGTAGTTTGTATGGATGTTTTCGGACGAGATCGGAAGTTGGTCGACGGGAATACGCCAGGCGTGGCGCTGTTCTGACGGGCCCCAGAGAATTTCCGCCTTGCGCGTTCTCGCGATTCTTATGGCCTGAGCGAGTACACGGAACGCGCCAATTATGGTAGATTTCCCGTTGTTATTTGGGCCGACGAGAATGTTCATCTGGTGCAACTGAATGGAATAGTCCCCCAGCGCCTTGTAGCGAGTGAAGCGGGCAGACTCGACGTGCACAGGAGCTGGGAGCATTGATCGCGCCAAGAGGAATGGGCCGTCACAAGTTAGAAGAAATGCAGCTTGGGTGGGAGAGACGTAACCAGTTCGTTGGGCAACCTCGCTTCTTGACACCCTCCGCCTCCCGCGACTATGTATGCAGCCTCAATTTTGGGAGCGGTCCCGTGCGGGCACTCATTCTCGTAGTAGGTAGGCGCATCGGTCACGTGGGATAAAATCCCGCGAAGGAACGGTGCGCGCCAAGGTCCCTAACGGGGCCTTTTTTATTGCCCGCGATTCCGGAAGGGGTGGCGGGATGGTGTTGGAGAAGCGGTGCCACTGGCACCCCCGCCTAACCCCTCTCCACAAGGGGGAGGGAGACGGCGGAGACTGAGGAGAGACAAAATGGCCGAGCAGATGACCGGCGCGGAAATGGTGATCCAGGCTTTGGCCGATCAGGGTGTCGAGCACATCTTCGGCTATCCGGGCGGGGCAGCGCTGCCGATCTACGATGCGCTCTACCAGCAGACCAAGGTCACCCACATCCTTGTCCGCCACGAGCAGGGCGCCGGCCACATGGCCGAGGGCTATGCCCGCTCGACCGGCAAGGTCGGCGTGGTGCTCGTGACATCGGGGCCGGGTGCGACCAACACCGTGACGCCGCTCACCGATGCGTTGATGGATTCCATTCCCCTCGTCGTCATCACGGCGCAGGTGCCGACGACGCTGATCGGCTCGGATGCGTTCCAGGAATGCGACACGGTCGGCATCACGCGGAGCTGCACCAAGCACAATTACCTCGTGAAGGACGTCAACGACCTGTCGCGCGTGCTGCACGAGGCGTTCTACATCGCCAATTCGGGCCGGCCGGGGCCGGTGCTGGTCGATATCCCCAAGGACGTGCAGTTCGCGCTCGGCACCTACCGGTCGCCGGACGAAGTGCAGGTCGAGCGCCACAAGAGCTACCACCCGCAGGTCGAGGGCGATGCCGGCGCGATCGGCGCTGCCGTCGACATGATGCTCAAAGCCGAGCGGCCGATCTTCTATACCGGCGGCGGCGTCATCAATGCCGGACCGGAGGCGAGCCAGCATCTGCGCGAGATGGCGGAACTGACGGGCTTTCCGGTGACGTCCACCCTGATGGGGCTCGGCGCCTTCCCCGCCTCCAATCCCCAGTGGATGGGAATGCTCGGGATGCATGGCACCTACGAAGCCAACATGGCGATGCACGATGCCGACCTCATCGTCTGTATCGGGGCGCGGTTCGATGACCGGATCACCGGGCGGATCGATGCGTTCTCGCCCGGCAGCCGGAAGATCCATGTCGATATCGACGCGTCTTCGATCAACAAGAACGTGCTGATCGATCTTGCCATCGTCGGCGACAGCGGCCGGGTGATGGAGGAGATGATCCGCGTCTGGCGGAGCCGCACCAACGAATCCCGCGAAGAGGCGATCAAGCAGTGGTGGGGGCAGATCAACGAGTGGCGGAAGAAGAACTCGCTCGGCTTCAAGAACTCGACGACGATCATCAAGCCGCAACACGCGATCAAGCGGCTCTATGAGGCGACGAAGGGCAGGGAGGTGTTCATCACCACGGAAGTGGGCCAGCACCAGATGTGGGCGGCGCAGCACTTTCCGTTCGACTTGCCGAACCACTGGATGACCTCCGGTGGGCTCGGGACGATGGGCTATGGCCTCCCCGCCGCGATCGGCGTGCAGGTCGCGCATCCCGACGCGCTGGTCATCGACATCGCGGGCGAAGCCTCGGTGCAGATGACGATGCAGGAGATGTCGACGGCGATCCAGTACGAGCTGCCGATCAAGGTGTTCATCCTCAACAATGAGCGGATGGGCATGGTTCGCCAGTGGCAGGATCTGCTGCATGGCGGGCGGTATGCGCACTCCTACAGTGAGAGCCTGCCGGATTTCGTCAAGCTGGCGGAAGCGTTCGGGGGCAAGGGTATCCGCTGCTCGGATCCCGCCAAACTCGACGACGCGATCGCTGAAATGCTGGCTTACAAGGGGCCGGTGCTGTTCGACTGCATGGTGGAAAAGCACGAGAACTGCCTGCCGATGATCCCCTCGGGCAAGCCGCATAACGAGATGATCCTGCCCGATTTCGACGCCGATATCGGCGCGGTGATCGACGCCAAGGGCCGGGAACTGGTGTAGGGAGAAGAGAAATGAACGCACAGCTTCAGCCGACCGGTTCGGCCTACTTCCTGACCAAGGAGACGGTCGCGGCCGAGCGGCATACGCTTTCCGTGCTGGTCGACAACGAGCCGGGCATTCTGGCGCGCATCGCTGGCCTGTTTTCGGGGCGCGGCTACAACATCGAGAGCCTCACGGTCTCAGAAGTCGAGCACGACAAGGCGTTGAGCCGCATCACGGTGGTGACGATTGCGACGCCAAAAGTGCTGTCGCAGATCAAGCTGCAGCTCGAGCGGCTGGTGCCGGTGCACCGCGTGCATGACCTGACGGCCGAGGGCAAGGCGCTCGAGCGCGAGCTGGCGCTAATCAAGGTTGGTGGCACCGGCGAACATCGGGCCGAGACGCTCCGTCTTGCCGATGCGTTCCGGGCTCAGATTGTCGACGCCACGACCGAAAGCTTCGTGTTCGAGGTGACGGGGAAGCCGTCGAAAATCGATTCGTTCATAGCGCTGATGGTGCCGCTCGGGTTGATCGAGGTGGTGCGGACCGGCCTTGCTGCAATCTCGCGCGGCGCCGAGGGGATGTAGGCGACAGGATCGCTGCCGGCGGTTGTTCGCTCCGCGCAAACAATGCGGCAGCAATCCTGCTCCAATCGTGGTGCCTGCGGGGCGGTGGCGGTCTGCAGACACCACTGACCGTCGCAAAGCCCCGGAGCTGCTGAACGCACATTTGTGTGCCCTATAGCCGCTACGGATGCTGCGCAGGCGCTTGTGCTCACGCGACAGGTTGGTGCCCCCTTGTGACTCTCGCCGCTAGGCACATATTCCACCTCAGTTACGATTAGTGACTAAACCGAGAGACTGAGGTAAATTAAATGTCCAAGCCAAACATCGCCGTCATCATCACGTCCATCCGTCCGACCCGCTTCGGCGACAAGCCGGCAGCGTGGATTCTCGACCATCTCAAGGCGCGCGGCGACGTCGACGCCGAGATCGTCGACCTGAAGGATTACAACCTGCCGCTGTTCGATGCGCCCGCGTCGGACGCCTGGATGCCGACCCCGAACCCCGAGGCCGCCCGCTGGCAGGCCAAGCTCAAGGAGTTCGACGGCTACATCTTCGTTACGGCCGAGTACAACCGCTCGATCACCGGCGCGCTGAAGAATGCGCTCGACTGGGCCTATACCCCGTTCACCCGCAAGGCCGCTGCTTTCGTCGGGTACGGCTCGACCGGCGCCGCCCGCGCCATCGAGCATCTGCGCAACATCCTCGTGGAACTGCAGATGGTCCCGACCCGTCACGGCATCCACATCGGTGGTTCCGACTTCGTGCCGCTGATGATGGGGCAGAAGACCTGGGACGAGACAAAGGGCAATTTCGACGCCTTCGTTCCCGATCTGCTGAACAACCTCGTCTGGTGGACCAACGCCACCAAGGCGGCGCGCGAAGCCGATGCCGCCCAGGCGAAAGCCGCCTAATACCCCTTCCTGACGAACAGGAAGTCTCCCGGACGATGGGCGATGCCAAAGATGGCGTCGCCCATTTTCTTTCGCCTCTCGCGCTACGCAATACGCTTATGCAACCAAGCCTTGCGGCCAGGGTTGAGTGTGGCAGGCGGGGGGTGTAGACACCCCCGCACCTCTTCCCGAGGTCAGCGACGGAATACATGACGCAGACGAATGTGGCCGGCCTCGAAGTTGGCCTCGATGCAGCCGAACACGCCAGCCACGCCAAAAAGAACCTCCCGATACTCGTGCTCGGCGCGATTGGCGTCGTCTACGGCGATATTGGTACGAGCCCGATCTATGCATTCCGGCAGGCGATGGCGGACGGTGCTTCGGCCGCGACTTTGGCTGAAGACGTGCTCGGCCTTCTCTCGCTGATCGTCTGGGCGCTGACGATTACCGTCACCATCAAATACGTGTTCTTCGTCACCAAGGCCGACAACAAGGGCGAAGGCGGCACGCTGTCGCTGATGTCGCTGGCCAAGACCGGCTTTTCCGGCAATCCGACCTGGATTTTGGCGCTGGGCGTGATCGGCGCTGCGCTGTTTTTCGGCGACTCGGTCATTACGCCTGCCATCTCGGTCCTCTCTGCTGTCGAAGGCGTCGAGACGGTAGCGCCGAGCCTGGCGGTCTGGGTATTGCCGGCGACGATCGTCATCATCATCGGGCTGTTCCTCTTCCAGCGTTTCGGCACGGCGACCGTTGCTTCCATCTTTGGACCGGTGATGGTTGTCTGGTTTCTGGCGCTCGGGCTGAGCGGGCTTGCTCACGTGATCTTCGAGCCGCAGGTGCTGCTGGCGATCAACCCGCTCTATGGTCTCCATTTCCTCGCCTCGCACTGGATGATCGCCGGTTTGGTGATCGGGGCGATTTTCCTCGCCGTGACCGGCGCTGAAGCGCTTTATGCCGACCTCGGCCATTTCGGCCGGAAACCGGTCGTGGTGGCGTGGTTCTGCCTCGTCTTCCCGTCACTGCTGCTCAATTATTTCGGGCAGGGCGCCTTCGTGCTCCATGGCGGGCCGGCTGCGGCGACGATCCCGTTTTTCGAGATGCACCCTGAATGGGCGCGCGTGCCGATGGTGATCCTGTCGACGGCTGCGACCGTCATCGCCAGTCAGGCGGTCATCTCGGGTGCTTATTCGCTGGCGCAACAGGCGATCGCACTCAACCTCCTGCCGCGCATGACGGTGCGACATACTTCCGAGACGGCATCTGGCCAGATCTACATGCCGCAGATCACCTCGATGCTGATGATCCTGGTGCTGCTGCTGGTGGTGGGTTTCAAGAGTTCGGCGGCGCTATCGTCGGCCTACGGCATCGCGGTGTCGGGGGTCATGCTGGTCACCTCGTGCTTCCTTGCCGTGGTGATGTGGCGCGTCTGGAAATGGCCGAAGGCCTGGATCGTCGGCATCACCATCCCCTTCCTTATCGTCGACATCAGCTTCTTCGTCGCAAACCTCGGCAAGATCGTCGATGGCGGCTGGGTGCCGGCGCTGGTTGCCGTCACGGTGGCGACAATCATGGTCGTGTGGATGACCGGCCGGCAGCGGCTGATCGACAAGACCCGCCGCGACGAGGTGCCGCTCGAATTTCTGGTGCAGAACCTAACCAAGAAGCGCCCGACTGTTGTGCCGGGCACCGCGGTGTTTCTCACCAGCGACGCGACAGGCGCGCCGACAGCGCTGCTCCACAGCCTCAAGCACTACAAGGTGCTGCACGAAAAGAACGTCATCCTGACGGTGCAGACCTCGAACCTGCCGCGCGTGCCGGACGACGACAAGGTACGCATCGAGTCGCTGAGCGAGCTATTCTATCGGGTGGTTGTGACCTTCGGCTACGTCGAGACGCCGAACATTCCGAAGGCGCTGGGACTGGCGCGAAAACTCGGCTGGAAGTTCGACATCATGTCGACCTCGTTCTTCCTGTCGCGGCGGTCGCTAAAAGCGTCGCCGAAGGGTGGCATGCCGTTCTGGGCCGACCGCATCTTCATCGCGCTCGCCCGCAACGCCACCGACGCGACGGAGTATTTCCACATCCCGACCGGCCGCGTCGTCGAGATCGGCACGCAGGTGACGATCTAGGCGGCAGCCAACGCGCGGCCGCCGCCCGGCTTGAATGCGACCTACAGCACGAACTGGTAGTCGACGAGAATGCGATCCTCGTCGTCGACGAGCAGGAATTCGAGGCCGCGGGCAAGGATGGTTTCGCCCTTGGGCGGCAGCATCTCCCAGTGGAAGGTGACGACGTCGTGGAGGCGCCGTGCATCTTTGGCGGCGCGGAAGCGGTTGCCGTCGTCGCGGATGTTTTTCTCATGCGAACCGCGCACGCGTTCCATTAGTTCGTCGTAGCCGCGCACCTCGCGATCATTGACGTAGTGTTCGCCTGCCGGCACCCACAGGGCCTCGATGGCGGCGCGACGGCGGGCGACATCCGGTTCTGCCCATGCGGCGACGTAGCGGTCGGCAAGGTCTTGAGCTTCGGTCATTTTCTTCTCCATTCGCGGTTGGCGGGACCATGCCCGCTTCGCCGCAAGAGGTCGCTCGCGGGGCGATCCAAATCCATGACGTGGGAGGTCAAATTCCGGCATCGAATGCGCACCGAACTTGACCCCACAGGTCATTGAACCGGAGCAAGCCGGCCACTACGGTTGCGGGCATGACGAACAATCCGGTTCCATTCGGGGTGCTGCTCAGGCGCTGGCGCGAGCAGCGGCGCATGACGCAGATCGACCTTGCCCTCGCGGCGGAGAGCTCGACGCGGCACTTGTCTTATCTCGAAACCGGCCGGTCACAGCCCAGCCGCGAAATGATTGCACGCCTCGCCGAATGCCTCGATATACCGTTGCGTGAACAGAATGTGCTGCTGCTCGCGGCCGGCTTTGCGCCGGCCTATGGCGAGCGGCCCGTCGCCGATCTCGATGCCGCCAAGCAGGCCATCGATCGGGTGCTGCAGGCGCATCTGCCGTATCCGGCCTTTGCGGTCGATCGGCATTGGAACGTGGTGCTGTCGAACTCGGCGCTGCAGCAGCTTTACGAAGGTTGCTCGGAGGAACTCATGCGCCGGCCGGTCAATGCGATCAGGCTGACGCTGCACCCGGCTGGAATGGGGCCTCGGATCATCAATTTTGCCCAGTGGCGCGCGCACACGGTGAGCGTGCTGCGCCAGCAGGCCGAAGCACATGCCGACCCGGTTATTGAGAAACTGTTGGCCGAGGTGAGGGCCTATCCGGTGCCGCCGCGATCCGAGGCCTTCGACACCCTCGATGGCTCATCGCGGCTAACCACGCCACTGCGGATCGCGACCCGGCTGGGGCCGGTGTCGTTCCTCAATACGACGACTGTCTTTGGAACGCCGCACGACGTCACGCTGTCTGAACTGGCCCTCGAAATGCTGTTCCCGGCGGATGCGGAGACGGTTGAAATCGTCAAGGCAATGATCGCAGAGGAACTCGCGCCAGTCTGACGACGCGCGGCTAGGCCGTCGCCGCCGCTTTGGGTGGGTAGGCGCGGATGAAGGTTTTCACCGCGTTGGTTGCGGCTTTGCGCAGTTCTTCGTCGGTCGGCTCGGGGCCGCCCAGCGAATAATCCGGCAGGTCGGCGTTGATCAGCGCCATGAACTGCCGTGCGGCAAGGTCAGGGTCGTCGATATCGATGTCGCCGTCTTTGGCGAGGCGGGCGAACCGGGCGGCGATCGCCGGCCAGTTCTTGCCGGGGCCGTATTCGCGCCAGGTCTCGAACAGTTCGGGATAGCGCTGGCCTTCGTTTTCGATGAGTTTTCGCAGCGCCGTCGCATCGGCATCGCACATGCAATTGCTGCTGAGGCGCACGGCGAAATCGATCAGTTCGGCCTCGATGTCGTGCGGCCTGTTGGGGAAGGTCGCGAGCGTCTTGACCATAGCCTCGCTTGACCGCTCACTGATGCCGCGCACGACTTCGGCGAAGAGTTTTTCCTTGTCGCCGATCTGGTTGTAGATGGTCTGGCGGGAGACACCTGCCTCGGCCGCGACCGCATCGATCGAGGCGCCGGTGAAACCGTCGCGGCAGAAGACCGCCGTACCGGCCTCGATGATCTGGCAGCGCTTGTTGTAGTTGCCGCGGGGCTGCATGGCAGCGCTGCGTTCAGCCTGATAGCTCGAATCCATAAATCGAAGATAATGGCTCTTGACGAATTGGACAAGAGTGTCCAATTTCCGTTTTAGACGCTAGTGTCCAATTTTGTGGACAAGCGATTCTAAGCGGAAGGGAACGGTATCCACCACAGGTTCGGTTCGACTGCTGCCAGAAATTGGCAGAGCCCGCTGCTAGACGGTAGGCGTCGGCCGCTTTCGGACCCCATTGACCTCGCCTCACCGTCATAATATTAAACCAACAGGTTATTTATCTGTTCGGTTAATCGATGCGGTGCGAAGATTACGTCTGAGGTAATCGACCAGCGGCGGCCGAACAGCGATGGATGGGGTGCCTCAAGGGTAGAGGCGGTCCATCGGAGAGAATGAGCAAATGCGCAAAGCATTGACGATGATGGCGTCAGGAAAAGCAAACGCCTGAACTAATTGCAAAAATCGGTCGCTTGGGCCGGGAAGAGATTTGACTATGGACAGCAAGATTTTCAAAGCCGGTGTCGTTCTGGGCCTTCTATCGGTGATCGGTCCGTTCGCCATCGACATGTACCTGCCGGGGTTGCCGGCCATCGCGAAGACGCTGCATGCGGACACCGGGCCGGCGCAGCTCTCGATCATGGCATTCCTTCTGGCTTCGGCGGTGTTCGGCCTCGTCTACGGGCCGGTCAGCGACATGATCGGGCGCAAGCCGCCGTTTTATTTCGGTATCGCGCTCTATCTCGTAGGTTCGATCGGCAGTGCCCTGGCGCCGAGCATCGAGTGGCTGATTGCCTTCCGCTTTGTGCAAGGGATCGGCGCATGTGCGTCGTTTTCGCTGCCGCGGGCAATTGTCCGTGACAACTATACGGGTGCCGCAGCGACCCAGCTCTTCAGCCTCTTGATGCTGGTTTTTTCGATCTCGCCGATTCTGGCACCGGCTCTGGGCAGCGTCATCATTCAGTTCGGCGACTGGCGCACGATCTTTTGGGTGATGACCGGCTCAAGCGTCCTCGCGCTGCTGCTGGCGGTGTTCGTCCTCAAGGAAACGCGTCCGAAGGAGGCGCGCATTGAGAGCAGTCTTGGCGGCGCCATCAAGGGCTACGGCAAGCTGTTGCGTGACGGCCGGTTCATGGGCCTGACCTTCATTGGCGGCTTCGGTATGTCGAGCTTTATGGCCTTCATCGGCAGTTCGAGCTTCGTCTATCAGAACCACTACGGGCTGACGCCGACGTTCTACAGCTTCGCGTTCTCGATCAACGCGGTCGGCTTCTTCGGCGCGTCGCAGGCGACCGGTGCGCTGGTGAAGCGCTTCGGTCTCAACAAGGTGGTCCGCACCGCCGTCTGGGGCTTTACTGCGCCGATGGTGCTGCTGCTGGCGTTGTTCCTTGCCGGTGTCGACAGCTTTGCGGTGCTGGCGACGCTGATGTTCATCGCCTTCACTTTCCTTGGTCTGGTGCTGCCGACAACGGGCGTGCTGGCGATGGAAGAACAGGGCGAGATCGCCGGCACGGCGTCGGCTCTGATGGGCACGCTGCAGATGGTGGCCGGCTCGGTGGTGATGGCGGTCTCGGGCTTCTTCTTCAACGGCACTGCTTTGCCGATGGTGGTGGCATTCGCCGGCTGTGCGGTGGTGGCGTTCGTGTTGACGCAGTTCACCATCCGCGGCGACTCGCCGCCGATCGACGGACCGCTTGAAGTGCCGGCCGAGTAAGCTCGGGCGCTACAAATAGGAAGGGCGCGGACCTGAACGGTGCCGCGCCCTTTTTGTTTCTGGGAAGAGTTCTGCCGTCAGGCCTTCACGCCATCAGGTCTTGGGCATATCCGGGCACACCGAAGGCACCGGCGCCGCTTCGTAATGCTCGGTCACCGGGCCGCCCTTCAGATCAAGCACCAGCGTCAGCTTGTCGGCACTGAGGGCCGCGATGCGGGCAGGGATGTCGATGCCGTCCTCGTTCCAGGTGAGCTTGTTATCGGGCAGCATTTTCCAGGCCGACAGGCGATGCGTCTCCCAGCAACTGTCCTGCACCAAGGTGCCATCCGACAGGAAGACACGGATAACGCCCGGCAGCTCGCCGCTGTCGGTCTTGATCCAGACGCGATTGGTGAAATCGGCGGCGGGGAGGGTGGAGGGCTTGTCGGACTCGGTGGCCGAATCCTCTTTGGTCATGTCCTCGGCGCGTACTGGAAGCGCGGTGCCAAGACCGACGCCCCACATGGCGAAGAGGGCAAAGAGGGTGGCCTTGGAGGTCATGAGCTCAACTCCGGTCTGGTCATCCAGCACATGGTGCGCCGGTTGCGAGGCGGCAAGAGTGCGCGGGAAATTGCGTCCGATTTGGGCTCGAAAAGTTACAATTGCGCAACCACGAACCGGACGTCGCGCGCATGGATAACAATGGGTTACCCACGCGCGGCCGCCGGCCGAGCCATTGGCTGACCTCCGATGAACTGGCGCTGAACGCCGATCCTAAGTCGTTGCGAATTCGCGCAGGTGCAGCGCCCGATCCTTGTCGCGGATGCGATTGGCGGCCTGCTTGGGCCACAAGGCATAGGTCGCGGCGTCGGCATCGAGAATGTGCCGCGCATGGATCGGCCAGTTCGGGTCTTCGAGCGCGCCGCGGGCGAAGGCCACCATGTCGGCGTCGCCTTTGGTGAGGATCGACTCGGCCTCGTGCGGCTCGGTGATGAGGCCAACCGCCATGGTCGGGATATCGGCGCCCCCACGCACCGCTTTGGCGAATGCCACCTGATAGAGCGGGCCAAGCGGAATCGAGGCGCCGTCAAAGCCGCCGGATGAGCAGTGGATGAGATCGACGCCGCGCGTCTTCAGCTCCTTGGCGAAGGCGATGCTGTCTTCGACCTGCCAGCCTTCCGGATGGTTGTCGCTGGTCGAGATGCGGATGAGCAGGGGCTTGTCCTTCGGCCAGGCGGCGCGGACGGCTTCGACCACTTCGAGGGGAAAGCGCATGCGGTTTTCGCGGCTGCCGCCGTATTCGTCGTTGCGCTTGTTGGCGAGGGGCGAGAGGAACTGGTCGATGAGGTAGCCGTGGGCGCCGTGGATTTCGACCACGTCGAAGCCGGCTTCATGGGCTCGATGGGCGGCAGCGGCAAAACCGTCGCGGACGCGGGCGAGGCCCGCTTCATCGAGCGCGGTCGGCAGTTTGAAGTCGGGATTGCCTTCCATGTGGCGGACGGCGCTCGGCGCCACGGGGATCCAATCCTCGTAGCCGTATTCGATCTTTTCGGCTGCCGTCTCGTTGAAGGCGCCGCGCCACCAGACTGGGGTGGATGCCTTGCGTCCCGCGTGACCGAGCTGAATGCCCGCCTTGACGCCCTGGCTGTGGAGGAAATCGACGATGCGCTTCAACGGCGCGATCTGTTCGTCGTTCCAGAGACCGACGTCGCCGTATGAAATGCGTCCCTCGGGTACGACGCCCGTCGCCTCGACGATGACAAGACCAAAGCCGCCGATGGCGAAGCGCCCGAGGTGCACGAGGTGCCAGTCGTTGGCGAACCCATGCTTGGCCGAATATTGGCACATCGGGGCGACGACGGTGCGGTTCTTGAAAGTGGCACCGCGCAGGGTGAAGGGCGTAAAAAGCTGCGACATGAGGAAACTCGATTGGAGGAAGGCCGTAAAATGGCCTGCCGCTGCTATATCGGCAAGTGCCGATGAACGGAATTTGTCCTATGAGAACGAGGCTTGTTGGAACGGCGTTGCCGTTATCGCGTCGCGAGACTGCTCACCGTTCCGTGTGCGGCGTGTTGGTGGCGCACAAGGTAGGGTGGGGCCAGATGGAGGAGTTGCGGAAAATGCTGAAATTTGTAGCGATCGTTGGCCTGTCGCTGGCCGTCCTGCCGGCGGGCTGGGCCGCCGCGGCCGATAGCCCGGTGCTGACCGGCAAGGCGGCCTTCGGCGACTGGAGCAAGGATGCGCCTGGCGTGACGCGCCATATCACCGCCGACGATCTCGACCCGCCGAACATCACGCCGTCGGCCTCCAACACGCCGCAGCCGGTGCCGATGCCTGCCGGCGCGGTGCCCAAGGTTCCCGATGGTTTCAAGGTCGAGATGGTCGCCTCGGGTATTCCCAACCCGCGCGCTATCCGCTTTGCACCGAACGGCGATCTCTTCGTCGCCGATAGCCAATCGAACCAGGTGCTTGTCTACCGGATCGCCAACGGGCAGGCGAAACCAGCGGCGCAGGGCGTCTTTGCTAAGGAAGGCCTCAACCAGCCTTACGGCATCGCATTCTATCCGCCCGGTCCCGATCCGCAGTGGGTCTATGTCGGCAATACCAATGGCGTCGTGCGCTTCCCCTATAAGTCCGGTGACCTGACGGCGACCGGCAAGGCCGAGACGATCGTGCCGAATGTTCCCTCGGGCTATCATTGGACCCGCGACATAGTTTTCACACCGGACGGCAAGACCATGTACCTCTCGGTCGGCTCCAACTCCAACGTTGCCGAGGATATGAAAGGCGCGCCGGCTAGCGGCGTCGCTCAGTGGGCCAAAGATCAGCCGCTTGGCGCGACGTGGGGTGCTGAAGAGGGTAGGGCGGACGTCGTCGCGTTCGATCCCGATGGCAAGAACCGGCGCATCTTCGCAACCGGCCTCCGCAACTGCGCCGGCATGACGCTGCAGCCGGGGACGAACGATCTCTGGTGTGTCGTCAACGAGCGCGACGAGCTCGGCGACAATGTGCCGTTCGACTACGCGACGCATGTCGCCGAGGGCGGCTACTACGGCTGGCCGTGGTACTATATCGGCAACCACGAAGACCCGCGGCTGAAGGGCGTCCGGCCCGATCTTGCCGGCAAAGCCACGGTGCCGGACGTGCTGTTCCAGACCCATTCGGCGCCCCTGAATATCGCCTTCTACACCGGCGATGGGTTCGGGCCCGACTATAAGGGCGATGCGTTCGTGACCATGCACGGCTCATGGAACCGCGGCGTCCGCACTGGCTACAAGGTTGTGGTGCTGCCGTTCAAGGACGGCAAGCCGACCGGGGATTATCGCGATTTCATGACCGGCTTCGTCCTGTCCGACGATGATGTATGGGGCAGGCCGGTGGGCATCGCCGTCGCCAAAGACGGGTCGCTGTTTGTCTCCGAGGATGGCAGCGGCACGATCTGGCGGGTGAGCAAGCAATAAGAGGGCAACAGGCGGCATTTGCATCCTGCTGCCGATTTGGCCTAGGACAAATCCGGTCCCTGTGCGGACCGGATTTGTTATGAGGCGCCTATGTTTCCCGAACGGCTGACCGACGGTTATCGCACCTTCCTTGAGGGCCGGTTTCAACGCGAACGATCCCGCTATGCGATGCTCGCCGAGGCAGGGCAGCGGCCGGAAATCATGGTGGTCGGCTGCGTTGACTCGCGCGTTTCGCCAGAGGTGATTTTCGACGCCGCACCCGGTGAACTGCTGGTGGTGCGTAACGTCGCCAATATCGTGCCGCCTTACCAGCCCGATCGCGCGACCCAGCACGGCACCAGCGCGGCGCTCGAATTCGGCGTGCAGGCCCTGAATGTCAAACACGTCGTGGTGCTTGGACATGCGCAGTGCGGCGGCATCGGGTTTTTTGCCGATGAACGGGCGCCGCTGTCGCAGGGCGATTTCATCAGCCAGTGGATGTCACAAATTGCGCCAGCCGCAGCGGCGCTTGGCCCCGACGCGCGCTACAACAGCGACGCGTTCAAGCGCCGGCTGGAATTTGCTTCGGTCGAGCTGAGCCTCCAGAATCTCATGACCTTCCCGTGGGTAAAATCCAAGGTCGAGGCGGGCAAGCTTGAGCTGCACGGCGCATTCTTTGGTGTCGCGGCAGGGCGCTTACTGGTCCGCGATCCGCTCAGCGGCCGCTTTGAAGCGGTCGCCGATGATCCGTTGGCGCGCCCAGGGGGAAAGGGCTAGCGCCCCGCCATCGCCTCAGGCAGTACGCCGTCGAGCAGCTTGAAGCTCAGTTCCATGCCGTCGGTCATGCCGGTGGCTACCGCGGCATCGCGGGCCTCCTTGGAGCCGAAATCCATGAGGTAGGTAACGCGCGTCCCATCGCCGTTGTCGCTGAAGCTGGTGGTGATCTTCGCTTCGGCGGGTGTCGGACCGTCTTCGAACCCTTCGATCGTATGCAGTGCCTGTTCGGGCTCGATCGCGCTGAACCGACCAACGAAGCCGAATTCGGTGCCGTTCTCCTTGTTGCGCCAGCGGTAGCGATATTTGCCGCCGACTTTGAGGTCGATTTCGCAGACCGGCATAGTCCAGCCGGGTGGCCCGAGCAGCCAGCGCGAGACGAGTTCCGGCTTAGTGAAGGCCCGATAGACGAGGGCGCGAGGGGCGGCGAAATCGCGGGTAACGGCTACGGCACTGTCGGATGGCGTGCCGACTTCGGCTTTGCTGAGCCAGAGCATTTTTCTCTCCTTACTGAAAATAAGTAGGCGATCAAGCCGCTTTGGCGGCGGCTTCGAGATCGGCGATGACGATCTTCTTCATCTTGAGCATCGCCTGCATGGCGGCCTGCGATTTCTTCGGATCGGCATTGCCGAGCAGCCGGGGCAGGGCCTTTGGCACGATCTGCCAGGAGAAGCCGAACTTGTCCTTGAGCCAGGCACAGGGGCCTTCCTGGCCGCCGTTCTTCGTCAGGGCGTCCCAATAGCGGTCGACCTCCGCCTGATCCTCGCAACTGACCGAGAAGGATATGGCCTCGGTGAATTTGTACATCGGGCCGCCATTGAGGGCGGTGACCGGCAGGCCATCGAGGTCCATGCTCACCGTCATCACGCTGCCGGCCGGCCCGGGGCCGCCGGCGCCGTAGCGCGTCGTGCTCGTGATCTTCGAATTCGGGAACAGCGAGACGTAAAAATTGGCGGCTTCTTCGGCCTCGGCGTCGAACCAAAGGAACGGGGTGATCTTCAGCATTTTCTTCTCCTCGGTTTTGAACTGTAGTCGTTTCAGCGGCGTGCGGCGTGGTTTTGGCTGATACGGGCGCCAAGCCACGCGGTAGGGAGGCAGACCAGCGCCACGCCGATCGGGTACCAGTGCGGGCCGGCGTTCCAGAGCGCGATGCCGCCGCCAATGCTCAGCAGCGTGCCGATGATGCCCAGAACAACGGCATGGCCGATGGCATGGTTCGGCGCGAGGCGGCCGGTGATGTAGCCGGCGAGCACGCCGAAGGCTGCGCGATAGCCTAGAGCCAGCGCAAACAGGCCATCCGGCATGATGGTGCCGTCCATCGGGTAGAGTCCAGCGACGTGCAGGACAGCGTCCGCGGCGCTCGAAAGCACAGCAACGCTGGCGAAGCCGGCGGCTATCGCGCCGATGCTATGGAGGAAGCGGTGCGAGGGAGCCGGGGCGGTCATTTCCATGGTGGTCATTTTTTGATCCTTGTTCAGGCCGCCATTTTTCGGGCGCAGCCGTTCCCGCCGCCGGCAGTGGTGCCGGCGAGATGATGGGGTTGGTCGTCGTCGGGTGCCGGATGGACCGGCTGAAGCGTCAGCTTGCGAATACGGCCTGGGAGACGGGCATGCCTCAGCTCCTCTTCGATGTAGCCGGCGGGTTTATCGGCGTCTGCAGCTCGGCCAGAAGGCCGTCGAGCCGCGTAAAATTGTGTTCCCAAAGGTCGCGGTATTTTTCGAGCCAGCTCGCTGCTTCGGCCATCGGCGCGGCTTCGAGTTTGCGCGGCCGGCGTGTTGCGCTCTGGCTGGTCGAAATGAGCCCCGCCCGCTCGAGAATTTTGAGATGCTTCGAGATTGCCGGCTGGCTGATCGAAAACGGGGCAGCCAGATCGTTCACCGAGGCTTCGCCTGTCGCCAGCCGCGCCAGGATGGCCCGGCGGGTCGGATCGGCAAGCGCGATAAACGTGGCATCGAGGCGTTCGGACTGGGTCATTTAATAACCAAAGTGTTTCAGAACGATTTGGTTATGCATTAGATGTGCAGCGCTGTCAAGCGGGCAGGGCAGAATTGTGGATTTAGCTGGCTAGCGCCGGAAAATGGTCGCCGCGGATGGGCGGCGTTGTTCCCAGCCGACCCGCTCAAGCGCCGGGACGATGTCATCGGCTGCAGGCAAGCCAAGGCAGAAGTGGCCGATGAACCGCCATGAAGGGGGGACATCAAGGATGGCGGCGATCTGGACCGGATCGAGGATCGACACCCAGCCGAGCCCTATCCCCTCGGCTCGGGCGGCGAGCCAGAGCGTGTGGATCGCCATCACGGCGGAATAATCGATCGTCTCGGGCATGGTGAGCCGGCCGAGGCTATGTCCCTGAGCGGTGCCGCCATCGGCGAACAACGCGAACTGGATTGGGGCATCGTCGAGCCCCGCGAGTTTCAGCCGGGCATAGAGAGCGGCGCGCTCGCCGCTCTGCGAGGCGAGGGCGTCGGCGTTGCAGGCTTCGAAGCAAGCGCGGATTTCGGCACGGACGGAGGCGCTTTCGGCGATCACGAAGCGCCAGGGTTCGCTCAGGCCAACCGAGGGGGCGAGGGCGGCGATGCCGATCAGCCGCTCGAGCGTGCCTTCAGGCAGGGCATCGCGCTTGAAACGGCGAACGTCGCGGCGCCAGACAAACAGGTCGAGCAACTGCTCGCGAAATGCTGCCTCAAAGCTCGGCGCTTCGCTCATCGCGACTGGCGCTAGGCCGCTCGTTTCGGCAGCCACTTTTTCGCAACGCGGCAGGTCATGGTGTAGGCCGGGTCGAAGACATTGCCGACGTCGTAGCGGACGACCTGCCCGAGAAGATGGCTCGCGGCGGTCTTGTCGAGGCCGTAGTCGGTGCCGAGCCATTCCAGCATTTCGGTCGTGGCGTGCTGCAGCGCCTGGTCGAGCGGGCGGGCATTGCCAACGGCAAAAATATCGTCGGCGGTTTCGCCGCGCGGCCAGGTGATCTTTTTTCCCTTTTCGACTGTCAGCGTGACCGTGACCTCAAAGCAGGTTTCAACGCCGGTACCGACGATCTCGCCGTCGCCCTGCACGGCGTGGCAATCGCCAAGGTGGAACAGCGCACCCGGCGCCGCGACCGGCAGCCAGACGGTCGTGCCGGGGCCGAACAGCCGGTAGTCCATGTTGCCGCCGAACTCGGCGCTGGTCGCCGTCGAGATCGCCTGACCGAGGTTCGGCGCCACGCCGAAGCAACCAATCATCGGCTCGAGAGGCAGCACGAGATGCTCGAGGCCGGCCACGGGGTTCTCGAGCCGCGTTGTCAGGGCGTTGCGGTCGATCGTCCAGGTGACCCGCTCGCGCTTTGGCAGGCTGCGGACAAACTCCGGATCGACGACGTTGCCGGCGACGACGTTGACTGTCCAGCCGGTCGCGCGGATCGGCCGCATCGCGTCGATCGAGACACGCAGCGTGTCGCCGGGCTCGGCGCCCTCGACGAAAATCGGGCCGTTCATCGGGTTAGGTCCGTGGGTGCGCGACACGCCGTCCTTGTCGACGCCGCCGGCATCGAGCGTTTCGGTGATGACCGTATCGCCGCTGGCGACCGTGAGCGCCGGCGGATGCGAGCCGATGGTGTTGTACCAGATGGTGGGAGTGAGGTGATGTGTTGCCATGCGGGAAGTCATGGCAATGCGGCGGGGCATTGTCGAGCCCCATGGCAGTCATTTCCGGTTCAGCTTCCGAGGACTAACGGCACGCCGCCAACTATGCTGGTTGCAGTTTGAGGCCGTTGGGGAGGGGTTCGACATGAAGGTGGTTCTCGATCTGACGGCGCTGGTCGCCGCTGGGCAGCTTACGCAGGCGGAAGCCGACCGGCTGAAGGGCCTCGCGGCAACGCAGAACAGTTCGACCGCCGTCAACATCCTGCTCGGCTTCGGCGTCGTGGCCATAGCCCTCGGCATCGGGGTTTTGATCCCGACGGCGCAGACGGCGATCGTGCTCGGCGCGATCTTTGTCGCCGCGGGCTTCGGTCTGACGGCTGCCCGAATCATCCGCTGGAGCATTCTCGCCCAGATCCTCATGGTGGTTGGGGCGCTCGGCATTGTGGCCGGTGTCTGGGCGCTGTCGGACGGCAACTGGCAGGTGACGCTGGCGCTCGCGGTCGGCTTAGGTGTGGTCGCCGCCGTCGCCCGATCAGGTCTACTTTCCGCCCTCGCGGTGCTGCTCCTCGCTGCGGCGCTCGGCAGCAGCACCGCCTACATGCATGCGAGCTATTTTCTCGGCGTCGACCGGCCGGCGGTGACCGTCGGTGTGCTGTCGGCGCTGACGCTCGTGCTCTATCTCGCGTCGCTTCGAGTGCCGCACGACTATGAGCGGCTAGCGATTATTGGGGCACGGACGGCGATCCTGATGATCAATTTGGCGTTTCTCGTCGGCTCGCTGTTCGGCGATGACGCGCTGCACTGGCCGGCAATGGTTTTTGCCATCATCTGGGCGGTGTTGCTGATCGGCGCCGCACTCTGGGCGGCAGTGGTCAACCGGCCGTGGCTGCTCAACGCCGCTGCCGTGTTCGGCGCCATTCATTTTTATACGCAGTGGTTCGAAACGCTCGGCCCGTCGCCGCTGTCGGTCGTGGGTGGTGGCATCCTGCTGATCGTGTTCGGGCTGATGCTCGCCTGGTTCAACCGGCAACTTGCGGCCCGGCGCGAAGCGAAGGCGCCTGCCGTAGCCTAGCGTATCACTCGGGGACTGGCGCGCCGGCCGGGAGCTGAAACGCCTCGAAGCGGTGCAGCGCCTCATCGATGCGGGCTTTGATCGGCTTCGACTCGCGGGCCAACCAGGTCCATTTCTGCACCAGCAGCTTTTTCGCCTGTCGATCGGTCTTGAGGTCGATCGCCGTGACGATTTTGTCGCCGGCCAGCACCGGCAGCGCAAAATAGCCGAGGACGCGCTTGTCGGGTGGGACGTACGCCTCGAAGCGGTGATCGTAACCGAAGAACAGGTTCAGCCGCTTGCGCTGGATCACCAGCGGATCGAACGGCGACAGGATGTGGACGAGGTCGGCCTCTTCGATGCTCTGCTCGACGGTCGCGGGCGCGGCCCAATGCTGGACCTCGTCGGCGCCTTCGAGATGGACCGGGACGAGCGTTTTGCGGCGGACGGCGGTGTCGATCAACGTCGCGACGGCCTTCTTCCAGCGCAGTTCGCCGTAGCAGATGGAATCGAGGTTCACGAGGCCCTGCGAGCGCAGCGCCCGGGCCAGCAGATAGTTAGCATACTGGCCTTCGGTGGCCGGGCGCGGGCGGCGCGGCCAGCCGAAATGCCGGTCGGTCAACTCATAGGTTTTCAGCATGCCTGACCGCGCGCTGATCGTCAGGTCGCCGGTGTAGAAGCCGAGTTGCAGCGCGCGCTTCGACGGCTTGCGGCTGGCCCAGGGATGGTCCTTCTCGACCAGCACCTCGTCGTCGATGTCGCGGATCGTTAGTGCGCCCTCGGACCTGATACGGCGCAGCAGGCGCCTATAGTCCTTGGGAGCGACGTCGCCGAACCAGTTTGGCGGGTCGATCATCCGCTGCTTCATCGCCGGAATAAAGAAGCGATAGTCGTCCGCCGGTACGTAGGAGAGGGCATGCGTCCAGTACTCGAACACCGATTTGTCGGCCGACTGCGCCCGCGTCAGGTCGTTGCGCTGGTAAGCCGGGATGCGGGTGAACAGGATGTGGTGATGGCAGCGCTCGATGACGTTGATCGTGTCGATCTGGACGTAACCGAGATGCTGCACGGCCGCGCGGGTCGCCGCGGGCCCATCGTCGAACGGCGCCGCCTCGTCGAGCCGTTGGGCGCGAAGCCAGATGGCGCGGGCAGCGGCCGGAGCAAGCTGAAACGAGGATAGTTTGGCGGTTTTTCTTGGTCGCCGGATTACGTGCTTAGACTGCGCGAGCTGCTGATCCATGACTATTCCTGCACACTACGGCCAAGCCTAGCCTTTAGGGGTAGGCACTGTCATGATGTGGCAGCAGGTGAGAGCAATCTCGAAATAGATGTCAGCATTGGCAGGAGCTTTGGACGCCGTCGACCAGCCCCCGCCCTTCAAGGCAGGGTGAAAGCCGCCTGCGGCGGCTTTCGGGTTCGCTGCGACGATCAGGGGACGGTGTGGCCCGCGGCCGTGAAGAGGCGATACCACTCCTCACGCGTCAACTTTACTTCCGATCCTGCGGCCGATTCGAGGACGCGGCTTGGCGTGGTGGTGCCGAGCACGACCTGCATATGGGCCGGGTGGCGGATGATCCAGGCGACGGCGATGCCGGTCGGCGTGACAGCGTACTTCTTCGCCAGTTCGTCAAGCACGTCGTTGAGCTCCGGGTAGTCCTTGCGGTCGCCGACGAAGACGCCGTCGAAGAAGCCTTTCTGGAACGGCGACCACGCCTGCAGCATGATGTTGTGCAGCCGCGAATAGTCCAAAATGCCATTGTCGCGGTCGATCGACTGGTCGAGGCCGTTCATGTTGGCGGCGACGCCGGCCGCGATAAGGTTAGCGTGGGTGATGGAGAGCTGGACCTGATTGGCGACAAAAGGCTGCTTGACGGCGGTCTTCAGCAGCTCGACCTGGCCGGGCGTATGGTTGGAGACGCCGAAATGGCGGACCTTGCCCGCGGCAGCGAGCTTGTCGAAGGCGGCGGCGACCTCTTGAGGCTCGACGAGCGCATCGGGGCGGTGCAACAGCAGGATATCGATGTAGTCGGTGCGCAGCGCCGCCAACGACTCGTCCACCGATGTCAGGATGTGGTCGGTCGAGAAGTCGAAAAAGCCACGGCGAATGCCGGTCTTGGTCTGGATGATGACCTTTTCGCGCTGCTGGGCAGTAAGCTTCATCGCCTCGCCGTAACGGGCTTCGCAGCGGTGCCGCTCGCCGCCATAGACGTCGGCGTGGTCGACCATATTGATCCCGGCATCTTGTCCCGTGCCGACGAGGCGCTGGATGTCGCTGTCGCTCATTTTGGCAATGCGCATGAGGCCGAGCACGACGCTCGGAACGGTTACATCTGTTCCAGGAAGCTTATAGGTTTTCATTGCAGATACCTTGATGGGAAAGGGCGCCCTGAACGGCGCAGAGGGAAGCGCGGGCGTTCTAGCAACTAAGGGAAGGCCCTTCCACCCTTAGCGGTGAGATGAGCTGAGGGCGTCGCGCCCGCTCAAGCGGTTTCAGGCCGATACTTGCCCAGCACCCGCAAGGCGATCAGCGTGTTCCAGCGGCTTGGCTGGCCGGCTTTTTCCATTTCGAAATGCAGTTTTCCCGAATGGGGCGAAGGCACGTTCCACCGCCCGTCGCTGCGACGCTTCTGGAGCACGACGTCGATCGCCTCGGTCGTCCGGGGATCAAGAGGGCAATCCGCCCGCCAGAAATAATCGAGTGCGCGCAGGATGTTGTACTTCCAGCGCGGCGGAAACGCGAACTTCAAGAAATCCTCGCGAATGATCTCTCCGGTATGATCGGAGCGGAACAGGCGATGCATCAGCAGGAATTCGCGGCCGCCGGCGGCGACCGCTTCGAGCTCGGCCAGCCGGTAGCGGTAGCCGTTCTGCCGGTAGGACAGGATGCCCTCCAGAACCGAGAGCGTCGAATGCATTGAACTGTGATGCGCGCCGCGCGGCCGCCGGCAGTTGAAGCCGCCGTCGCCCATCTGCTGCGTCAGGACGTAGTCGATGATGCGCCGAAGGTCGGCTTCGGGGGCGCCGAAATGGCAGGCGTAGTCCAGGAACATGCCGTGGATGCAGACATCGGGCGGAATGGTCCAGCCCGGCCCTAGACTGCCGTCGGCGCCATGTTCCTCGCGGAGGATTTTGGCGACGGCATTGCGGGCGACTGGATTGTCGCCCGGCAGGCCGATCAGCTTGAGATCGAGCAGGGTATAGTGCGAGCTGATCCACTTGGTGCGGTAGAAGCCGCCACCCCAGTTCCCATCCTCATTCTGTGCGGCGAGAAAGCGGGCGCCCCAGCCCTCCGTGGCGATCCGCGCTGCAAGCACCGGCTCGTCGTGACCGAGCAGGTCGCGTTCCGTCTGGTAGCGGACCGAAACGTCGCCGTCGCGCAGCCAGTCTATGATGGCGCTGGAATCCATGCCCATCGCCACACTAGGCTACGCTCGCGGAGAGAGGTCAATATCAGCCCGCTGCCAGTGCTGACCTACGCCCAGCAGTTGCCCGAGGTGATTGCCCGACAACGCTCTCTTGCGCCGAACCGTACGTTACGGTACGGTTCGGCTGACGGATGTGAGGAAGCGGCAGGCGACAGCATAAGGCCAGTGCCGTCCAGCATCCGGTTGGAGTTTTCGACAGTTGGCCGTTGCCATCAAGACCAGCGATGAGGTGTTCACGCCCCGCCAGCAGGCGGTGCTGACGGCGGCGCTTGAGCTCTTGGTCGAGGGCGCGGACCGGCTGACGATGACGGCGGTGGCGCGGCGCGCCAGCTGCTCAAAGGAAACGCTCTACAAGTGGTTCGGTGACCGCGACGGCCTCCTGACGGCGACCGTGCAGTGGCAGGCGGCCAAGGTGAGGATGCCGCATGTCGATCGCCGCCACATTGACCGCGCGGCGCTGCGCGACAGCATCGAACAGTTCGCGCGCGATTTGCTGTCGACCATCGCCGGCGGCGTCTCGGTGACCCTCAACCGGCTGGCGATTGCCCATGCCGGGGCGGAGAAGCGCGGCCTTGGTGCCATCGTGCTGGAGAATGGGCCGCTCGCCATCCGGCAGCGGCTGAAGCCGGTGCTCGAGGCCGGGCGTGAGGCGCGGCTGCTGCGGTTTCCGAATTCGGAGGAAGCGTATCGCGCGTTCTACGGGCTCGTCGTCCGCGATACGCAGATCCGGCTGCTGCTCGGCGAGGAGCTAACGCTGTCGGCGGCTGAGATCGACAAGGAGGCCGCCGCGGCGACCGAGCAGTTCTTCGCATTGTATGGGGCAGGGCAATGAAGCTGAGCGTTGGGCGGGACGGCGCGGAATTTGCGAGCGACCGCGGGGCGGTTGCCGGGCTTTATCACTTCGACAATCCCTGGAAGCCGTATCTGGCGCCGCTGAATTCGCCGGCCGGGCACAACCTGATGCTGGCGATGTCGCATGACCACAAGCACCAGCGCGGGTTGATGTATGCGCTGCGCGCCAAGGACGTGAACTGGTGGGAAGAGCGCGTCGTCCGCGAGGGCGAGGCGATTGGCGTCGTCCGGCACGAACGGCTCGATGCGGTCAGGACGACCGGGCAGACATTGTCGCTCAGCCACACATTGCTCTGGACCGACCAGGCCGGCGCGCTCGATACCTTTCGGGAGATGCGGACGCTCTCATGTTCCGAAACGGCCGAGGGTTTTGCCTGGCGCTGGGAGGCCAAATTCGAGGTACTACGAGATGCGGAGCTGGTGCTGAGCCAGTGGGCGCATCCGCGTTCCGATGGCTCCAAGGTCAATTATCACGGCCTCGGCTTCCGCTTCATCCGCGACTTCGATGGCGCCTTCAAACAGACGAAACTCATCGTCGATGGTGCCGAGACGACAGTCGATGAGGCCATCGGCGCGCGGCCAAAGGTCGTGACGCTCACCGGCGTGCTCGACGGCTTCGAGGTCGCGCCGCGGGCGGGCGTGACGATCCGCCAATCGGCCGATCATCCCCTCTTCATCATGACCGAGCCTTATCCGCTGCTGTCGCTCGGCCCTTCCAATCTCGGGCCGGTCAGTTTCCGCAAGGGCGACAGCTTTGCGGAAGATTTTCAGTTTCTCGTCTTCGACGGCGAACCGCCTGCGGGCGCCGCCTAAACTTCAAACAGGAGAGCAAGTATGCGCGTTTTCTACGATCGGGATGCCGATCTCAACATCATCAAGAACAAGAAGGTCGCGATCGTCGGCTACGGCTCGCAGGGCCATGCGCATGTGCTGAACCTGCGCGATTCCGGCGTCAAGGAAATCGCCGTTGCGGTGCGGACCGATGGTGCCTCGGCCAAGAAGGCCCAGGGCGAGGGGCTCAAGGTGATGTCGATCGCCGATGCCGCCAAATGGGCCGACGTCATCATGATGCTCATCCCCGATGAGTTGCAGGCCGACGTCTACGTGAACGAGATCGAGCCGAACATTCGTGACGGTGCGGCGCTGGCGTTCGCGCACGGCCTCAACGTCCATTTCAACCTGATCGAGCCGAAGAAGACCGTCGACGTCATCATGATCGCGCCGAAGGGCCCGGGCCACACCGTGCGCGGCGAGTTCCAGAAGGGCGGCGGCGTGCCGTGCCTCATCGCGGTGCATCAGGATGCCTCGGGCAATGCCCACGACATCGCACTCGCCTATGCGTCAGGCATCGGCGGCGGCCGTTCGGGCGTCATCGAGACCAATTTCCGCGAGGAATGCGAGACCGACCTCTTCGGCGAGCAGGTGGTGCTCTGCGGCGGTCTGGTCGAGCTCATTCGCGGCGGTTTCGAGACGTTGGTCGAAGCCGGTTATGCGCCCGAAATGGCGTATTTCGAGTGCCTGCACGAAGTGAAGCTGATCGTCGACTTGATCTACCAGGGCGGCATCGCCAACATGAACTACTCGATCTCGAACACCGCCGAGTGGGGCGAATATGTCTCGGGTCCGCGGATCATCACGGATGAGACCAAGGCCGAGATGAAGCGCGTGCTGAAGGACATCCAGTCGGGCAAGTTCACCTCCGAGTGGATGCAGGAATACAAGTCCGGCGCCTCGCGCTTCAAGGCGACCCGCCGGCTCAATGACGAGCACCAGATCGAAGTCGTCGGTGAAAAGCTCCGCGGCATGATGCCGTGGATCAAGGCCGGCGCGCTGGTCGACAAGGCGAAGAACTGACCTCGTTCTAGTTCGAAGGTTAGCCACGCAAAGGAAAGGGGCCAATTGGCCCCTTTTTTGCGCTCGTAGTCTTCTGCGGTCTTACCAGGCGTAGTCTTCCGGGGCCGTCTTGTGGCCGGGGAAAATCTCGTCGAGTTTGGCGAGGGCAGCCGCATCGAGTTTCAGGTCGAGGGCGCGCACGGCGGCGTCGAGCTGGCCCTGGACGCGGGGCCCGATGATCGGGGCAGTGACGGCCGGCTGATGCAGCAGCCAGGCGAGGGCCACGTCCCCGGGTTCCTGGCCGATCTCGGCGCAATAGGCCTCGTACTTTTCGAGATTCGGCCGGATGCGGTCGAGGGTTTCTTTGGCGCGGCCCTCGAGGCGGCGCTGACCCTCATCGCTTTTACGGATGATGCCGCCCAGAAGGCCGCTGTGGAGTGGCGACCAGGGGATCACGCCGAGGCCGAAGTCGAGGCAGGCGGGCAGCACTTCGAGCTCAACGGTGCGCTCGATCAGGTTGTAGATGGACTGCTCGGAAACGAGACCGACATAGTTCCGCTTCTCCGCCGCGGCCTGGGCCTTGGCGATGTGCCAGCCGCCAAAATTCGAGCTGCCGGCATATAAAATCTTGCCCTGCTGGACGGCGACTTCCATTGCCTGCCAGATTTCTTCCCAGGGCGTGGCGCGGTCGACGTGGTGGAACTGATAGATGTCGACATAGTCGGTCTTAAGGCGCTTGAGGCTCGCGTCGAGGGCGCGGCGGATGTTGAGGGCGGAGAGCTTGCCGTCATTAGGCCAGTCGCCCATCTCGCCGTAGAGTTTTGTCGCGAGCACGGTCTTGTGCCGGCGGTTGCCGCCTTGGGCGAACCAGTCGCCGATCAGCGCTTCGGTGTCCCCGAACTCCGGGCGGCCATAGCGATTGGCGGTATCGAAGAAATTGATGCCCACGGAATGGGCGTTGTCCATGATGGAGAACGAGGCGTCCTTATCGGTCGTCCAGCTGAAATTCATGGTGCCGAGGCAAAGCCGGCTGACGGAAAGGCCCGTCCGGCCAAGGTGGGTGTATTGCACGGTAAACCTCTGGGAATGTGCGTTGGGGGCGACCGGGACGTCAGGACGTAAGGGCCGCGAGGAGACACCTAATCATCGCCTGTTGCCGATGGATGTCAACCGTGATCGAAAAAGCGGCCACTCCCGTGTGAACAGCCAGGCCCATTCCGACACAATCGCGTGAGCCGTCCAGGCCCTGCCGCGAAAACCCCCGCGATTACCGGATTGTAAGTTGTGCGCGAACGTTGCGTCCACCACCGTTCGGCATCGCTTTGCCCACATTGTGCGTTAGGCGGACTTCCGAAGCCGAGCCGTATCTGGCGAGGCCACCGCAAGGGACCTTACCTATGAATTTAGACAACCTCTCCAAATATGCGCCCATCGCGCTCGCGCTGCTGCGCATCGTTGCTGCGCTGCTGTTCATCGAGCACGGCACGCAGAAATTTTTCGACTTCCCGGCGTCCGGCCGGCCAAGCAGCGGTGGCCTGCCGCCGGAATTGATGCTGGCCGGGGTGATCGAAATCGTCGGCGGCATTTTGCTCGTGCTGGGTCTCTTTACCCGCTACGCGGCGTTCCTGATGGCTGGCGAAATGGCGGTCGCCTACTGGACCATGCATGTGCCCCACGGCGGCTTTTTCCCGCTGCAGAATTTCGGGGAAGCGGCAATCCTCTTCTGCTTCATTTTCCTCTACATCTTCTTCGCTGGCCCGGGCGCATGGAGCATCGACGGCAGCAGGTCGAAGCGTGGCGATGCCGGTGTGCCTGTTGGCGCCTGAGTACCGTTCGCTGCGATCACGGAACCGTGATTGTTGTCATATTGGAAGGGCGCCCTCGGGCGTCCTTCTTGTTTTTATTCGTCTTTTAAGATGACAGCCGAACGAAGCAGGTATTCGGCCTGCCGGGTTTGCAAGTTTTTCCAAAGCAGCTAGTCTTCGGTCATTGCTGGCGGGGGACTTTTCGTGACCACCAACCGCAAGACATTCGCTCTGGTGATGGTGAAGCCATCCCACTACGACGATGACGGCTACGTCATCCAGTGGAGGCTGTCGCCTATTCCATCCAATTCGCTGGCCTCGGTCTATGGTCTGGCGCAGGACTGCGTCGACCGGCAGGTGCTTGGTCCCGAATGGGATTTTGACCTCACGCCAATCGATGAGACCAACACCTTCGTTGATGTCGACGCTCTTGCCGCGAAACTGACCGCGGCCGACGCCGGCATGCTGATGCTGATCGGCGTCCAGTCCAACCAGTTCCCGCGTTCGCTCGATCTGTCACGCCAGTTCTTGAAGCACGGCGTGCAGATCGGCATCGGCGGCTTCCACGTGTCCGGCACGATCTCGATGCTTAATGGCGACGACCAGGGCATGCGCGACGCCAAGGCGCTCGGCATCTCGCTGTTCGCCGGCGAACTCGAGGGCGGTCGGCTTGAGGAAGTGCTGCACGACGCGGTCGCGAAGACGCTAAAACCCGTCTACAACTTTATGGCGGACCTGCCGGGTATCGAAAGCACGCCGGTGCCGTTCATGCCGGCTGGGCATGTCGCTCGTACGGCGTACAACCTCACGAGCTTCGACGCCGGGCGCGGTTGCCCTTACCAGTGCTCGTTCTGCACGATCATCAATGTGCAGGGCCGCAAGTCGCGGCGACGCTCGCCCGACGACGTCGAAAAGATCATCCGCCAGAACCTCAAGCAGGGCGTCTACCGGTTCTTCATCACCGACGACAACTTTGCCCGCAACAAGGATTGGGAGCCGATCATGGATCGGCTCATCCGCATGCGCGAAGTGGAAAAGCTCCACTTCAACTTCTTCATCCAGGTCGACACGCTCTGCCACAAAATCCCGAATTTCATCGAGAAGTGCGCGCGGGGCGGCGTGAAGCGTGTGTTCATCGGGCTCGAGAACATCAATCCGGCGAACCTCAAGGACGCCAAGAAGCGGCAGAACAAGATCACCGAATACCGGACGATGCTGCTCGCCTGGAAGGAGTGGCACGTCATCACCTATGCCGGCTACATCCTCGGCTTCCCCACCGATACGCCGGACCGCATTCTCCACGACATCGACGTGGTGAAGCGCGAGCTGCCGATCGATATTCTGGAATTTTTCTTTCTGACGCCGCTGCCGGGCTCGGAGGATCACCAAAAACTGCATCGGGCGGGCGTCCATATGGACCCGGACCTCAACAAATACGACCTCAACCACTATACGACCGCGCATCCCCTGATGACGCAAAAGCAGTTCGAGGAGGTCTATTCGAAGGCCTGGGACCGCTACTACGAGATGGATCACGTCGAGACGATGATGCGGCGAGCCGCGGTTTCCGGCATTGCGACATCGAACATTTTGCTGCTCGCCGTGTGGTTCATGGGAGCGCTGAAAATCGAGGGCGTGCATCCGCTCGAAGTCGGCTGGATGCGGCAGAAGAACCGGCTGCAGCGCCGCTCCGGTCTGCCGATTGAGCCGGCGATCCTGTTCTATCCGAAATTCTTCGCCGAGCGCTGGTACAAGGTTTTCCGCTGGGCGCTGCTCTATGCGCGCTTCGGTCTAAAACACCTCAAGGTCGAGCGCGACAAGAACAAGATGTCGTACACCGACACGGCCATGCAGCCGGTCACCGAGCACGACCAGGAACTGGAGATGTTCCAGTCAACGGACGCCGTGGCTTACCTCAAGCAGGAAGACCGGCTCGACAAGGCCCGCCACGGCCACCAGTTCACCGACGCTGCGGAGTAGAGCTTAGCGGCTGGCGTCGGTCGCGAGGCGGACGGCGAGCAGGCCGAGCACGGTGCCCATCAGCCAGCGCTGCACCTTGGCCCAGATCGGCCGGCGGATAAAGAACGCCGAAATCGTTCCGGCGGTGATGATGAACGTCGCGTTGACCGTCATCGACAGCGCGATCTGCACGCCGCCGAGCACCAGCGTCTGCGTCAGCACATTGCCGCTGCGGTCGATGAACTGCGGGAACAGCGACAGGTAGAACACCGCGATCTTTGGATTCAGCAGGTTGGTGAGCAGCCCCATGGCGAACAGCCGAAGCGGGGCATCCTTGGCAAGCGTGCGAATCTGGAACGGCGAGGCGCCGCCCGGCCGTAGCGCATTCCACGCCATCCAGAGCAGGTAGGCTGCTCCCGCGAAGCGGAGCGCATCATAGGCAAACGGCACTGCCAACAGCAGGGCAGTGATGCCGAACGCCGCGAGCAGCATGTAGATGAGAAAGCCCGCGCCGACGCCGATAAGGGAGACGAGCCCGGCGGCCGGCCCCTGCGCGATGCTGCGCGAGACGAGATACGCCATGTTCGGGCCAGGCGTCAGCACCAGAGCCAAAGCGACGGCGGCGAAGGCGAGAAGGGTAGCGAGGTGCGGCATCTGGCAGATTCCCGGGTGATGCCGGAAGATATGCCAGCGCCAGCAGGCAAAAGCCAGCGGCCGCACCTCGCGATAGGCGCAGTTTAGGAGCGGGTGCCTGTGGTCTGCTGCGACCAGTTCTTGCGGTGAAGGTCAGCGCGGCTCAGGCCGATGTCGGCGAGCAGGTGGTCGTCCAGTTCCAGCATGAGGGCGCGCCGGCGACGGCGGACGAAGGGGCCGAACAGGGCGGCGGCAATATTGGTCATGATATTAGTCCTTGAGTTGATATCGTTTGAATTGGAAGGCGTGGCTTCTGACGGGGTGGCGCTGAACACGATCTGAACGCCTCCGTCAGATGCCGCGAATACGATTGGTCTCGGCAATGCGCTCGGAAAACAGCAGGATCGGCAGCCGATTGCGCTTGGCGCCGATGTCGTTAAGCAGCCGTTCGTCGAGATCGCTGAGCGCAGTGCGTGACCCGCGCCGCAGCACGCTCCTGATGAAAATGTTCAATCGCAACATTGCGTCGTTCCTTGATGAAAATCGTTTGATGGAATTTCCGCCTTGTGCCGACGAATCGAAGTGGGCGCGTCCTCCGAACGGACGATCCGGTGCGATCGGGGGAGCAGTTAATTGGAGTGCGCGGGCGCTCCGTCGGCAAACCGTCCGCCGCCGCATGGCGGAGGAGTGGCGCATCGCCTAAAGAACGATTGATCCGGCTCGCCGTCCGCCGCACAAGCTGCTAGGCAATTCGCCGACATTTCTAGGGGCAGGGTATGGCACTCGAAGCAGACGTGGCGAAAATCGCCGAGCAGGAAGCAGCGCTGGTATTTCAAAGCTTTGACGAGGCGGCGGCGCTCTCGATCGGGCTGTCGATCAAGGCGGCAGCCGAAGCCAAGGGCAAAGCGCTCGCGATCGACATCCGCTTATGGAATCGGCCGCTCTTCTTCTTCGCCATGCCGGGTACTTCGTTCGACAACGCCGAGTGGGTCCGGCGGAAGAGCAATTGTGTTCGGCGGTACGGCCGCCCGTCCTACGCCGTCTCGCTCAGATTGAAGAAGAACAGCGGCGGCACGCTGTTTGCCGCCGATGACGGGGTCGATCCGATGGAGATCGCGGCGCATGGCGGATCATTCCCGGTCCGCGTCGCCGGGGCCGGGATCATCGGCAGCATCACGGTTTCGGGTGTGCCGGGCCGCGACGATCATGGTTTTGTCGTTGCGGCAATCGCACAGCACCTTGGGCTCGATCCCGCGCCGCTGGCGTTCGCGCCGGAATAAGTGTCGCATCGTCACGCGCCCGATTTGCGCGGCCGATAGACTTTGTTGCGACTTTCCTGCGGGTACCGAAATGAAACTGAACTACCAGCTGCTCGACGTTTTCACGACCGAGCCATTGGCCGGTAATCCGCTTGCCGTCGTATTGAAGGCTGACGGCCTGCTCGACAACCAGATGCAGGCCATTGCGATCGAGTTCGGTCTCTCCGAGACGGTCTTCCTGATGAAGCCGAACGTTGATCGGCACACCTCGGCGGTCCGGATTTTTACGCCGGAGATGGAATTGCCGTTTGCCGGCCATCCAACGGTTGGTGCGGCGACGGTGCTTGCTCTGCAGCAGCGCTTGTCGGCCGTGCGGATCGAGGAGCGCGTGGGCATGATCACCTGCATCGTCGATCGCATCGACAAGCAGACGGCCTATGCCCGCTTCGCCCTGCCGCGTCTGCCGGAGGAGGTGGGCAAGGCCCCGGACACGAAGGCCATCGCCATGGCGCTTGGCATCGAACCGGAAGAGGTGGGCTGCGGCCTCTACCAGCCCGCGGTCTACTCGGCCGGGGTAATATTCTATCTCATTCCCCTGCGGAACGCGCTTGTGCTCAGGCAGCTCAAGCTGAACCTCGGCCGCTGGGAGGAGACGTTCCCCCTCGGCAATCACTCGGTCTACTGCTTCACCGAAACGGCGGACGAAAAGGATGCCGACTTCGCTGCCCGGATGTTCTCGCCCGGCATGGGAATTGGTGAGGATCCGGGGACCGGCTCGGCGGCGGCGGCGCTGATCGGGCTGCTGGCGCGGCATACGAATTTCGACGATGGGCAGGCGGAGTTTCAGTTGCGACAGGGGCTTGAAATGGGCCGTCTCTGCCGTATCGCCATGCAATTGCGTAAGGACGGCGGCGTGCTCACCCATGGCGGCATTGGTGGCAATGCCGTGGTCATCGGCGAGGGCGTGCTGGATTTGCCGGACTAGCCGATCTCGTCAGGTTGCGCGCTGTTGCGTGTGCTCCCTCGTCGGGCCCGAGTTTTCTCAAATATTGGGAGTTGGTCTGCGCCGGTCTTGTTCTTGCCGGATGCAGTCTTTATTGCTTCTACCAGCGAGGGGCGCCGGTTGTTTATCGGCTCGCATGGGGAGGGGAACCTATGGATATCGTCAATAACTTGTTGTTCTGGCTGCATCTGGTCGCGCTTGCTTTGGGCGGCGTTGCGGCATTCGGCATTCCGGTCGTCGGCAGCAGGATGGCATCGGCGGATGTGGTTTCGCGCCCGCTGTTGTTCTCACTCACCCATGGATTGTCGAGCGTTGGCCGCGCCGGTTTCGGCATTTTGATCGTCACCGGCCCGCTGCTCGTCTGGCTGAAATACGGCGGCATGGCGGGTTTTACGGTGTGGTTCACCATCAAGATGGTGTTCGTCGTCATCCTGCTGGTCAGCGTGATCGCGTCAGGCGTGCTCGGCAAGCGCGCGGAGCAGGGCGACATGTCAGTATTGCCGTGGTTGCCACGGCTGGGCATCCTCAACATCCTGGTGCTGTTGGCCATCGTGCTTTGCGCCGTCTTCGCTTTCAACTGAGGCGCCAGCCGAAACACAATTCGCCCGGGGGTTGCACATCCGGGCGAATTCGAGCATTCTGGCGCTAGTGCATTTCGGCACAGGGTTAGTCATGCAGCGCCAGCGCGCCATTGCTATCGCAGCTCAACAGAAGGCGGACAGGGTCCGCCTGATGGTGCTTGCGAGCCTGCTGCTCCTCCCTGCGGCACTCCTTCTCCTTCTTATCAGCCCCTGAGTACCGGCAGCTCGGCAAGCGAGCGGGTGGTCAGGGGAGTTTGAACTGCCGAACGGCATCAGCGATCGGCCGGTCGAGCTTTTGTCTCCCGTGCCGCTAGAAGGAAAACGATAATGACCATCGACGCCATGCCCGCCAGCAATAAAGACCGGGTCTATATCTTCGACACGACGCTCCGTGACGGCGAGCAATCGCCCGGCGCGACGATGACGCTCGAGGAAAAACTGCAGGTTGCCGAACTCCTCGACGATATGGGCGTCGACATCATCGAGGCCGGCTTTCCGATCGCCAGCAATGGCGATTTCGAGGCGGTCAGCGAAGTCGCCAAGCGCAGCAAGAACTCGGTCATCGCCGGTCTGGCGCGCGCCATCCCCGCCGATATCGACCGGGCAGGGGCCGCGGTACGTCACGCCAAACAGGGCCGCATCCACACCTTCGTTTCGACCTCGCCGATCCACCTCGCGCACCAGATGCGGAAGACCCAGGACGAAGTGCTGGAGATCATCACTGCGACGGTGACCCAAGCGCGCAATCTCATCGACAATGTTGAGTGGAGCGCCATGGATGCGACACGGACACCGATCGACTACCTCTGTCGCTGCGTCGAGCTGGCGATCCGGGCGGGCGCCACGACGATCAACATCCCCGATACCGTCGGCTACGCGGTGCCCGAAGAGCACTTTTTGCTGTTCAAGACGCTGATCGAAAGAGTGCCGGGCGCCGACAAGGTGATTTTCTCCACCCATTGCCACAACGACCTCGGCATGGCCGTCGCCAATTCGCTCGCCGGCGTACGCGGCGGGGCGCGGCAGATCGAGTGCACGATCAACGGCCTTGGCGAGCGGGCGGGCAACGCCGCGCTCGAAGAGGTGGTGATGGCGCTCAAGACGCGCGGCGACGCGATGCCCTATTTCACCGGCATCGAGTCGACGCACCTGGCGCGGGCCAGCAAGATCGTCTCGGCAGCTTCGAATTTTCCGGTGCAGTTCAACAAGGCGATCGTCGGCAAGAACGCCTTCGCCCATGAAAGCGGCATCCATCAGGACGGCATGCTGAAGAACGCCGAGACCTACGAGATCATGACTCCCGCCAGCGTCGGCATCAAAGAGACGACGCTGGTGATGGGCAAGCACTCCGGCCGCGCAGCCTTCAAGGACAAGTTGCGCGAGCTGGGCTACGAGCTTGGCGACAATGCCTTCCAGGAGGCGTTCGTGCGCTTCAAGGATCTCGCCGACCGCAAGAAGCACATCTACGACGCCGACATTATCGCGCTGGTCGATGACGAGGCCGGTTCGGCGAGCGACCGCATCAAGCTGGTCGATATGGAGGTGGTCTCCAAAACGGGCGGCGAGCATCGCTGCAACATGACCGTGTCGATCGATGGCGAGCCGGTTTCGGTTTCGTATGACGGCACGGGTTCGGTCGACGCTATCTTCAACGCCGTGAAGCAGGCGGTCGGCGCCAATCCGCACCTTGTGCTCTACGCTGTGGATGGCGTTACAGGCGGCACCGACGCGCAGGCGAGCGTGCATGTGCGGCTCGAGCAGAACGGTCGTATCGTCTCCGGCAATGCCGCGGAGCCCGATACGCTCGTTGCCTCGGCCCGTGCCTTCATCAACGCCTATAACCGTCTGCTCATCGAACGCGGTGCAGCGGCGCAAGGAGCGCTCGCAGGATAGGGCGGCTATACTCGATCGAGAATTTTTAAAGGGCCGCACGTGCGGCCCTTTTCTTTTGGGAGGAATGAATGACCTATGAGCTACATTCGGTGAAAACCGAGGCCGATTGGCGGGCGATGCATGATATCCGCCGGGCGACACTATTCACCCCGGACCGTCACCCCGGGCACGTCATCGTCTACGACGAGAACCATCCTCACGATCACAATCCGCACAACCAGCCGTTTCTGTTGATGCTCGACGGCACGCCGATCGGGGTGGTCCGGCTGGATGACCGGGGCAGCGAGGGCGTTGTTCGGCTCGTCGCGATTGTGCCCGAGCTGCAGGCACGCGGGCACGGCCGCATGCTCGGCCGGCTGGTGGAAGAGGAGGCGCGGCGGCGCGGCATGCGGAGGCTGATGCTCAATGCCTTCATTGGTTCTATCGGCTTCTACGAGAAAATGGGCTGGCACGCCGAGGTGTGGGATGCCGCAGAATCGACCGAGTATGCGGGCCGCAGCATGCAGATGACCAAGTCTCTCTAGCAGTTTATTTGCGTATTTTTTGCCAGAGCCTAAAATAGCGACCGTAAATCTCAAGCCAGGGAGGCTAGTCATGCTGTCTACACGTCGCGTCTACGCCACTATTCCTGCTGCAGATATTGAGCGGGCCCGGAAGTGGTACGAAGAAAAACTGGGGCTGAGGCCTCGGGCGCAGGAGCCGATGGGTCTGATTTACGATCTCGGCGCCGGCACGGGCTTCCTGCTTTATCCGACACCAAATGCGGGCAAGGCCCCGAATACGCTGGCGTCCTTCAGCTCGACCGACGTCAAAAGCGACGTCGATGCGCTCAAGAAGCGTGGCGTCAAATTCGAGGACTATGACTTTCCGGGCCTCAAGACAGAGAACTCGATCGCCACTATCGGCGGCCGGGCGGGCGCCTGGTTCAAGGATTCCGAAGGCAATATCCTCGCCATCGGCGAGGGCAGCTAAGCGTCGCAGGTTCGGCGGCTCCTAAGGGGCTGTTCAATTGATCCATATCGGCGCCGGCATCATTTGTGCCGGCGCTTTTTTGTCGTCGTCGCACCTCAGAATCGTTCTGCCGCCGTTCATGTTGCTTGTGCTGGGTTGTTGTCGATTTGGATCGATAAACAACTAGATGCATAAAAACTGGCAATTGAAGCAGATAGAAACATTGCGAAACAATGTAATCATTCTGAGGACATTGTTTTCGTGCTAGTGAATATCCAAGTTGGACTGAACGCATCGGATTTGCGGTGCGGTGAGACCGCGGGCGGCAGAAGGATTACGGGACGTTATGTTTCATTACAAAAATATAACCTCGAAAGTTGGCGCTGCCGTGCTGCCCGTCGCGAAGGCGGAGCCTGCTGCTCCTGTCGTTAAGGGGAGGCGGCGCCGGAAATCCGGCAGCCGTCTGTTCTGGCTGTTTGTCGCACTTGTCGTTATCGGCGTTGGCGGCTGGTTCGGCTGGCAGCGCTATGTCGCTTCGCAGGCTCGCGCCGTTCCAGACACGGTGGCGGTGGCCCGCGGCGACGTGCAGCAGACGGTCCTCGCTAACGGCATCCTTCAGTCGAATACGCTGGTCAGCGTCGGCGCGCAGGTATCCGGCCGCATCGAGAAGCTCGACGTCAAAGTCGGCGACGTCGTCAAGGCTGGCGACCAGATCGCCGAGATCGATCCGAGCGACCAGCAGAATGCGGTGAAGACGGCGCAGGCGGCGCTCGCCATCGCCAACGCGCAGCTCCAGTCGCAGCAGGCGACGGTGAAGCAGGACCAGGCGGCGCTCGACCGCATGAATGCGCTGCTGGCCAAGGGAGTCGAAACGCAGGCCGACCAGGAGACCGCGCAGGCGACGCTCGATGTCGCCAAGGCGCAGATCGATGTGATCAACGCCCAGATCCAGCAGGCGAAGCTCAATGTCGATTCCGCCCAACTCAATCTCAGCCGCACCAGCATCACCGCGCCGAGCGCGGGAACGGTCGTGTCGCTGCTGGTCGACGAGGGACAGACGGTCAACGCCGTGCAGTCGAGCCCGACCATCATCAAGCTCGCCGACGTCAGCTCGATGATCATCAAGGCGCAAATTTCGGAAGCTGATGTGCCACGCGTGAAGCCCGGCCAGCCGGTCTATTTCACTATCCTCGGCGAGCCTGACAACAAGATCAACGCTACGCTGTTGTCGATTGATCCGGCGCCCGATTCTATCGCGACGGACAGCGATACCACGACGCCCTCGACGACCGCGGCGATCTACTACAACGGCTTGTTCCAGGTGCCCAATCCGGACGGCAAGCTCAGGATCGACATGACCGCCAATGTGACGGTTGTGCTCGCCGAGGCCAAGGACGCACTGACCGTGCCGTCTTCGGCGCTGACCAAGACACCGCGCGGCGGCTATCTTGTCGGCGTCTACGATCCGGCGACCGGTAAGGTCCAGCCGAAGCGGGTAACGGTGGGCATCAACAACAACGTCACGGCCGAAATCCAGAGCGGCCTCAATGAAGGCGACCAGGTCGTCGCCAGCGGTCTGCAGCGCAGCGGCGGCGGTCGCGGACAGAACGGTCAAGGGCAAGCCGGTCAGAACGGTCAGGCGGCGCAGAGTGGCCAGAACCGGCAGGGCGGCGCGGGCAATCGCGGCGGTCTTGGCCGGTTCGGAGGCCCCGGCGGCGCAGGCGGCCTGCTGGGGCTCTGAGATGAACGAGCCCATTATCCAGATTCGGAATCTCACCCGCCAGTATCAGGCGGGGGACGAGGTCTTTGCGGCCCTCAAAAGCATCGATCTGACTATCCATGCCGGCGAGATGGTGGCGATCATCGGTCAGTCGGGGTCGGGCAAGTCGACGCTGATGAACGTGCTCGGCTGCCTCGATCGCGAATTTACCGGCAGCTATCACTTCAAGGGTGAGGACGTAGCGGCGCTCGCCCCCGACGAAGTGGCGCGGCTGAGACGCGAAAATTTCGGCTTTATCTTCCAGCGCTATCAGTTGCTGGCCGACCTCGACGCCGCCGGCAATGTCGAGATGCCATCGATCTATGCGGGCGCGCAGGTCAGGGCGCGCCGTGAGCGTGCCGAAGAGTTGCTGGTCAGCCTCGGGCTTTCCGATCGGCTCGATCATCGGCCGAGCGAACTGTCTGGCGGGCAGCAGCAGCGCGTCAGCGTGGCGCGTGCGCTGATGAATGGCGGTGACGTGATTCTTGCCGACGAACCGACCGGCGCCCTCGACCGCAAGAGCGGTGCCGACCTCATGGCGTTGCTCGCGAGGCTAAACAGCGAGGGCCACACGATCATCATCGTGACGCACGACCCGGAGGTCGCCGCCAAAGCTGAGCGCGTTGTCGAAATCTCCGATGGCGTGATCATTTCCGACAAAAGCAAGTCGGATCGGCCGCTGGCCGCGCTCGACAAGCAGGGGATGCGGCAAGCGGCCCCGTGGCGCGAGGCGATCGACCGGTTCGTCGAAGCGCTGGCGATGGCGTTGCGCGCGATGAATTCGCACCGGCTGCGGACTTTCCTCACCATGCTCGGCATCATCATCGGCATCGCCTCGGTGGTGTCGGTCGTGGCGCTCGGGCAGGGCAGCCAGGAAAAGGTGCTGGAGAGCATCTCGGCCATCGGCACCAATACGATCAACGTGCTGCCGGGCAGCGGCTTTGGCGACATTCGCCAGTCGCGCGTCCATACGCTGGTCCCGGCGGATGCCGCGGCGATCGCCCAGCAATCCTATACCGACAGCGTCAGCCCAACGATCGCGGCCACCGGCGTCGGCGTCTATCGCGACGTCACCGCCAATGTGCGGCTCAACGGCGTGAGCGCCACCTATTTCCGCGTCAGCGGTTCGACGCTGGTCGAGGGCGTGAGCTTTGACGACGACGACATTACCCGCCGCGGCCAGGAAGCAGTGATCGACACCAATTCGCGCGATACCTTCTTCCCCAATGGTGAGGATCCGCTTGGCAAGGCGATCATGGTCAACCATGTGCCGCTGCGCATCGTGGGGGTGGCCGAAGCCAGTGCCGTGAGCTTCGGGCCGGGCGACACGCTGAACATCTGGACGCCGTACACCACGGCGATGGACCGCATAACCGGGCAGAATTTCCTCAACAGCGTCAGCGTCCGCGTCGCTGACAATTACGACATGACGCAAGCCGAGCAGCAGATCACGACTTTGCTCCAGCAGCGGCATAACGCCATGGATTTCCATCTGCAGAATACCGACACGATCCGGTCGACCATCGAAAGTAGCTCACAGACGCTGACCTTGCTGGTGGCGCTGATCGCCGTGATTTCGCTGATCGTCGGCGGCATCGGGGTGATGAACATCATGCTGGTGTCGGTCACCGAGCGCACCCGGGAGATCGGTGTCCGCATGGCGGTTGGCGCAAGGCCCGGCGACATCATGCGGCAATTTCTGATCGAGGCAGTGTTGGTCTGTGTCGTCGGTGGCACGGCAGGGGTGACGCTGTCGCTGGTTGGCGGCGGGATCGCGACGCACTTTTTCGATTCGATCCGGCTCTCCTATTCGGCGTTCTCGATCATTGCGGCGTTCGTTTCGTCGACGCTGATCGGCATCGTCTTCGGCTTCATGCCGGCGCGGTCGGCCGCCAATCTCGATCCCGTCGAGGCGCTGATGCGGGAGTAGGGCGCAAACCTCACCCCTCCCGCACGTTTCTTTGTATTGCCTGTGAGTGCTGCCACGATCATCTATGCGCCAAGCAAATCGCGGGAGGACTATTCATGCGTGGGCACAATCTTCGGGTCGCCGGTCTGTCGGCACTGATGCTGGCCGGGACGGGCTTCGTCGACGATGCGTCGGCGCTCGCCAAGGATACGGCGACGGCGATCTTTGCCGGCGGCTGCTTCTGGAGCGTGCAGAGCGATCTCGACCACGCGCCGGGCGTTGTGAAAACGACGACTGGCTATATGGGCGGGACACAGCCCAACCCGACTTACGAGCAGGTCGGCACCGAGACCACCGGATATCGCGAAGCGGTCAAAGTGGAATACGACCCGTCGGTCACCAGTTACGACAAGCTGCTCACTGCATACTGGCACCTGACCGACCCCACCGATGACACCGGTCAGTTCTGCGACAAGGGCGATAGCTACCGACCGGCGATCTTTCCGCTGGATGCCGACCAGTACAGCAAGGCGACCGCGAGCAAGGATCAGATCGCCAAGGATCTGGGCAAGCCGATCGCCACCGGGGTCATCAAGGCTCAAGGGCTGACGTTCTGGCCCGCCGAGGGCTATCATCAGGAATTCTGGCAGGGCACGGACCAGTTCCAGCCCGGCTATTCGCGTGCTGAGTGGTACAAGATGTACCGCCAGGGCTGCGGCAAAAATGCCAGCGTTGCCTCCCTCTGGGGCGACAAGGCCTTCGAGGGTCTGAGCGGGCACGAATAAGCCTCAAAATCCCGGCCTTGCCGCACGCTGCTTTATCGCTATGGTCGCCCGGAAAGTCAGGCGGAGGCATATCGACACGTGCGGCGAGCGGGATTTGGCATCGGGCAGATTTGCTTTTCACCGCCCGATCCGGCGGCCGGCGCTGTAACGCCGAGCCTCGACCAGGCGGTGAGCGAGGGGCTCTCGCTGCATCAAGCCGGTCGCCTGAATGAGGCTGGTGCCATCTATCGCCGGGTGCTGGCTGCCGCTCCGTCGCATGCAGAGGCCAACCACCTGCTCGGCCTCGTGCTGCATCAATCCGGGCAGCATGGAGAGGCGGCCGAGCTGATCGGCAAGGCGGTGCGGCAGATGCCGTTCAACGCCGCCTATCACGCCAATCTCGGAGTGGTCCTCAAGTCGCAAAACCGGCTCAACGAGGCGGTGCAGAGCTATGAGCGCTCGCTGAAGATCGATCCGAAGCAGCCCCAGGTGCAGTCCAATATGGGCGTGGCACTGCTCGGGCTCGGACGGGTCGACGACGCCATTGCAGCGCAACGGCAGGCAATTGCCCTTCAGCCGCAGTCCGCGGGCGCCCACCACCACCTTGCCAACTCGCTGGCAACCGTCGAGCGGTTTGAAGAGGCCCGCGTCAGTGCCGAAAAGGCCGTGGTGCTGCAGCCGACAAGTCCCGACCTGCACTATGCCCTCGGGCGCATCCTGATGGCGCAGGAGAAGCTTCAGGAGGCAGCGGGCAGTCTTGGCCGCGCCGTGCAACTCAGGCCTGACAGCGTCGCCTGCGCCACGTTGGGCAAGGTGCTGATGGGGCTCAACCAGCCGGTCGAAGCCGCTGCAAGCTATCGCGCCGCGCTCGCGACCGATCCGGACAATGTGAGCCTGCTTTTTGCGCTCGGGCATGCGCAGGTGGCCATTTCCGACCAGAGCGGCGCCGCCGAAAGTTTCGGCAGAGCGGTGGAGCTCGATCCGGGAAACGACAATCTCTACCTGTCGCTCGGCGGTGCGCTGATGGCCTCCGGGCGCCCTGAGGAAGCCGAAGCTGCCCTGCGTCGCGCAGTCGAACTGAGGGCAGATGATCCTATCGCGCGAAGCTCGTTGCTATTTTTGTCCAACTATCGCGCTGACGCGCCCGCGGACCAAATAACCGAGCAGGCGAGGGCGTTCGGGGCAATCGTGGAGCGCAGCGCCAAGCCAAGGCAGAGCTATGCGAATAGCGTCGTTCCGGGTCGGCGGCTCAAGGTGGGGATGGTCTCTGGCGATCTTGGCAGTTCGGCGGTGGCGCGGTTCCTTGTCAGCGTTTTCCCGGCGATCGATCCGGAAAAACTCGAGCTCTTCTGCTATTCGATGCTGCAGCGCGAGGACCATGTCACCGAGCAGATAAGGCCCAGTTTTCCGCACTGGGTCATGGCAAAATTCTGGACTGACGACGAGTTGGAGGCTGCGATCGTCAGGGATGGCATAGACGTTCTGGTTGACCTGTCAGGCCATACGGGAACGCTGAAGCTTCCGGTGTTTGCCCGCAAACCCGCGCCGGTAACGGTGACCTGGCTCGGTTATTCGGGAACGACCGGTTTGAGCAGGATCGATTATGTCCTTGGCGACCGCTTCGTGGCTCCGTCCTCGGCACAGGGGCAGTTTACCGAAACGATATGGCGGATGCCGGACAGCTATCTTTGCTTCAGCCCGCAGGCCCAGGCGCCGGCTGTCTCATCGTTGTCGGCGCTCGACAAAGGGCTCGTCACTTTTGGCAGCTTCAATAACGTCAACAAGCTGAGCGATGCGACGCTGGCGCTCTGGGCTCGCGTGCTCACAGCCGTGCCGGGCAGCCGGTTGTTGCTGAAGAGTAGGCCGCTGGAATTGCCCGAAGTGGCAGGTAAGGTCCTCGACACTCTAGGTGCCGCGGGCGCCGACCTCAGCAGGGTGGATCTCGTCGGCTACATCGCCGAAGCGGAAGGTCATCTCGGCAGTTATGGCCGCGTCGATATCGGCCTCGATCCCTACCCCTATAACGGCACCACAACGACGTGCGAGGCGCTGTGGATGGGTGTGCCGGTGCTGACGCTGAGGGGCGACCGGTTTATCGGACGGGTGGGCGAAAGCCTGCTCAACTCGGTCGGGCTGCCAGATTGGGTGGCGGCGGACGAGGATGAATACGTGGCGAAGGCCGTGTCGATGACGGCCGACCTGCCTCGGCTCGCGGCAGTGAGGGCGGGTTTGCGCGCGCAAATGGCGGCTTCGCCGCTCTGCGATGCGCCGCGCTTTGCCCGGAATTTCGAGGCGGCGCTGCGGGGTATGTGGGAGCACTGGTGCGAAAAGCAGGCAAACGCCTGAGATTCAGCCTGTCGGGGAGGATTTGGTGGGTGCGCACGGACTCGAACCGTGGACCCGCTGATTAAGAGTCAGCTGCTCTACCATCTGAGCTACGCACCCTGATCCGGGCGGGTCTCTAGCAAAGGGAGGGGAGGCTGTCCAGCGCGCCGGCCCGCATTTTTCCACCTGCCGAGATTTTAGCGCGCGATCCGTCCTTCGAATGCCTGAATGACGCCTCGCGAGAATCTTGATCTAATCGCTCCGCGTCGTGCTCTAATCCCCCACGCGAACCTGTTAAGGACAAAAGCTTGGCCGGCTTCAAGTTTGTACACGCGGCTGATTTGCATCTCGGCAGTCCGTTCCACGGGCTTGCGCTGCGCGATGCATCGGTAGCGCGCCGCTTCGCCGACGCCAGCAGGCTGGCCTTTACCGCGCTCGTGACACGGGCGATCGCCGAGGAGGTGGCGTTTTTCGTAGTTGCCGGCGACGTCTATGATGGCGACTGGCGCGACAACTCGATCGGTTTGTTCTTCAATCGCGAGCTGGCGCGGCTGGATCGCGCGGGAATCGAGATTTTTCTGCTGCGGGGCAACCACGACGCCGAAAGCGTCATCACGCGAAGCGTCGCCCTGCCGGCATCGGTCAAGCAGTTTGCTACCGACAATCCGTCGTCGTTCCGTATCGAAGACCACAAGGTCGTGCTGCACGGCCAGGGGTTTGCCCAGCCGGCGGTGACAGAAAATCTGGTGCTCAACTATCCGGCGCAAATTCCGGGCTGGTTCAACATCGGCGTCCTGCACACGGCGCTGACGGGCCGGCCGCCACATGAGCACTATGTGCCCTGTACGCCGGGCCATCTGCGTGCGCGGGGCTATGACTATTGGGCGCTCGGACACATCCACGACTACGAGATCGTCGGCGCAAAACCCTACATCGTGTTTCCCGGCAATCTGCAGGGCCGCAACGTTCGCGAGAAAGGCGAGAAGGGCGCGGTGATTGTTACTGTGGTTGACGGCGAGGTGACGGGCCTCGAACGCATCATCGTCGACCATGCGCGCTGGGAAGAATTGTTCATCGATGCGCGGGGCGCCGAAAGCGAAGCGGAGGTGCTCAAGACCATCGAGGACAAGACGCGACCGTTGTCGGTCGCCGCGGCGGATCGGCTGGTGGCCTTGCGTGTGGTACTTTCCGGCGAGACGAGCATCCACCGCGACCTGCTGGCGGGGCGCGAGCAGTTTACCGACGAAGTGCAGGCGGCGCTGCAGCGGGTCCACGGCGATATCTGGCTTGAGCGACTCGATATTCGGACGCGGCCGCCGGCGGTGAAGCGCCAGGCTGAGCCGGCGTTGCTTGCACTCGATCTCGGAGCGCTGCTGTCGCAGATCGAGCATGGGCTCGAGCTGCGCGCCAAGGCGGACGAACTCATCGACGAGATCAGGCTGCGCATCCCAGGCACGATCGCTCAGGAGGAGCAGGATCTGGCCGCCGATCTGCCGGCGCTCGTCGCTGAGGCCCGCGAACTGCTGCTGTCGCGCGCCGGTAAGGAAGAGTAGTCCGCCGTGCGTTTCCTCCGCCTCGACCTGCTGCGCTATGGGCCGTTCACCGGCCGGTCGCTGACGCTCCGGCCCGGCGCCAAACTGCATTTGATCTATGGGCCGAACGAAGCAGGCAAGAGTTCGTCGCTGGCGGCGGTTGGCGACCTTTTGTTCGGCTTCTCCAAACGCAAGGAATACGATTTCGTGCATGAGGCCAGCAGCTTGCGGGTCGGGGCCGAAATCGCCTCCCGGTCCG
>Ga0105237_10000445_pt1 | contig 58916 bp, 50 predicted proteins | sample KBSC24metaG_FD_81520 | JGI IMG/M metagenome (GOLD analysis project Ga0105237, IMG submission 81520) | Corn rhizosphere microbial communities from Kellogg Biological Station, Michigan, USA - KBS C2-4 metaG | ecosystem: Host-associated > Plants > Roots > Rhizosphere > Soil | place: Michigan, USA... | reverse complement strand
CGGCGAGGCCGGACTTGGTCGTGCGGTCGGTCATGAATCGTCTCCTTGGCCCGTATCATAAGAGCGCGGCGATTGCCGCATTAGACGGAAAATGCTCAAAGCATTCGATCGTTCAGGGAAAGAATGATGGATCGCGATTATCGCCTGTTCGCCCTGGTGGTGGAGATGGGCAGCATTTCGGGCGCCGGCCAGAGGCTGGGCCTGTCGCCCGCCGCCGCGTCCAAACGGCTGGCGGCGCTGGAGGAGCGGCTCGGCGCACGACTGGTCCACCGGACGACGCGGCGGCTCGCCACCACGCGGGCCGGCCAGACCTTCTACGAGGAGATCCGCGCGATCCTGACCGCGGCCGAAGCGGCCGAGGCGCGCGTCGCGGGCCGGGTGGAGCATCCCGCCGGGCTGCTGCGCATCTCGGCCCCGACCAGCTTCGGGCGGCTGCATGTCGCGCCCCATCTGCCGACCTTCCTCGATCGCTACCCGGAGGTGAGCGCCGAACTGCTGCTCGACGACGGCTATGTCGATCTGCTGGCCGATCGCATCGACGTCGCGATCCGCATCGCGCCGCGGCCGGAAGGAGCGGCGCTGGCCGCCCGGCCGCTCGCGCCCAATCACCGCGTGCTGTGCGCCGCTCCCATCTATCTGGACGCGCATGGCGCGCCCGCCGCGCTCGCCGATCTCCACCGGCATCGCCTGCTCGCCGCCCGGCACCAGTCGCCCTGGCGACTGGAGGGACCTGACACGAAGCGGTCGATCGAGATCGACAGCGTCGTCGCCACCAATTCCAGCGAGGTGGTGCGCGAACTCTGCCTCGCCGGCGCCGGCATCGCGCTCCGCTCGACCTGGGACGTGGGCGCCGAGCTCGCCTCGGGCGCGCTCCGCCGCATCCTGCCCGGCTGGCAGGGCGCCACCGACGTCGCGATCTGGGCCGTCCACGCCAGGGCCGAGCCGCTGCCCGCCGCCGTCTCGGCCTATGTCGATCACATGGCCGCCGCGCTGGGCCCGGTGCCGTGGGAGCCGCGCGCATAATCCTCCCCCGCCAGGGGGAGGTGGCGCCCGCAGGGCGTCGGAGGGGGCGGACGGCGGTGTTCCATCGGTAGCGCACCGCCGTCCGCCCCCTCCGTCAGGCTACACCTGCCACCTCCCCTTGGCGGGGGAGGATTGGGTGACCGAGCCTTGATCCCGTCATCGCCAGCCCGCAGGAAGGGCGCATGAAGAGAGACCATGTGGCGATCGTCGGCGGCGGCTTTTCGGGCACGCTGCTGGCGGTCAACCTGCTGCGCCACGACGGCCCGCGCGCGACGCTGATCGAGCGGCGCGACCATACCGCGCGCGGCGTCGCCTATTCGGCGGCGCATCCCGATCATCTGCTCAACGTCCGCGCCGAGAATATGAGCGCGCTGCCCGACGATCCCGAGCATTTCGTCCGCTGGCTGGAGGAGCATCGCCCCGGCGTCGGCGGCTTCGTGCCGCGGCTGGTCTATGGCGATTATCTGGACGACCTGCTCAGCGAGACGATGCGCAAGGCGCCCGGCCGGCTGCGGGTGGTGCGGGCGGAGGTGGAGGATGTCGCGGTGGCATCCGGCGGCGTGCAGTTGTCGCTGCGCGACGGGCACCGCATCGCCGCCGACAGCGCCGTGCTGGCGCCGGGCAACCTGCCGCCGATCACGCCCGCCGGGATCGACCCCTCGACCCTGCGCGGGGACAGCTACGTCACCGATCCCTGGCATGGCGACATCCTTTCCGGCCTCGCGTCGGACGATACGCTGCTGGTGCTCGGCACCGGCCTCACCATGGTCGATATCTCCCTGCTGCTCGATTCGCGGGGTTTTGCGGGGCGGATCGTCGCGCTGTCCCGCCATGGCCTCGTGCCCCGGGCGCACGCGCGCGGCGTCCCGGCGACGAAGCGCAACGAGCGCCCGCAGCCCACCGCCTCGGCGCTGGTCGCCGCGTTGCGCGATCGCGCCGCCAAGGTCGACTGGCGCGCGGCGGTGGACGAGTTGCGCCCCTATACGCAGGGCCTGTGGCGCGCGATGGACGTCGCCGAGCGCAAGCGCTTTCTCCGGCATCTCCGGCCCTGGTGGGATGTGCACCGCCATCGCCTCGCCCCCTCGGTGGCGCGCAAGATCGAGACGATGCGCGCGGACGGCCGGCTCACCATCCTCGCCGGCAAGGTGACGGGCGCGACGGCCGACGGCGATCATGTCCTCCTCTCCTACCGACCGCGACACGCCGCCGATCCGGAGAGCCTGCGCGTCCGCCGCATCGTCAACGGCACCGGGCCGCAGGGCGACCTCACCGCGACGCGCGAGCCGCTGCTCGTCCACCTGCGCGACCGGGGGCTGCTGCGCGCCGACCCGCTGCGCATCGGCATCGACGTCGACCAGGAGTCGCGCGCCATCTCCGCTGGCGGCGCCTCGTCGGACCGGCTGACCGTGATCGGGCCGATGACGCGCGGCGCCTTCTGGGAGATCGTGGCGGTGCCGGACATCCGGCGGCAGGCCTGGTCGGTGGCGCGCCGCCTCTCCAACGCGCAATGGGTGGAGGGGGAAGGGCTCTAGGTAGTATCGACATTCACAATCCTCCCCCGTCAGGGGGAGGTGGCGCCGAAGGCGACGGAGGGGGAGGACGGCGGTGCGCTTCCCGATGGAACACCGCCGTCCGCCCCCTCCACCATCCTACGGATGGTCCCCCTCCCCCTGGCGGGGGAGGATTTGGAATGTCGACACGGTCTCATCGCTCCCCGTTCGTGTCGAGCGAAGTCGAGACACGCTTGCGCCGCGCCTGCCTTACATCCTTCGACTTCGCTCGGGACGAACGGAGGGATATGATATGAGGCTATCCACCTTCACCGTATTGCGATACTAATACACCAAGATGCACCATCCGCAGTTCGAGTCCGGCGATCCGCCCACCGTCGAGCCGTTCGCGCCCGTGGCGCCACCCGCCGGCGCCGATCCGTTCGGGCCGCCGCGCGCCGAGCCCCGGCCGAGGCGGTCGCGCTGGCGGTGGGTGCGCTGGGCGATCTCGGCCGTCCTGCTGCTGCTCATGGCCGCCGTGGCATGGCTGGCGGTGACGGCGCCGCTGTCCAAGTCGCTCCAGCCGATCGCGCCGCCCACCATCACGCTGACCGATTCGAACGGGCGCATGTTCGCGCGGCGCGGTGCGGTCACCGACCGGCCGGTCGACGTGACGCATCTGCCGCCGCATGTCTGGCAGGCCTTCGTCGCGATCGAGGACCGCCGCTTCTACCATCATTGGGGCATCGACCTGCACGGCATCGCCCGCGCGGCGTGGCACAATCTGCGCGCCGGGCATGTCCGCGAGGGCGGCTCGACCATCACCCAGCAATTGTCCAAGCTGGTCTTCCTCAACGCTGATCGCACCGCCGGGCGCAAGGTGCGCGAGGTGATGGTCGCCTTCTGGCTGGAGGCGTGGCTGAGCAAGGACCAGATCCTCTCCCGCTATCTCTCCAACGTCTATTTCGGCGACAACGTCTATGGCCTGCGCGCCGCCGCGCACCATTATTTCGGCAAGCAGCCCGAGGAGCTGACCGTCTCCGAATCGGCGATGCTGGCCGGGCTGATGAAGGCGCCGTCGAAGCTGGCGCCCAGCACCAATCTCGCCGGTGCGCAGGCGCGCGAGATGCTGGTGGTCGGCGCGATGAAGGATGCCGGCTTCATCGATGCCGCCACGGCCGCCGCCGCACGGCCGGCCCGCCTCCGCCTGCGCCCGGTGCCGGCCGAGATCGGCGGCTCCTATTTCGCCGACTGGGTTCTGCCTGCCGCCCGCGACCAGGCCGGCGGCGGCTACGAGCAGCAAAGCGTGCAGACCACGCTGGTCAGCCGCTTCCAGCGCGCCGCCGAGGCCGCCGCCGCGCAGGTCGGATCGAAGGGCCAGGTCGCCATCGTCGCGATGAAGCCGGACGGGCGCGTCGTCGCGATGGTCGGCGGCGGCAAATATGAGGATAGCGGCTTCAATCGCGCCACCCAGGCGCGGCGCCAGCCCGGTTCCACCTTCAAGCTGTTCGTCTATCTCGCCGCGCTGCGCGCGGGCATGACGCCGGACAGCAGGATCGAGGACAGGCCGATCACCATCAACGGCTGGTCGCCCTCCAACAGCGATCACCGCTATCAGGGGATGATCACGCTGCGCCAGGCCTTCGCGCGATCGAGCAACGTGGCGGCGGTGCGCCTCGCCCAGCGGGTCGGGCCCGACGCGGTGGTGAAGGCGGCGCGCGACCTCGGCATCACCTCGCCGCTCACCGCCGATCCCAGCCTCGCGCTCGGCACGTCCGGCGTGACCCTGCTCGAGCTGACCCGCGCTTATGCGGCGGTGGCGGGCAATGCCTATCCGGTGACGCCGCATGGCCTGCCCGATCCGCCGCCGGGCTGGATCGACCGCTTCTGGGACCATAAGAGCCACCTGCCCTCCGCCCAGCATGACGGGCTGCTCGATCTGCTGTCGGCGACGGTGAAGCAGGGCACCGCCAAGGCGGCGGCGCTCAACACGCAGGTCTTCGGCAAGACCGGCACCACCCAGGACAATCGCGACGCCATCTTCGTCGGCTTCGCGGACGGGCTGGTCACGGCGGTGTGGGTGGGCCGCGACGACAACAAGCCGATTCCCGGCCTCGCCGGCGGCGGCCTGCCGGCCCGCATCTGGCGCAGCTTCATGACGCAGGCGACGGGCGCGCGGCCCCTGGGGGCGAAGGTGCCGGAGGCGGTCGACCCCGACGCGATCAGCGCGAGCGGCAACTTCACGCTGGGCAATCTCGATATCGGGCTGGATCTGGACCAGGGCGGCCTGCACCTGCACGCGACGCCGCACGAGGGGGAGGAGGCACCGTCGTCGAATGGGGACGAGAGAGAGGATCCACAGTAAATCTCCCCTCCCTGAAAGGGCGAGGTCGGGGGTGGGTCGAGACCTGGCGATACGGAAGCCTCACCTTTCGACCGATCCGTATCGCGTGCCTCCACCCACCCCTAGACTGTATCGCCATTCACAATCCTCCCCTGCCAGGGGGAGGTGGCGGCGAAGCCGACGGAGGGGGAGGACGGCGGAGGTCCATCTTGAGCACACCGCCGTCCGCCCCCTCCGTCACGCGTACCGCGTGCCACCTCCCCCTGGCGGGGGAGGATTTCGTTCGCGCGACGCCTGAATGTCGGTACGATCTAACCCCTCCCTTTCAAGGAGGGGGATTGTGCAGCGCCTCCCGCACCCGCGCCACCGCCAGCTCCAGCGGCGCCTCGACGCCCAGCAGCCGGAACGTCCCGTCGAGCGCGAACACGCAATGGCCGTGGACCAGCGCCAGCAGCGAGCCGGCCAGCGCCGGCGCTTCCGCTTGCCGATCCGCCGGCAGGGCGGCCGCCACCTCGCGCACCATCACCCCGGTGAGCGAGGCCAGGGCTTGCGCGTACCAATCCGGCAATTGCTCCCCCGCCGGCGAACGATGGTCGTAGATCGCCGACCAGATGTTGCGGTGCCGGCCGGCGAAGGCGAAATAGCTTTCCACCAGCGCGGCGATGCGATCGCCCTCGGCCCGGTCCAGCGCCGCCTCGATCTCCGCCACCCACAGGCCGATCGTCCGCGCGTTCACCGCGAGGAGCAACCGGCTCAGATTGCCGAACACATTGTAGAGCGTGCCGATCGAATAGCCGATCCGCTTGGCCACCTCGCGCGCGGAAAAGCGCGCGAAGCCGACCTCCTCCATCTGCCGGTGCGCCTCGTCGACGATCAGCGTCTCCAGTTCGGCGCGGCTATGATCGGAACGGCGGGCCATCGCGGTCTCTCGATTATGAACACTGTTCAAAATAATTATTGAACACCGCTCAATATGCCGCTACCCAGACGATCGGCAAGGGGGAATCGGTGGCGTCCCCACGCTTTAACGCCAGGGTCACTCCCGCCGCCTAGGGTCAGGGTCCATGTCCGCACCGCAATTGAGCCTGCTCGGCAAGCGCCGTTTCCTGCCATTGTTCGCGACGCAGTTCCTCGGCGCCTTCAACGACAATCTCTATCGTTCGGCGATGCTGTTCCTCGTCTCGTTCAGCCTCTACCGGGGCGATGCGGACAAGGCGGCCCTGGTCGCGGTGATCGCGGGCGGCGTGTTCATCCTGCCTTACTTCCTCTTCTCCTCGGTCGCCGGCCAGCTGGCCGACCGGCTCGACAAGGCGCGCGTGGCGCAGGCGGTGAAGATCGCCGAGATCGCGATCATGGGCGTCGGCCTGCTCGCAATCGACAGCGGATCGCTGCCGCTGCTGATGAGCGTGCTGTTCGCGATGGGCGTGCACTCCACGGTGTTCGGCCCGGTCAAATATTCGATGCTGCCCCAGCATCTGTCCGAGCAGGAGCTGATGGGCGGCACCGGGCTGGTCGAGGCCGGCACCTTCCTCGCCATCCTCGCCGGTCAGCTGGCCGGCGGGCTGCTGCCGACGGCGGACGCCACCCATGCGATGATCGGCGTCGCGCTGCTCGGCCTCGCCACCAGCCTGTTCATCCCGGCCGCCCCGCCGGCGGCGGACCGGCCGGCGGTGGAGGTGAACCTCATCGCCTCGACCGCGCGGATCGTCGCGCATTCGCGCCGCAACCGGAACCTGTTCCTCGCCATCCTCGGCATCACCTGGTTCTTCTCGCTGGGCGCGGTGCTGACCCAGCAGTTCGTGCCGCTGGTCGGCCACCTCAACGCCACCCAGACGGTCGGCGCGCTGTTCCTCGGCCTCTTCTCGGTGGGCGTCGCGATCGGATCGCTGGTGGTGAGCAAGCTGCTCGGCGGCGAGATTTCGGCGCGCTACGTTCCCGTCTCGGCGCTGGTGCTGGCACTCGCCGTGATCCACCTCGGCATCACCGTCTCGGGGCTGGAGCCTTATGCCACCACGGTCGGCGTGCGAGGCTTCCTGCAGGCGCCGGAAAGCTGGTGGCTGATCCTCGACCTGCTGGCGATCGCGATCGCGGGCGGCGTCTATATCGTGCCGCTCTACGCTTTGCTGCAGACGCTGGGCGATCCCGCCAATCGGTCGCGCGACGTCGCCGCCAACAATATCGTCAACGCCGCCGGCATGGTGCTGATCTCCGCCGTCGTCGCCTTCATCCTGTGGACCGGCGCCGGCAGCCCGACGCTCTTCATCGTTCTGGGCATCTTCGGGCTGTTCGTGGCGCTCTATTGCTGCGCGCTGCTGCCCGAGACGGTGTTCAAGGCCACCGTTCGCGCGTGCCTGCGCCTGTTCTACCGGGTCGACCTGATCGGCGCGGAGAACATGCCCCTGCCCGGCGAGCGCGCGGTGGTGGTGGTGAACCACGTCTCCTTCCTCGACGGGCTGCTGCTCGCCGCCTTCCTGCCCGGCAAGCCGACCTTCGCGGTCCACACCCGCGTCGCCCGGGCCTGGTGGGTGAAGCCGTTCCTGCGCATGTTCGATGCCTTCCCGGTCGATCCCACCAACCCGATGGCCGCCAAGGCGATGGTGAAGGCGGTGAAGGAGGGCCGCACCCTGGTGATCTTCCCCGAAGGCCGCATCACCGTGACGGGCGCGCTGATGAAGATCTTCGACGGCCCCGGCATGGTCGCCGACAAGGCCGACGCGCCGATCGTGCCGGTGCGCATCGACGGCGCGCAATACAGCCCCTTCTCGCGGCTGAAGGGCAAGGTGCGAACGCGCCTCTTCCCCAAGATCACGCTGACGGTGCTGCCGCCCCGTCGTTTCAGGGTGGAGGGCGAGATGTCGGCGCGCGAGCGGCGCGCCATCGCCGGGCGCCGGCTGTATGACGAGATGTCGGCGATGATCTTCGCCACCTCGAACACCGGCCGCACCCTGTTCGAGGCCTTGCTCGACGCCGCCGCCTTGCATGGCGCCAAGGCGCCGGTCGCCGAGGACATCAAGCGCGAGCCGATGACCTACGGCCGTCTCGTCACCGGCACGCAGGCGCTGGGCCGCGCGCTGGCGGCGGGCACGCGACAGGGTGAGGCGGTCGGCGTGCTGCTGCCCAACGTCAACGGCGTGGTGGCGACCTTCTTCGCGCTGCAGGCGATCGGCCGGGTGCCGGCGATGCTCAACTACACGGCCGGCCTCGCCAACCTCCAGGCGGCCTGCACCGCCGCCGAGGTGAGGACGATCGTCACCGCCCGCGCCTTCGTCGACCAGGCGAAGCTCGGCGCAATCGTCGCGAAGCTGGGCGAGACGAAGCGGATCGTCTGGCTGGAGGACCTCGCGCAGACGATCGGCACCGGCGCCAAGCTGCGCGCGCTGATCGCGAGCCGGTTCGCCCGCGCGACCCACCGCCGCCTCGGGATCGATCCGAACACGCCCGCCGTGATCCTCTTCACCTCGGGGTCGGAGGGGTTGCCCAAGGGCGTGGCACTCTCGCACCGCAACCTCCTGTCGAACTGCCTGCAACTGGCCGCGCGCGTCGATTTCAACCCGACCGACATCGTGCTGAACGCGCTGCCCGTCTTCCACAGCTTCGGCCTGACCGGCGGCACGCTGCTGCCGATCCTCAACGGCATCAAGACGGTGCTGTACCCGAGCCCGCTCCACTACCGGATCGTGCCGGCGCTGGCCTATGACGCCAACGCCACCATCCTGTTCGGCACCGACACCTTCCTGGCCGGCTATGCCCGGATGGCCAATGCCTATGATTTCTACTCGCTGCGCTACATCTTCGCGGGCGCCGAGAAGGTGCGCGGCACGACGCGGGCCACCTATGCGGAGCGCTTCGGCCTGCGCATCATGGAAGGCTATGGCGCCACCGAGGCGGGGCCGGTGATCGCGGTCAACACGCCGATGCATTTCCGCGCCGGCACCGTCGGCCGGCTGCTTCCCGCGATCGAGGCGCAGCTGGAGCCCATCCCCGGCATCGACGACGAGGGCGGCACGGTCGGCCGGCTCGCCATCCGGGGGCCGAACATCATGGCGGGCTATTACAAGGCCGACGCGCCCGGCCTGCTCCAGCCGCCGCAGGACGGCTGGCACGACAGCGGCGACATCGTGAAGATCGACGGCGAGGGCTTCGTCGCGATCCGCGGCCGCGCCAAGCGCTTCGCCAAGATCGGCGGCGAGATGATCTCGCTGCCCGCGGTGGAAGGCTATGCCGCCACGCTGTGGCCGGGCTTCGACCATGCCGTCGTGACTCGGCCCGATCCGCGCAAGGGCGAGCAGCTGGTGCTGTTCACCACGAAGCCCGGCGCGTCGGCCGGCGAACTGCTCGGCTGGGCGAAAGCGCACGGCGTTGCGGAAATTTCCGTGCCCAAGGATATCCGCGTCGTGGACGCGCTCCCCGTGCTCGGCACCGGCAAGCTCGATTATCCGCGACTTTCGGAGATGGCGGCCGGCGCCTGACGAATTGCACGAATGCGCAACAATGCTTGTGCATCCGCAGTATAGAAAGTTGCCATACGGATAAAACCCTCCCTTTATTTGATCTATTGCGGATCTTTAAGAAAATGGCATGATACAACATCCCGCAGGAGGGAGATGTCATGGCCTATATCGATCAGGACAGAAGTCGCGAGAAAACGATCTCGGGGGCGATCTCGCTCGCCGTGATCGGGGTCGTCGGGTACGGGCTGGTCTCGGGGCTGGCGATGCAGATCGTGCACAAGCCGATCTGGATCATACCGACCGATCAGTGGAAGACGCCGCTGCCACCGCCCAAGAAGAAGATGCCCGAAAAGACCGCGAAGACGACCGAGCATATACCCACCACCGATCCGCAACCCATCCCCATTCCGACACCCGTCATCGATCCGGTTCTGCGGCTGCCCGACCCGATACCGTTGCCCCCGATCCCGACACCCATGGGCGGCAGCGGGCCGACGACGCTGCCGCAACCGCCGGCGATCGACCATACCGCCAGAGCCACGCCGCGCGGCAATCCCGGCGACTGGGTGACGACCGACGATTATCCGCCCGGCGCGGTGCGCGCCGGGATCGAAGGCCGCACCAGCTTCCGCCTCGACGTCGGCGCGGACGGCAAGCCCACCGGCTGCACCGTGGTGACGAGCAGCGGATCGGACGATCTCGACCGCACCGCCTGCCGCAAGCTGATGAGCCGCGCCCGCTTCAAGCCGGCACTCGATGCGGGCGGAAACCCGGCCGCCTCCACCTATGCCGGCGGCGTGACCTGGAAACTGCCGGCGGAATGACGCTTCCTGATCCTCCCCCGCCAGGGGGAGGTGGCGGCGAAGCCGTCGGAGGGGGAGGACGGCGGCGCGTGGCCGATGGACCATCGCCGCCCGCCCCCTCCATCACGCGTGCCGCGTGCCCCCCTTGGCGGGGGAGGATTTCTGAGACCCTGCTTCGCCGCCCCCGGCGAAAAACGCTCCACCCGCCGCACTTCGGACTCGTCCCGTCCCGCATCGCTTGACGCGGATTCCCGGTGCCTGACAGCCCGGCCCTCTCCTGAGTAAGCGTTGGAAAGGTTCGCGGGATGAAGGGATTGGCCAAGGCGGCGCTGGCCGCCGCACTCTGCACCGGAGCCGCCTCGGCGGCGAATGCCGGGATCGGCGCGGAAGCCATGGGCGCCCGGGCGGACGGCCATTGGGGCGGCGAGCTCGGCGCCGGCTACAGCTGGGGCCTCGCCGGCTTCTCGATCACGCCGGGCGCGGGCGTGCTGGTCTCCGACGACCATACCCGCCTCTATGGCCGCGTCGAAGCCGCCTACAAGATCCCCGCCTTCGCCAAGGTCGGCATCGGCGCGCGCATCTCGGGCGATCATACCCGGCCTTATGGCACCGTGGCGCTGCCGATCCTCCCCAAGGTGAACCTCAAGGGCAATGCCGGGCCCAAATATTATGCGATCGGCCTGACGCTGGGATATTGAACGCCCCCGTCCGTTCAGCTTGTCCTTCCTTCCCTCGTCATGCCAGCGGAAGCTGGCATCTCGGGTGGCACGCACGGCGCCCGCCTCAAGGAGACCCCAGCTTTCGCTGGGGTGACGCGAGAAGGGACGTCAAGGCAGGCGCTCAGGACAGACTTCGACAAACTCAGGGCGAACGGTCAAATATGGTCAGCGCGATGCCCGCATCCACGGCCACCGCCACCCGCCGCCCGACTTGAGCACGGCGCGGCGGAACATCCCCGCCGCCACGCGCAGCGCCAGCACCAGCCACACCAGCTGCCACAGCATCGCCAGCAGATGCGGCCACAGCGCCGGCAGCTCGGCGGCGCGCGCGATCATCGCCAGCGGTGAGCTCCACGGGAAGATCGCCGCCGCGATCGCGATCCAGCGATCGGGATGCGCGACGCCGGCCGAGGCGAAGCCGTAGAGGACGAGCTGGAGCATCGTCACCGGCAGCGCCATCACCTGGACCTCGCGCGGGCTCCCGGCCTGCGACCCGATGCCGAGGAACACCGCGCCGAGCAGCAGGTAATTGCCGACGAAATAGGCGATCAGCAGCGCCACGAACACCGGCCAGCCGACCGCCGGCACCGGCAGGCCCATGACGATCGCCGGCCTGAAGGCGATGATGCCGCCCGCGATCGCCACGCTCCACACGCCGACGAAGGTGAGCGCGATGCCCAGCATCGACGCCAGCTTGCCGAGGAAGATCGCGTCCACCGGCACGGCGGCGGCCAGCACCTCGATCACCTTGTTCGACTTTTCCTCGATGAAGGTGGAGAGCGACATGCCCGCCAGCATCACGAGGATGATGAACAGGCCGGTCTGCCCCGCCTTGGCCACGCCGGTGCGATCCCGCGCGGTGGCCTCGGGCGCCGCCGCGACGCGCGCCGTGCCGAGCGCGATCGGGGGAGGCGCCGCCGCGCCCAGCGCCCGATCGGCACGCGCGGTGTCGACGATCAGGCCGACATCGTCCGCCAGCGAGGCCGGGCCACGCGCCGCGAGCAGGAAATGCGGGCGATCGAGCGATCCCGTCAGCACCGCATCATAGCCGCGATCATGGCCGGCGAGCAGGCGTTCGCCGGCGCCCGCCCCGTCGGCGGCCGGCTGCCGGGCGAGGTCCGGCAGCGCATCCGGGCCGAGCCTCGCCCGCAGCCGGTCGTGCGCCGTCACCAGCATCCGCGCGGAGGGCGCGTCCGTGGCGATCGCGACCAGTGGCGCGCGCGGGGCGGCCTGATCCTCACCGGTGCCGAGCGAGGCGAAGACGCCGCCGAAGATCACCGGGAAGACGGGCGTCAGCAGGAACAGCAGGAAGATGCGCGAGAAGACCGTCGCCCCATAATCGCGCCGCGCGATCACCCAGGCGGAGGCGAAGAGCTGCCTCATGGCGCCAGCTCCCCCATGTCCGGCTGGGGCACCGCCTCGCCGACCAGATCGACGAAGGCCTCGTGCAGGCTGGGCCGCTCGATCGACAGCGCCTCGATGCCGGCATCGCCCGCGATCAGCGCCTCCAGCACCGGCTCGATCCCGCCCGCCGGCAGCGCGAAGGTGAAGCGCCGCCCGTCCGCCGCCGCGTCCGCCGGCAGCGCCGCGCGCCACGCGCCGTCCGCCTGCCGCGTGACGAGCTGGACGCGCTGGGGCAGCCGCCCCCGCGCCTCGGCCACGGTACCGTCGAAGCGGACGCGCCCCCTGGCGATCACGCTGATCCGCTCGCACAGCCGCTCGGCATGGGCGATGACGTGGGTGGAGAAGAGCACCGTCGCCCCTTCGGCCACCTGCGCGCGGATCAGGCCTTCCAGCCGCTGCTGGTTGATCGCGTCGAGGCCGGAGAAGGGTTCGTCCAGCACCAGCAGGCGCGGCCGGTGGACGATCGTGCCGAGCAATTGCACCGTCTGCGCCATGCCCTTGGACAGCTGGCGGATCGTCTTGGTCGCCGCCTCGCCGAGGCCGGCCTCCTCGAGCAGGTCCAGCGCGCGGCGGCGCCCGTCCGCCAGCGTCATCCCCCGGAGCGCGCCGAGGAAGGCGATCGCCTCCTTCGCCTGCATGGAGGGATAGAGGCCGCGTTCCTCGGGCAGATAGCCGATGCGGGGCGCCGCGCGCATCGGCCGGTCGTCGCCCAGCACCGTCCGCCAGCCCTCGTCCGGCTCGATGATGCCGAGGAGGGTGCGCAGCGTCGTCGTCTTGCCCGCGCCATTGGGGCCGAGCACGCCGTGGATCGTGCCCTCGGCGACGGCGAGGTCGATCCCGTCGACCGCGCGCTGCCCCTCGAACCGCTTGACCAGGCGATGCGCCTCCACCGCGAGAGCCGTCATGCCGCCCCGATGGAATGGATGGAATTGACAACGATGGCGCAATTTTCTGTCGGCTTGGAAGTGCCGGACGAACAGGATATGCGCCACATCATCGGATCACGATGGCAGGCCCCATTCACTTAGGGAAGCCCCGCCGGACGCGACTGTGGGAGAGAATAGTTGGCGGCGAAGTACGACGTTCTGATCGTGGGCGCGGGGCATGGCGGGGCGCAGGCGGCGATCGCGCTCCGGCAGCGCAAGTTCGAGGGCAGCATCGCGATCATCGGCGAGGAGCCGGAAATCCCCTATGAGCGCCCGCCGCTGTCCAAGGACTATTTCGCACGCGAGAAGACGTTCGAGCGCATCCTGATCCGCCCGGCCGCCTTCTGGGAGGAGCGCCACGTCGCGATGCTGACCGGCAAGCGCGTGGTGAAGGTCGATCCGGCAGCGCACACCGCCGCCACCGAGGATGGCGAGACGATCGGCTATGGCGAGCTGATCTGGGCGACCGGCGGCCATGCCCGCCGGCTGACCTGCGCCGGCCACGATCTGATCGGCGTCCATTCGGTGCGGACCCGCGCCGATGTCGACCGGATGATGGACGAACTGGAGACCACCACCCGCGTCGCCGTGATCGGCGGCGGCTATATCGGGCTGGAGGCGGCGGCCGTGCTCGCCAAGTTCGGCAAGCGGGTGACGGTGCTGGAGGCGCAGGACCGCGTCCTCGCCCGCGTCGCCGGCGAGCCGCTGTCGCGCTTCTACGAGGCGGAGCATCGCGCCCACGGCGTCGACGTGCGGCTCGGCGTGATGGTCGAGTGCATCGAGGAGAAGGACGGGCGCGCGGCGGGCGTCCGCCTCGCCGGCGGCGCGATCGTCGAGGCCGAGATGGTGATCGTCGGCATCGGCATCGTGCCGGCCGTCGAGCCGCTGATGGCGGCCGGCGCGCGTGGCGGCAACGGCGTCGCGGTCGACGAGCACGGCCGCACCTCGCTGCCCCACATCTTCGCGATCGGCGACTGCGCGATGCACGCCAACGCCTATGCGGAAGGCCTGCCCATCCGCCTCGAATCGGTGCAGAACGCCAACGACCTCGCCACCACGGTCGCCCGCGCGATCACCGGCGACGAGGAGCCGTACAACAGCGTGCCGTGGTTCTGGTCCAACCAGTACGATCTGCGCCTGCAGACCGTCGGCCTCTCCTCCGGCCACGATTCGACGGTGACGCGCGGCGACATAGCCAGCCGCAGCTTCTCGATCGTCTACCTCAAGCAAGGCCGTGTCGTGGCGCTCGACTGCGTCAACGCCACCAAGGATTATGTGCAGGGCAAGGCGCTCGTCGTCGGCCGAGTCGCGGCCGATCCGGCCCGGCTCGCCGACCCCGAAACCCCGCTCAAAAGCCTCGTCTGACGGCACTCACCCGCGCGGGGGAACGATTCACCGCTTGGTTACTGACGGATTGACCGTGCCGGTTCACCCTGCTGACAGGCGCTCCTCCTAGTAGGGAGCCGGGGGAGCGCTGTTGGGGAACGACAGGCTCATGCGATTTGGTTTCTCGGCGCGCCGCGTAAGTGTGGGTGCCGCCGTCAGTCTCGGCCTGCTGGGCACGCCGCTCGCGGCGGCGCGGGCGAGCACCATCAACGCGATGTCGGTGAACGGCAATGCGATCACGATGGCGTTCGATTCGGCGATCGGCGGCGCGTCCGGGCTGATTCTCGACACGCCGCGCCGGCTCGCCGTCGACATCCAGGGCCTCACCCCCGGCGCGATGACCGCGTCGGGCGGCGCGGTGCTGCAGACCCGCGTCGGTCAGCTCAGGCCCGGCATCGGCCGCGTCGTGTTCGATCTCGCCGGCGCCAGCGTGGTGCGCGCGGCCAGCCTGTCCGACGACCGCCGCACCCTCACCCTCCAGCTCGCCGATGCCTCCCCGCGCGAATTCGCCAGCGCCGCGCGCGCCGGCCGCATCTCCTACGCCTCCTTCTCTCCGTCGGAAGGGCGCGGCGCCGTCACCGTGCCGCTCGATCCGCCGGCGCCCTACCGGCTGCCGATCCCGGCGGTGGAGGGCCGCGCCGACAAGCCGCTCGTGGTGATCGACGCCGGCCATGGCGGGCACGATCCGGGCTCGCTCTCGGTCGACGGCCGCTATCGCGAGAAGGACGCGACCCTGCTGATCGCCAAGGCGATTCGCGACGAACTGCTCAAGTCCGGCCGGGTGCGCGTGGCGCTGACCCGCTCGGACGACCGCTTCCTGATCCTCCAGGAGCGCCGCGAGATCGCGCGCCGCCTGCATGCCGACCTGTTCATCTCGGTGCATTGCGACAGCGCGCCGGGCTCCAACGCCTCGGGCGCGACGGTCTACACCCTGTCCGAAGTCTCCTCGGACCAGGTGGCGGCGCGGCTGGCGGCGAAGGAGAATCGCTCCGACATCATCAACGGCGTCGATCTCGGCGAGACCTCGAACGATGTCGGCAACATCCTGATCGATCTCACCCAGCGCGAGACGATGAACGCCTCGTCGCGCTTCGCCGACATCCTCCAGCGCCGGCTGACCGGGCAGGGCGTGCAGTTCAAGACGACCTATCACCGCTTCGCCGGCCTCGCCGTGCTCAAGGCGCCGGACGTGCCGGCGGTGCTGCTCGAATCGGGCTACATCACCGATCCGGACGACCTGAAGAAGCTCTTCTCGCGGAGCTACCAGCACGATCTTGCGGTCGGCGTGACGCAGGCGGTGGAGGCGCACTTCGCCCGGCGGCTGGGCCGCACCGACGTGGCGATGAACGAGTGATCGCCTAATCCATATCGTCACCCCAGCGAAAGCTGGGGTCTCGGTCGGCAAGCGCCGCGCCCGCCCCAACGAGATCCCAGCTTGCGCTGGGATGACGGGCAAGTGGCGGGTTGGGCCGGCACCCCACCGCACCGCCGCTTCCCATTGCCCGCTTTCCCCTCTAGACCCCGTCCCGCATGGACGATCAGGCGGATAATGGCGGCGGACGGGCGACGATCAGGCGGGAGGGCGATCCGCGCTGGCGGCGCATCCTGCGTTCGCGCTGGGCCAAGGTGCTCGGCGGCCTCGCCGGCTTCGCTCTGGTCGCGATCCTCGCCATCTGGCTGATCTTCGCGCGCGACCTGCCGTCCACCGACAAGCTGCTCGCCTACGAGCCGCCGCTGCCGACCAACCTGCGCGGCGTCGACGGCGCGCCGATCTTCACCTTCGCGCGCGAACGGCGCATCGAGCTCGCCTATAACGAGTTCCCGCCGCTGCTGGTCGACGCCTTCGTCTCGGCCGAGGACAAGAACTTCTTCAGCCATCATGGCATCGACGTGACCGGGCTGGCCGGCGCGGTGATCGACTATGCGCGCAAGGCCGGCACCGGGGATCGCGCCCGCGGCGGCTCGACCATCACCCAGCAGGTCGCCAAGAACCTGCTGACCGGCAACGAATATTCGGTGAAGCGCAAGGTCCGCGAAGCGATCCTGGCGATCCGCATCGAGCATACGCTGTCCAAGCAGCAGATCATGGAGATCTACCTCAACCAGATCTTCCTCGGCCGGAACGCTTATGGCGTGGAGGCCGCGGCGCAGAGCTATTTCGGCAAGGACGTCAAGGACCTGACCCTTCCTGAGATGGCCTATCTCGCGATCCTGCCCAAGGCGCCGAGCAATTACACGCCCGAGCATGACATGCAGCGCGCGCTCGATCGCCGCTCCTACGTGCTGCGCGAGCTCGCCAAGAACGGCTACATCACCGAGGCCCAGCGCGCCGAGGCGGACCGGGCTCCGCTCGGCGCGATCGAGCGCCAGCCGATCCGGCAGGACATGCCGCCCGGCTATTTCGCCGAGGAAGTCCGCCGCGAGCTGATCCAGAAATATGGCGAGAGCGACGCGGACAGCCCCAATTCGGTCTATGGCGGCGGCCTGTGGGTGCGCACCTCCTTCGATGCGGCCAAGCAGGCGGCCGCTGAGAAGGCCCTGCGCGACGGGCTGATGCGCTACGCCAACGGCCATGGCTGGACGGGCGCGTCCGGCCATATCGAGGTGGGCGAAGGCTGGCAGGGCCGGCTGATCGCCGCTCCGGTCGGCCCCGGCTATGACGACTGGAAGAAGGCGGTGGTCCTCGCCAAGTCCGGCGGCGTGGCCGAGCTCGGCTTCGAGGACGGCAGCAAAAGCGAGCTGCCCGCCTCCGCCGCCTCGACCCCCGCCACCGGCACGGCGACGGCCGCGTTCAACGTGCTGAAGCCCGGCGACCTGATCGTGGTGAAGAAGGATGGCGGCACCTGGACGCTGCGCTCGATCCCCGCGATTTCGGGCGGCATGGTGATCGAGAACCCGCATACCGGGCAGGTCCTCGCCATGCAGGGCGGCTGGGATTTCCGGGGCGCCAGCTTCAACCGCGCTACCCAGGCGCTGCGCCAGCCGGGCTCCACCTTCAAGCCGATCGTCTATTCGGCCGCGCTCGACAACGGCATGACCCCCGCCTCGATCGTCGTCGACGGCCCCTTCTGCGTGTTCCAGACGGCGCGGCTCGGCACCAAATGCTTCCGCAACTTCTCGGGCGGCTATGCCGGGCCGAAGACGATGCGCTGGGGCCTCGAGCAGTCGCGCAACCTGATGACGGTGCGGATCGCCAGCCAGATCGGCATGGACAAGGTCACCCGGAACGCCCGCAACCTCGGCGTCGGCGATTATCCCAACCAGCTCGCCTTCGCGCTCGGCGCCGGCGACACCACCGTGCTCAAGATGGTCAACGCCTATTCGGCGCTCGACAATCTCGGCCGCCAGATGCCGCCGACGCTGATCGACTATGTCCAGGATCGCCACGGCAAGGTGATCTACCGCGCCGACACCCGCCCCTGCGACGGCTGCAACATGCCCGATTGGGACGGCAAGCCGATGCCGCGCCCGCCGGTGCGCGGCAAGTCGGTGATCGACGCCACCACCGCCACCCAGATCGTCCACATGATGGAAGGCGTCGTCCAGCGCGGCACCGCCACCATCCTGCGCGATCTCGGCCGCCCGATGTTCGGCAAGACCGGCACCACCTCGGGCCCGACCAACGTCTGGTTCGTCGGCGGGTCGGCCGATCTCGTCGGCGGCGTCTATCTCGGCTACGACCGGCCGCGCTCGCTCGGCGGCTATGCCCAGGGCGGCACGATCGCCGCGCCGATCTTCAAGCAGTTCGCGCTGGCGACGATGAAGGACGATCCGGTGAAGCCCTTCCCGCTGGCGCCGGGCATCCGCATGGTCCGCATCGATCGCTCGTCCGGCCGCCGCGTCTATGGCGGCTGGCCGTCGAACGATCCGCTCTCGCCGATCATCTGGGAAGCCTTCAAGCCCGAGACGGAACCGCGCCGCACGATCAAGCGCGAAACCGCGATCAAGGACGCGCCGAAGAGCCAGCCGAAAGCGACCGACGCGGACTTCTTGCAACAGCAGGGCGGGATTTACTAAGTCCCCCTCCCACCTAGCCATCCGTTCGTCTCGAGCGTAGTCGAGGGACGTGCCCCAGACGCGGCGCTTGCCGCACGTACCTCGACGTCGCTCGGCACGAGCGAGGCGAGAACAAGGAAGATCCAATGCGCGCCGAAGCGCAAGCTCATGTCGAGACCATCAACGCCGCCATGGCGCTCGTCCGCCGGTTCATCGATTGGGACCGCGCGCTGCGCCGGCTCGACGAGCTGAACGCGCGCGTCGAGGACCCGGCGCTGTGGAACGATCCCAAGCAGGCGCAGGCGGTCATGTCCGAACGCCGCCGGCTCGACGAATCGATCAACGCGGTGAAGACGATCGAGAAGGATCGCGACGGCACGATCGAGCTGATCGAGCTCGCCGAGATGGAGGGCGACACCGCGATCGAGGAGGAGGCGGTCGCCAGCCTCGCCGCGCTCGCCGAACGCTCCGAGACCGACAAGATCAAGGCGCTGCTCGCCGGCGAGGCCGACGGCAACAACGCCTTCATCGAGATCAACGCCGGCGCCGGCGGCACCGAGAGCCAGGACTGGGCCGGCATGCTCCAGCGCATGTACACGCGCTGGGCCGAGCGGCGCGGGCTCAAGGTGGAGCTGATCGACTATCACGACGGCGAGCAGGCCGGCATCAAGTCCGCCACCTTGCTGGTGAAGGGCGAGAACGCCTTCGGCTGGGCCAAGACCGAGAGCGGCGTCCATCGCCTCGTTCGCATCAGCCCCTATGACAGCGCCGCGCGCCGCCACACCAGTTTCTCGTCCGTGTGGGTCTATCCGGAGGTCGACGACGACATCGACATCCAGATCGAGGACAAGGATCTGCGCATCGACACCTATCGCGCCTCCGGTGCCGGCGGCCAGCACGTCAACCGGACCGATTCGGCGGTGCGCATCGTCCACCTGCCCACCAACATCGTGGTGCAGAGCCAGGACGACCGATCGCAGCACAAGAATCGCGAAACCGCCTTCAAGCGGCTGCGCGCCAAGCTCTACGAGCGCGAGCTGCAGATTCGCGAGGCCAAGGCGAACGCCGAGAACGCCACCAAGACCGATATCGGCTGGGGCCACCAGATCCGCTCCTACGTGCTCCAGCCGTACCAGATGGTGAAGGACCTGCGCACCGGCGTCACCTCCACCGCCCCGTCCGAGGTGCTGGACGGTGCGCTCGATCCGTTCATGGCGGCGGCCCTCTCGCAGCGCGTCACGGGCGAGAGCGTCGAGGTGGAGGACGTCGATTGAGGCGAGCGCTCGCGCTAGCCCTGATCACGCTCCCGCTCGCCGCCTGCGGGCGGGACGAGCATGCCGCTCCCCCGTTCGCGCGCAACAAGGACGGCTTCCCGCTCGCCGCGCGGCCGGTCGCGACCATCGTCGAGACCGCCTATTCGACCGAGGCCGCGCGCGACCGGCTCAACGAGGCGCAGGCCGTCATGGACAAGGCCGGGATCAAGCCCGGCATGACCGTGGCGGACATCGGCGCGGGCGAAGGCTATTACACCGTCCGCCTTGCCGCGCGCGTCGGCGCCAAGGGCCGCGTGCTGGCCGAGGATATCGTCCCCGACGTGCGCGACAAGCTCGCCGAGCGCGTCAACCGCGAGCGGCTCGACAATGTCAGCGTCCGCCTCGGCGATCCCGCCAACCCGCGCCTGCCGCCGGGCAGCTTCGACCGGGTGCTGATGGTCCACATGTATCACGAGGTCACCCAGCCCTACGAATTTCTGTGGAACGTCCGCCCCGCGCTCAAGCCCGGCGGCGAACTGATCGTGGTCGATGCCGATCGCCCGACCTTCCAGCACGGGACTCCCCCCAGGCTGCTGCAATGCGAGCTGGCCGCGGTGGGATTCGAACGGGTGCGGCAGCGGGCGATGCCGTCGGCCGGCGGCTATATGGCGGCCTTCGTCGCGAGCGGCGAGCGTCCGCTGCCCCAGGCCATCCACCCCTGCAACGCGGACGGCAAGGCGCTATAGCAACCCCATCAGGCGGAAGCTCGTCCACCCGCCATCGGTGACGACGATGTGATCGAGCAGCCGCAGGCCCAGCGCCCGCGCGCCCTCGGCGAGGCACCGGGTCGCACGGATGTCCTGCGGGCTCGGGCCAGCCTCGCCGGCCGGATGGTTGTGGGCGACGATCAGGCCCCAGGCCCGGCATGCCACCGCCTCGCGCAGCAGCGACGCGACCGGCAGCGCCGTCGAGCAGGCCCGTCCCGCCGCCCCGCGCCGCATCGCCAGCACCCGGCCTTCCTGACTGACACATACTGACCAAAGATGCTCGCGATCCAGTCTGGCAAGCTCCCCGAACAGGGCGAAGGCTTCGGCCGGACTGGTGACGCAGGGCCCTTCCATCACGTTCCATGCCTGTAACGATCCGCAGCCGATCGCAAAACAGGACTTGTCCACAATTTGTCAGAAACGGAGTCTTGGGACGGCTTGGCCTCCGCGGCCGCCTCGTCCATAGCTCGGTGCGTGAAAGCCTATCTCGATCTCATGCAGCGGATCCTCGACGAGGGCGTCGCGCAGCAGGACCGCACCGGGGTCGGCACGCTCAGCGTGTTCGGGCACCAGATGCGATTCGACCTGTCGCAGGGCTTCCCGCTGGTCACCACCAAGAAGCTGCACCTGCGCTCGATCATCGTCGAGCTGCTGTGGTTCCTGCGCGGCGACACCAACGTGAAGTGGCTGCAGGACCGCAAGGTCAGCATCTGGGACGAATGGGCCGCTTCGGACGGCGAGCTCGGGCCGGTCTACGGCAAGCAGTGGCGCCGCTGGGAGACGCCCGGCGGCGGCGCGATCGACCAGATCGCGGCGCTGGTGAAGGAGATCAAGGAGAAGCCCGCCTCGCGCCGGCAGATCGTCTCCGCCTGGAACCCGGCCGACCTGCCGCAGATGGCGCTCGCGCCCTGCCACTGCCTGTTCCAGACGCGGGTGGCGAACGGGCGGCTCGACCTCCAGCTCTACCAGCGCTCGGCCGACGTGTTCCTCGGCGTGCCGTTCAACATCGCGAGCTATGCCCTGCTGGTCCACATCCTCGCCCAGCAATGCGATCTCGAGCCCGGCACCTTCGTGTGGACGGGCGGCGACTGCCATCTCTACTCCAACCATCTGGAGCAGGCCCGCCTGCAACTGTCGCGCGAGCCCAAGGATCTGCCGGCGCTCAGGATCCTGCGCAAGGCGGACAGCATCGACGGCTACGAGCCGGAGGATTTCCTGATCGACGGCTATGAGGCGCACCCGCACATCAAGGCCGCGGTGGCGGTGTGACCTTGAGACCGGAAAATCTGCCGTTCGTCCTGAGCGAAGTCGAAGGACGTGCTGCAGGCGAGGCGCCTGGGGCACGCCCTTCGACTTCGCTCAGTGCGAACGGGGTGGGGTACGCAAAGCAGCCATGACCAAGCCCGAGATCGTCTTCTACGTGGCGCGCGCCGATAACGGCGTCATCGGCAGGGACGGCGCCCTGCCCTGGCGGCTGCCCGAGGACCTCAAGCGCTTCAAGGCGATGACCATGGGCAAGCCGATGGTAATGGGCCGCAAGACGTTCGAGAGCTTCCCCAATCTGCTGGTCGGCCGCCGCCACATCGTGCTGACCCGCGACGCCGGCTGGTCGCGGCCGGGCGCCGAGGTGGCGCACGACGTCGAGGGCGCGGTCGCGCTGGCCGGCGCGGCGGCGGAGATCGCCGTGATCGGCGGGGCGGAGATCTACCGCCTGTTCATGCCCCACGCGCACCGCATCGAGCTCACCGAGGTGCACCGTTCGCCGGAGGGGGACACGAAGATGCCGCCGCTCGGCCCGGGCTGGCGCGTCGCCAGCCGCGAGATGGGCGGGCCGGACTTCGACTTCGTGACTTTGGTGCGGGACTGATCCACCGCACCGCCAACACGTCGTCATCCCAGCGGAAGCTGGGATGACGGGACGAAGCAGGGTCGCGCACTTCTTCCCTTCCCCCATCCCTCTGCTATAGCGCCGCTCTATGGAACGGCTCCCCGGGGACCGCCCCGTCCCTGACGCCTTGCGCGGGGGTGTCGTGGCGCTGGGCAATTTCGACGGCTTCCACATCGGCCACCAGGCGGTGGTGGGCCGCGCGCTGGCGCTCGCCCGCGCCAGCGGACGCCCCGCGCTGGTCGCCACTTTCGATCCGCATCCCGCGCGGCTGTTCCGCCCCGACGCCCCGCCTTTCCTGCTGACCACCATCGACCAGCGGCTCGATCTGTTCGCCGCTTTCGGCATGGACGGCACGATCGTGCTGCCCTTCGATCGGGCGATGGCCGCCGTCAGCCCCGAGGGCTTCGTCGCCGACTGGCTGTACGACCGCATCGGCGCGAGCGCGGTGGTGACCGGCCAGGACTTCACCTTCGGCAAGGATCGCGGCGGCGACGTCGCGGCTTTGGCCTCGCTCGGCCGCCGCTACGGCCTCGGCGCCGAGGCGATCGCCCCGGTCGAGGCGGAGGGCGGCGTCGCGTCGTCCACCCGCATCCGCGAACATCTCCGCGTCGGCGATCCGCGGGCCGCCGCACGCCTGCTCACCCGCCCCTTCACGATCCGCGGGCAGGTGCAGCATGGCGACAAGCTCGGCCGCACCATCGGCTATCCCACCGCCAATGTCGCGATCGGCGATACGCTGCGCCCGGCCTACGGCGTCTATGCGGTGCGCGGGCGGCTGGCGGACGGGCGCGTGGTGGACGGCGCCGCCAATCTCGGCATCCGCCCCCAATTCGATCCGCCCCGGGAATGGCTGGAGCCGACCTTCTTCGATTTCTCGGGCGATCTCTACGGCCAGACGATCGACGTGGAGCTGATCGCCTTCCTGCGTCCCGAGGCGAAGTTCGACAGCCTCGACGCGCTGATCGCCCAGATCGACGCGGATTGCGCGGAGGCGAAGGCCATACTCGCAAAATAATCCTCCCCCGCCAGGGGGAGGTGGCGCCGAAGGCGACGGAGGGGGAGGGCGGCGATACCGCCGATGGAACTCCGCCGCCCGCCCCCTCCACCATGCTTCGCATGGTCCCCCTCCCCCTGGCGGGGGAGGATTTGCTTTGGCGACGGCCATTCCTGCGCTACAGCGCGCGGCCATATGTCCGACGCGCCTGAAAAAACCGACTATCGCGACACCGTCTTCCTGCCGAAGACCGACTTTCCCATGAAGGCCGGCCTCGCGGCCAAGGAGCCCGCGATCCTCGCCCGGTGGGAAAGCGAGGATCTCTACGGCACCCTGCGCCAGCAGCGCGCCGGGCGCGAGCACTGGATCCTCCATGACGGCCCGCCCTACGCCAATGGCGACATCCACATGGGCCACGCCATGAACAAGGTGCTGAAGGACATCATCGTCCGCAGCCAGTCGCTGGCCGGCAAGGACGCACCCTACGTGCCCGGCTGGGACTGCCACGGCCTGCCGATCGAGTGGAAGGTCGAGGAGGCCTATCGCGCGCGCAAGCAGAACAAGGACGACGTGCCCGTCGACCAGTTCCGCGCCGAATGCCGCGCCTACGCCCAGAAGTGGGTCGACGTGCAGCGCGACCAGTTCAAGCGGCTGGGCGTGATGGGCGACTGGGCCGATCCCTATCTCACCATGAAGTACGAGGCCGAGGCGGCGATCGCCGGCGAGCTGCTCCAGTTCGCCGAGACCGGCCAGCTCTATCGCGGCGCCAAGCCGGTGATGTGGAGCCCGGTCGAGAAGACCGCCTTGGCCGAGGCCGAGGTGGAATATGAGGACATCACCTCGACCCAGATCGACGTGGCGTTCGAGATCGTCGAGAGCCCGATCCCGGAGCTGGTCGGCGCTTATGCGGTGATCTGGACGACGACGCCGTGGACGATCCCGGTGAACCAGGCTTTGGCTTACGGGCCGGATGTTGAGTACGTCGCAATATTCTGCGCGAGCGGTTCCGGTGTCGTTCCCAATGATGGCGAGCGTCATCTTCAAGCTGTTGGCAGGACGGTACTGATTGCGGCACCGCTGGTTGAGGGCTTCTGCGCCCGATCCGGCGTGACCAAAGTGCAAGAGCGGTGGCGCGGCACCGGCGCCGACCTCGCCGGCACCGTCGCCCGCCACCCGATGCACGCCAAGGGCGGCTTCTTCGCCAAGCCCCGCCCCTTCCTGCCCGGCGACTTCGTCACCACCGATGCCGGCACCGGCCTCGTCCACATGGCGCCGGACCATGGCGAGGACGATTTCCTGCTCTGCAAGGCGCATGGCATCGATCCGGTGTTCGCGGTGGAGGACAATGGCTTCTACCGCGCCGACTGGGCATGGATGGGCGGCCAGGGCAGCGTCATCGCGCCCAAGCTCAACGCGCCGGACGGCCCGATCTGCACCGACCTGCGCGGGGCCGGCGCGCTGCTCGCGGCGGGCAGCATGGTGCACTCCTATCCGCACAGCTGGCGCTCCAAGGCCAAGGTGATCTTCCGCTGCACCCCGCAATGGTTCATCGCCATGGACCGCCCGATCGCGGCGGAGATCGATGCGATCGAGGGGCGCGAGCTTTCGGAGGCGGACGCCGCGCTTGGAGCCCGTGCTTCGACTACGCTCAGCACGAACGGTGGGGGTGTGGCTGACCAAGAGAACGCCGTTCGTCCTGAGCCTGTCGAAGGACGGGCCACGAGCGGAGCGCCTGCCACGAACGGCCCCACCCTCCGCGAGCTCGCGCTCGACGCGATCGAGCATACCCGCTTCGTGCCGGACAAGGGCCGCAACCGCATCGGGTCGATGGTCGCCGGGCGCCCCGACTGGGTGATCTCGCGCCAGCGCGCCTGGGGCGTGCCGATCGCCATCTACGTGAACCCGAAGACCGGCGCCTATCTCAACGACAAGGCGCTCAACGCCCGCATCGTCGAAGCCTTCAAGGCCGGCGGCGCGGACGTCTGGTACACGATGGACCACGCCGCGCTCCTGACCGAGCTGGGCCATGATCCGGCGGTGTGGCAGCCGGTCACCGACATCCTCGACGTCTGGTTCGATTCGGGCTCGACCCACGCCTTCACCATCGAGGCGCGCTACGGCGAGGGCGTCCGCGCCAATCTCTATCTCGAAGGCTCGGATCAGCATCGCGGCTGGTTCCAGTCCTCGCTGCTGGAGAGCTGCGGCACGCGCGGCCGCGCGCCCTACGAGGCGGTGCTGACCCACGGCTTCGCGCTCGACGGGCAGGGCCGCAAGATGTCCAAGAGCCTCGGCAACGTCGTCGATCCGCTCAAGGTGATCAACGAGAGCGGCGCCGACATCCTGCGCCTGTGGGTGGCCTCGACCGACTATTTCGAGGATGTCCGCATCGGCAAGGAGGTGCTGGCCGGCACGTCCGACGCCTATCGCAAGCTGCGCAACACCTTCCGCTACCTGCTCGGCGCGCTCGACGGGTTCGACGAGGCGGAGCGGGTCGCCGTCTCCGAAATGCCGGAGCTGGAGCGCTACGTGCTCCACCTGCTGGCCAAGCTGGACGCGGAGCTGAAGAGCGCCACCGACGCCTTCGAGTTCAACCGCTACGCGCGCGCGCTGACCGACTTCGCCAATGCGGACCTGTCGGCGTTCTTCTTCGATATCCGCAAGGACTGCCTGTACTGCGACGCGCCGGAGAGCCTGACGCGCCGCAGCTACCGCACCGCGCTCGACATCCTGTTCCATGCGCTGGTCCGCTATGCCGCGCCGATCCTCTGCTTCACCGCCGAGGAAGTGTGGGGCACGCGCTACCCCGAAGCGGGCTCCGTCCACCTGCTCGAATGGCCCGAGGTCGAAGGGCTGTGGATCGACGAGGGGCTGGCGCAGAATTGGGAGCAGCTGCGCGCGCTGCGCCTCGCCGTCTCGGCCGCGATCGAGCCGATGCGCAAGGCCAAGGAGCTGGGCTCCAGCCTCCAGGCCAGGGTCGCGATCGGGTCGCCCGAGCGGCCGGCGGCGACGCCGTCCGAACTGGCCGAATTGTTCATCGTCTCCGACGTCCAGCTGGAGACGACCGAGTCCACCCAGGTGGTGGTCCACGTCACCGACTGGCACAAATGCGGCCGCTGCTGGCGGCACCTCCCCGAAGTGAAGGAAGATGGCGATCTCTGTGACCGTTGTGAGGCCGTGGTCCATGGCTGACCTGAAAATCACCCGCCGCCTCGGCTTCGCGGTCGCCCTCCTGGTCTTCGCGATCGATCAGTTCGTGAAGGCGATCATCATCCACGGCGTCGCGCTGCCCGTCCGCACCGTGATCGAGGTGCTGCCGATCTTCCGCTTCTACTGGGTGGAGAATCACGGAATCTCGATGGGCTTCCTTACCGCCGACGGGCCGACCGAGCGCTGGCTGCTGGTGCTGCTCACCGGCGCGATCGCCATCGCCGTGGTCTTCTGGCTGTGGCGCGAGCGCAACAAGCTGGATGCCGCGGCGCTGGGCCTGGTGCTGGGCGGCGCGCTCGGCAACATCACCGACCGGGTGCGGCTCGGCTATGTCGCTGACTTTCTGGACCTGCATTTCGGCGACATGCACCCTTTCCTGGTTTTCAATGTCGCGGATGCCGCTATTACCATAGGCGTCTTGCTGCTGGTGCTGCGCGCGCTGTTCGTGCGATCGCCGGCCGCTTCGGAGAAGAATTGATGCGTAGGACGATCGCGACGGTGGTGGCTCTGGCGGGCGGAGCGGCGGTTCTGGGCGGCTGCGCCCACACCAAGGCGACCGGCTTCGGCAATCGCAACGCGCCCAACGAGTTCGTGGTGACGCGCAACCCGCCGCTGGTGATCCCGCCCGATTTCGCGCTGCGCCCGCCGCGCCCGGGCGAGCCCCGCCCGCAGGAGGCGAGCCCCTCGCAGCAGGCGCTCGCCGCCATGTTCGGCGGCCAGGCGCAGGTCTCGCCAGGCCAGCAGGGCCTGGTCGACAAGGCCGGCGGCGCGCCGGAGGCCGGCATCCGTTCGGAAGCTGGCTCGCCCTCGACCAACGTCGTCGACAAGGGCTCGGCCACCAAGGACATCATCGCTGCGCCCGCCGGCAATGGCGACAATTCGACGGCCACCACGCCGCAGTAAGTAAAGTCCCGTCGCGCCCGGCACTTGGCTGGGGCGGCGGCTTTTCTACCACCGGATGTCAACGTTGTCGGCAATATCCGTGCGCCGATGGCTTGTTGCGCATGCGCCACATTATGGCGAAACTTACACGAACCTCATATTTTATCATTGTGCGGCGCGGCATTCGTAGTCCAGAAAGACGCCGTGACGGTTGAGTTACGCCCGCAACAGAGGCGAGCCGATCTTCACACGCGGGTTGGAAGTGCTGAATCTCAACGAAAGGCATTCCCGATGCGCAAGGCTCTGATTCTGTCCACCCTGTTTGCTGGTACGATGCTTGCGGCCGCCCCGGCATGGGCGGACGACGCAGCCGCACCGGCCTCCGATTTCACCATCACCGGCAGCGCGGGCGTCTGGTCCCAGTATCGCTTCCGCGGCATCTCGCAGTCCGACAACAAGCCCGTCGTCCAGGGTGCGCTCACCGTCACCCACAAATCCGGCTTCTACGTGTCGATGTGGGGATCGAGCGCGACCGGCAACAATGCGGTCGACATCGGCGGCACCGAGATCGACGCTTATGCCGGCTATTCCAAGACGATCGCCGGCTGGACGCTCGACGGCGGCCTCTACGGCTACATCTATCCGGGCAGCAGCCACGCCGTCGGCCTCAGCGAGAATTATTTCGAGGTCTATGGCGACGTCAGCAAGACGGCCGGCCCGGTGACCGCGAAGGTCGGCGTGAACTGGGCGCCGAAGCAGGATTATTTCCACGACTGGGATACGGCCACCAAGTACAACATGTACGTCTATGGCGAGCTCGGCCTGGCGATCCCGAACTTCCCGGTGACGTTCCACAGCCATCTCGGCCACACTGGCGGCGGCTTCGATTATGCCGGCCATCAATATTTCGATTACACGGTCGGCGCGAGCTACAAGTGGAAGGCCCTGACCTTCGACCTCTCCGTCGTGGGCACCAGCGTGAAGGACAAATATACCGACGTCCTCGACACGGCCTTCGACACCAACGATTTTCACCGCGCCGCCAAGACGGTGCTGGTGGGCTCGGTCAGCGCCAGCTTCTGATCGGTTCCGAGGGGGGACGGAGGGGCGTCGGCCGCAAGGCCGGCGCCCTTTTTCGTCGGTGCCTGAGACAATCCCCCTTCGTCATCCCGGCGGAGGCCGGGATCCATTCGCGCAGCGCTTGCCGCATCGCCACGGCAGGGCCTCGACGCGTCGCCAGGCCATCACCGTTGCATCCAATGGATCCTGACCTTCGTCAGGATGACGGAACGCGCAAAGCTCACCCCCGCGCGACGCGGAAGCGGGCCAGGCCCTCGTCCAGGTCGGCGATCAGGTCGTCGGGATGTTCGAGGCCGATGTGGAGACGCACGGCGGGGCCCGCCGCCTGCCACTGCGTCGCGGTGCGGATCGCGCCCGGCTCGATCGGCAGCGCCAGGCTCTCGAAGCCGCCCCAGCTGTAGCCGATGCCGAAATGCCGCAGCCCATCGATCAGCGCGGCCCGCGCCGCCGCGTCGCCGCCGTCCAGCACGAAGCTGAACAGGCCGGACGATCCCTTGAAGTCGCGCGCCCAATATTCGTGGCCCGGGCAGGACGGAAAAGCGGGATGCAGCACGGCCGCCACCTCCGGCCGGCGCTCCAGCCAGCGCGCGACCGCGAGGCCATTCTCCTCATGCGCCTTCAGGCGCACCGCCAGCGTGCGCAGCCCGCGCAGGCCGAGATAAGCGTCGTCCGGCGCGACATGCTGGCCGAACAGCTGGGTGGTGCGGCGCAATTTCGCATGATGCGCGGCCGTCGCGGTGACGGAGCCCAGCATCGCATCGGAATGGCCGACGACATATTTGGTGCAGGCCAGGATGGCGAGATCGATCCCCGCCGCGATCGCCGGGAACAGCAGGGGCGTCGCCCAGGTGTTGTCGAGCAGGGTGACGACGCCCCGCGCCTTCGCCGCCGCCACGATCGCCGGCACGTCCTGCACCTCGAAGGTGAGGCTGCCGGGGCTTTCGAGGAAGATGGCGGCCGTCGTCTCGCCGATCAGGTCGGCGATGCCGGCGCCGATCGTCGGATCGTAGAAGCGGGTGGTGATGCCCATCTCCGCCAGCACCGTGCGGCAGAAGACGCGGGTCGGCTCGTAGGTGCTGTCCACCATCAGCAGCTCGTCGCCGCTCTTGAGCACCGACAGCAGCGCGATCGAGATCGCCGCCACGCCGGACGGATAGAGCATGGTGCCCTCCGCGCCCGGTTCCAGATCGGTCAGCGCGTCGGCCAGCGCCCACTGGGTCGGCGTGCCGCGCCGGCCATAATGCCATTCGCCGTCCGCATTGCGGCCCGCGCCGGCCTTCAGCGCGGCGCAATCGTCGAACAGGATGGTGGAGGCGCGATGGACCGGCGGGTTGACGATGCGGCCGGTCCATTCGGGGCGGCGACCGCCCTCCACCAATCTGGTCTCGTCGCGCACGCTCACGATACCGCTTTCGGCGTCGCGGGGTCTGCGCCCCATTCGCTCCACGATCCGTCGTAGAGCGCCATGTCCTTGCGGCCGAGCGTGTGCGCGGCGAAGAACAGCCCCGCCGCCGTGATCCCCGATCCGCAGGTGAAGACCAGCGGGCGGGTGGGATCGACCCCCGCTTCGGCGAACAATTCGGCCAGCGCATCGCCCTTCTTCCAGCGGCCGTCCGCATCGAACAGGCGGCTGTAAGGCAGGTTGACCGAGCCGGGAATGTGGCCCGGCGCGACGCCCGGGCGCGGATCGGCCTCGGCGCCCGAAAAGCGGGGTGCGCCGCGGGCATCGACCAGCTGCTCGGTCGGCGCGTCCACCAGCGCGCGCACCGCCGCCAGATCGCGGATCAGCGCTTCGTCCCGCGCGGTGAAGCCGGTGCGCCGCTCGGGCAGCGGATCGATCCGCCCCGTGCCATGCTCCAGCGGCAGGCCGGCGCTGCGCCAGGCCCGCGCGCCGCCGTCGAGAATGGCCAGCCGGTCGGCACCGAACAGGCGGAACAGCCACCAGGCGCGCGCCGCCGTGCGGTGCGGCGAATCGTCGTAGAGGATGATGCGGTCGTCGCGCCGCACCCCCAGCGCCGCCATGCGGGCACGGAACTGGTCGAGGTTCGGGGCCATGGTCGGCAGCGGATCGTCGGTGTCGGCCAGCGTCTTGAGATCGAGGAAGCGCGCGCCGGGAATGTGGCCGGCGGCATATTCGGCGGCCGCGTCCCGCTCCGGCTCGAAGGGCAGGTAGGTCGCGTCGAGCACGACGATGCCGGGATCGTCGAGGCATCGGGAAAGCCATTCGACCGTGACGAGATCGTCCATGCACATACTCCTCTGCCAAGGCCAGATAGCATGGCCGCGGCCATTGCGAAGGGGCTGCACGCATCCTAGGTGCGGGCCATGAGCATCACCCATCTCGGCCAGCCGAGCCCGCTTCCGGCGCGTCCCGAGGACGCCGTCCTCGATTACGTGCCCAATCCGCGCCCCGGCCGGCCCTATCTGGTGCGCTTCGCCGCGCCCGAATTCACCTCGCTCTGCCCGGTGACCGGACAGCCCGATTTCGCCCATCTCGTGATCGACTATGCGCCGGGCGAAACGATCGTGGAATCGAAGTCGCTCAAGCTGTTCCTCGGATCGTTCCGCAACCATGCCGCCTTCCACGAGGATTGCACGGTCGGCATCGGCGAGCGGCTGGTGGCCGAGATGAAGCCGCTGTGGCTGCGCATCGGCGGCTATTGGTATCCGCGCGGCGGCATTCCGATCGACGTCTTCTGGTCCTCGGGCGAACCGCCCGCCGGCCTGTGGCTGCCCGACCAGGGCGTGCCGGGCTATCGCGGGCGGGGGTGAGCCCACGTTGAAAGGGAAGGACAGGGCTTCGACGGGCTCAGCCCGAACGGAGAAGAAGCTCGACCGATGAACCTGCCGTCATCCTGACGAAGGTCAGGATCCATTGGATGCGAGGATCGATGGCCTGGCGCCGCATCGAGGCCCCGTTGCGACAATGCGGCGCGCGCGGCGCGCGCGGCGCGCATGGCCTCCGCCGGGACGACCACAGGGGATGCCGCTCTGCCCGGCTGTAGCTAGCGCTTGCGGCCGAGCAGGATGTCGATCGTCTTGAGCTGATATGTCCACGCATCGGCACCGGGCGAGATCAGCTCGAAATGCCCCGCCCCGATAATGGTGCTCACCAGGACCCGATCGCCCTTCGATACGGCAGCGGACTGGTAGGAATCCGAGAACGGCTTCGGCGCGATCGGATCGGCCGAGCCGACCACCAGCTGCTGATCGATGCCCAGCGGCACCAGCGAGACCGGGGATGTGTCGGCGAAGACGTCTTCATGATCGGCCGTCGGCGGCCCGACGAGCTTGTCGACGGTATCCACGCCACAGGCCTCAGTGGCGTCCACCTTCACCTGCGCGAGATCCGGCAACCCGCCCTGGCTGAGCACGCCCGCGATCGGCAGCGGATGCGCGCTCCACAAGGCGCTCGTCTTCGCGATCTTCGGCCGCGCCGCCAGCCACAGCGCCAGATGCCCGCCCGCCGAGTGGCCCACCGCCACCACGCGCTTCGTGTCGAGCCCCAGCTTCGGCCCCTCGCGGCCCAGCAGGTCGGCCGCCGCCGCGACATCCTGGAAGGTGCCGGGATAGCCGCCGCCCGGCACGTCCACGCCGCGATATTCGACGTTCCACACCGCGATGCCACGCTGCACCAGGTCGGCGGCGAGCGCGTGCATGACGTCGGCCTTCGCCACCGCCGTCTGCCAGCAGCCGCCATGGATCATCAGCACGACCGGGAAGGGCCCCGTCCCCGCCGGCTTCCACAGCTCGACATGCTGGAGCGGATCCGGCCCGTAGGAGAGGATCGGCCCCGGCGCGGGCGGCTGCACCACCCGTGCCTGGAACTCCGCATAGGTCATCGGTGCGGCCATCGCCGGGGCCCCCGTCAGCAGCAGCGCCAGCGCGGCCGCAGCCCGCTTCACAGCAGCTTGATCTCGCGCAGCCGCTGCATGAGGTAATCGTGCGCCGTGATCGGCGCGGGATAGCGATCGGGATGCCCGGCATCGATGCAGCCCGGCAGCGTCTCGATCAGATAATCCGGCCGGAAATGCAGGAAGAAGGGCATCGAATAGCGCGCATGCCCCTTCCGTGCCGAGACCGGATTCGCCACCCGGTGCGTGGTCGAGCGCAGGCGGTCATTGGTCAGGCGCTGGAGCATGTCGCCGACATTGACCGCCAGCTCGCCCTCTTTCGGCGTCACCGAGAGCCACCGGCCATCGCGATCGAGGATCTCCAGCCCCGCTTCCTCGGCGCCGAGCAGCAGGGTGATGGTGTTGATATCCTCGTGCGCGCCGGCGCGGATCGACGGGCCGTCGCCCTGCGTGGGCGGATAATGGAGCAGGCGCAGCACGGAATTGCCGTCCGCCACGGTATCGTCGAAGAAATCGGGGCTGAGGCCGAGATAGCGGGCGATCGCCTCCAGCAGCCGCGCGCCGGTCGCGTCGAAGGCGGCGAACAGCTCGAGCATCACGGCCCGGAAATCGGCGAGCTCCTTCGGCCAGACGTTCGGCGCCATCGCGCCGGCATAACGGTGGCCCTCGGGCAGTTCGCGGCCGACGTGCCAGAATTCCTTGAGATCGACCGCGGTCGCATCCTTGGCGGTCTCGACGCCGAACGGCGTGTAGCCGCGCGCGCCGCCCGTGCCGGGAATATGATAGGCGCGCTTCACCGCCTCGGGCAGCGCGAACAGCGCCTTCGAGGCCGCCTCGGCGCGGGCGATCAGGTCGCTCGATATGCCGTGGTCGGAGATGACGGCGAAGCCATAGCGTTCGAAGCTGCCGCCCAGCGCCCGGGCGAAGGCCTCGCGATCCTGCGAGAAGTCGGCGAGCGAGACGGAAGCAACGTCGGCCGGCGGAGCGGGTCTGTCGAGAACGGTATCCATGGATACCGGATAGGCCTCCGCGGGCCCGAGGGGAAGCGTCAGCGCGCAGCCGCGCGGCGGGGCGTGGCGGCCTCGATGGCGATCCGCAGGTTCGGCGCGGAGGCGATCACCGCGCGGCACCGCCCCCTGCCCTTGGCCTCGTACAGCGCCGCGTCGGCCGCCGACATCAGGCGGGCGAGATCGTGGCCGTGATCCGGCATGCGGGCGATGCCGACGCTGGTGCCGATCGTCACCGACACGCCATTGTCGAGATCATAGGGCCGGTTGGCGATGGCGGCGATCACCCGCTCGGCGCGGCCCAGCGTGCCGCCGCGATCGGCCTCCGGCACCAGCAGCACGAACTCGTCGCCGCCGATGCGCGCGGCGATGCCGCCCGCCGGCGCCAGCGCCTGCAGCCGCGCGGCGACCATGCGCAGCAGCGCGTCGCCGGCCACATGGCCATGGCGATCGTTCACCGCCTTGAAGCCGTCGAGATCGAGATAGAAGAAAGCGAGCGGCCCGCGCCGATCCTCGCGATGCTGCCAGCCGACGATCGCGCGATCGAGCCCGGCGCGGTTGGCGAGGCCGGTCAGCTGGTCGTGATTCGCGCGCCGGTCATTCTCCCGCTCGGCGGCGATGGTGCGGACCAGCATGCGGTGCAGGCTGCGGATCGCGGTCCACAGGCTGAACAGATAGACGGGCACCTGCGGCACCAGGATCCAGAGCTCCCACCGATCGGACAGCGCGGCGCCGATCGCGGCGGGGCCGAAGCTCACGATCACCATCGCGGTGCAGAGGCGCGGCGCGGTGAAGTTGCGGAAGGCGATGCCGCCCGCCATCGCGGCGGCGGAGATGGTGGTGATGCCGGCGATCAGCCAGTCGCGGCTCAGCATGCCGACGAAGCTGCCATAGCCGACGCCGAGCGCCCACATCAGCGCCAGGATCACATAGGCATCGGTGTAGGTGCGCAGGCCGAGCCGCGCGTTGCGGCGGGCGTGCCACAGCACGTAGAGCCGCACCGTGCCGAGGATCGTCTCATAGGCCGCCCAGAGCAGGAAGGGCGCGGTCGGATGGCGGAACGACGCGACCGCGGAGACCGCGATGGTGTTGAACACGCCGCCGAAGAAGATGACGAGCGTGCCGAACAGGCCGGCGAGCAGCATCGGGCGGATCTCGGCCGGCACGTCGGCACCCGGCTCGACCAGCCAGCGGCCGAGGCGTGTGCGCGGTGCGCTGTAGGTCGCCGTCCTGTTGATCACGCCCGCTCCCCTGGAATTGGATCGAAACTAGACGGGGCGGGTTAACGCTCTCCAAAAATCGGGGGACGGTTTCGCCCTCGTCCGTGCGGGCTGCGCTTGTCGAAGTCCCGTTCGAGCGATGTCGAGGCCCCACCCCTTCTTCCATCGTCATGCCAGCGAAAGCTGGCATCTCAGGCGGCACGCACGGTGCCCGCCCCAGGGAGACCCCAGCTTTCGCTGGGGCGACGGGAGATTGGACGAGACGGAGTCTAACGCAGCAGCGAACCCAGCACGCCGCGCACGATCGAGCCCATCAATCCGCCGCCCGACGAGGACCGCCGGCTGCCGCCGCCGAATATCTCGCGGCCGACCTGGTTCGCCACCTGCCGCCCGATCGACGAGGAGGCGGCGCGCGTCGCCGAGGTGAGCGCCTTGTCCCAGATCGAGGGCGCCGCCGCCTTGCCCGGCGCGGCGGGGGCGGCCTGCGCGGCCGCCGCCGAAGCCTGCGCCTTGGCGGCGAGCTTCTCATAGGCGCTCTCGCGATTGATCGGCGTGTCATATTTGCCGCCCACCGGCGAGAGCGACCGCAGCGTCGCCCGCTCGGCCGGCGTGATCGGGCCGACGCGGCTGCGCGGCGGCTTGATCAGGGTCCGCTCGACCGGCTGGGGCGAGCCGTCGGGCTGGAGCAGCGAGACCAGGGCCTCGCCGACCTTGAGCTCGATGATCGCCTTCTCGACATCGACGCCGGGATTGGCGCGGAAGGTGTCCGCCGCCGCCTTCACCGCTTTCTGGTCCTTGGGCGTGAAGGCGCGGATCGCGTGCTGCACCCGGTTGCCGAGCTGGCCCGCCACCGTATCCGGCACGTCGATCGGGTTCTGGGTGATGAAATAGACGCCCACGCCCTTGGAGCGGATCAGGCGGACCACCTGCTCGACCTTCTGGAGCAACGAGGGCGGGGCATTGTCGAACAGCAGATGCGCCTCGTCGAAGAAGAAGACGAGCTTCGGCTTGTCGGGATCGCCGACCTCGGGCAGCGCCTCGAACAGTTCGGAGAGCATCCAGAGCAGGAAGGTGGCGTAGAGCTTGGGGGCCGCCATCAGCTTGTCGGCGGCGAGGATCGAGATCTGGCCGCGCCCCTTGTCGTCGGTCAGCATGAAATCGTGGATGTCGAGCGCCGGCTCGCCGAAGAAATGGTCGCCGCCCTGGCTGCGCAGCTGGAGCAGGGCACGCTGGATCGCCCCCACCGACGCCTTGGAAACATTGCCGTAGGTGGTGGCGAGCTCGTCCGCCCGGGCGCTGATCTCGCCCAGCATCGCGCCGAGATCGTCGAGATCGAGCAGCAGCAGCCCCTCCTTGTCGGCGAGGGTGAAGGCGACGGTGAGCACGCCTTCCTGCACGTCGTTGAGGTCGAGCAACTGGGCCAGCAGCAGCGGCCCCATCTCGGAGACGGTGGTGCGGATCGGATGACCCTGCTCGCCCAGCAGATCCCAGAAGATGGCGGGATTGTCGGCGTAGGACCAGTCGTCCTCGCCAATCTCCTTGGCGCGCTGCGCGAAGGCGGCGGCGGTCGGCGCGGCGGGCGATCCGGCCATGGCGATGCCGGAGAGATCGCCCTTCACGTCGGCGAGGAAGACGGGGACGCCGAGGCGCGAGAAATCCTCGGCGATGCCCTGCAGCGTCACCGTCTTGCCGGTGCCGGTGGCGCCCGCGATCAGGCCGTGGCGATTGGCGCGCTGGAGCACGAGGCTCTGCTTCTGCCCGTCCGCGCTCGCCCCGATGAAGATGCCGTCGCCGTCCGCCATGCTGCCCGCTCCCGTAGTTGGACAGCGGTTATGGCGCGAGTCTGAGGCGGACGGAAGAACCTCCCCTCCCTGAAAGGGAGGGGCCGGGGGTGGGTTCGCCTGGGGCGGGCGCGACCGGGATCCGGAAACGAACCCACCCCTAACCCCTCCCTTTCAGGGAGGGGTTTTCACGGCTCACTTCTTCTGCAGCTTCACGCCGATGTACACCGCCTGCTGGGTGCCGCGCTGGACCTGCAGCAGCACCGTGTCGCGGCCGGCCTTCTGCGCCTCCCCGATCACCTGCGCCGCCGCGGCGACGGTCGCCACCGGCTGCTGGTTGATCGACAGGATCAGGTCGCCGCGCTTGAGGCCGTTGGAAGCCGCGTCGCTGGACGAATCGACCGAGGCGATCACCACGCCGCGCGCCGTCGACGGCAGGCCGAGCTGCTGCGCGATGCGCGGAGTCAGCGCCTGCAGGCCGAGGCCGAGCGCCGAGGACGCCGCCTTGCTCTGCTGCGCCGCCGCGCCGCCATTGTCGCCATTGTCGTCGCTGTCGCCATTGCCGAGCTGGGCGTTGAGCTGATCCTCCGGCGGACGTTCGCCGACGATCGCGACCACCGTGACCTTCTGGCCGCGGCGATAGAGCTCGATCGGCACCTTGGAGCCGATCGGCAGATTGGCGACGATGTAGGACAGGCTGTTGTCCGGCGTCACGTCCTGGTTGTTGACCTTCACGATCACGTCGCCGGTCTGGATGCCGGCCTTGGCGGCGGCATAACCGGGCTCGACCCGGCCGACGATCTCGCCGTGATTCTTGGGCAGGCCGAGCGCGGAGGCCATGTCGTCCGTGATCTGCTGGATCGCGACGCCGAGATAGCCGCGCCGGACGTGCCCGCCCTTCATCAGCACGTCGACGACCGGCTTGGCCTCCTCGGCGGGAATGGCGAAGCCGATGCCGACATTGCCGCCCGACGGCGAGTAGATGGCCGAGTTGATGCCGACGACATTGCCCGCCATGTCGAACATCGGGCCGCCCGAATTGCCCGAATTGATCGCCGCGTCGGTCTGGATGTAGCGGTCATACGGGCCATTGTTCTGGATCGAACGGTGGATGGCCGAGACGATGCCCGCCGTGACGGTGCCGCCGAGCGCGAAGGGGTTGCCGATCGCGATCACCCAGTCGCCGACGCGGGTCTTGGTCGAATCGCCGAACTGCACGAAGGGCAGCGGCTTGGGCGCCTCGATCTTGAGCACCGCGAGATCGGCGGCCTGGTCGCGGCCGACCACCTTCGCCTTGTATTCGGTGCGATCCGGCAGGGTGACGGTCACGCTCTCCAGCGTCGCATTCTTGCTGGTCGGCGAATTGGGATCGCCGGCGATGACGTGGTTGTTGGTGACGACATAGCCGTCCGCCGAGATGATGAAGCCGGATCCCAGCGACATCGCCTCGCGGGTCTGCGGCTTGCCGCCGCCCGATCCGCCGCTGCCGCCGCCGCTGTTGTCGTCATCGTCGCCGCCGCCGCCGCCGTTGAACTGGCGGAACAGGTCGTCAAACGGGGTGCCGGCGAAGGGATTCTGCTGCTGCGGCACCTTGATGCGCTGCGTGGTCGAGATGTTGACCACCGCCGGCGAGAGGCGCGCGGTCAGGTCCGCGAAGCTGGCGGGCCCGCCCATCGGGCCGTGCGATTGCGAACCCGCATTCTGGGCGACCTGCGCGCTGCTCGGCTGCTGCATGGTGAAGGTGGCGGCGGCGCCGCCGGCGAGCAGCGCGGCAGTAATGGCATAAGCGTAACGCACGTTGGATGGCCTCCCCACGGGACTGTGGCTCAGAAAAGAAGTAACGACACGCCGCGATGGGCGCCGCAGAGGCTGCGGTCGGCCGCCTGAACGCGGTTTGAACGGCCGGCGGTGATCACGGTTTCCCGCCGGTGCGGAACTGGCGGAAATATTCGCTGTTGGGCGACAGCACCATCTGCGTCGATCCATCCGCCAGCGTGATCTTGTAGGACTGCATGGCCCGGTAGAAATCGTAGAATTCCGGATCCTGCCCGAAGGCGTCCGCATAGAGCTTGGAGGCCTGCGCATCGCCATCGGCGCGGATTCGCATCGCCCGCGCATAGCCGTCGTCGCGGATCGCGCTGGCCTGCTGCTCGCGCTCCGTCCGCATCCGGCCGATCGTGTCGTCAAGCGCGGCGCCGTCGGGCAGCACGGTGCGGTCGAGCCGCACTTCGCTCACCCGCACGCCGAAGCGCTGCGCCGCCTCGTCCAGCCGGCCCTGCACCGCGCGCATCGCCGGCACCCGCTCGGGCGCGAGCAGGGTCGCGACCGGCAGCTTGCCGAGCTCGATGCGCAGCGCCGTGCCCAGCACCGGCTTCAGCGTGTCCGCGAACATCCGGGGGTCGCCATGGGTCGCCGTGTAGAAGCGCACCGGATCGACCACGCGGTAGCGCGCATAGGCGTCCGCCGCGATCGGCCGGCCATCGGCCGACAGGATCGGCTGGCCCTCCAGGTCCAGCGTCTGGACGCGCTTGTCGACGTAGAAGACCTGGTCGATCAGCGGCACCCGCGCGACGAGGCCCGCGCCCGTGTCACCGAAGGCCTGGTCGGGCCGGTAGAGGTTCACGACCGCGCGCGGCACGCCCATGCGGACGATCACCGCCTGCTGCGTCTCGCCCACGGTGGTGAAGACGCTGGCGGCGGCGAACACCAGCAGGATGAGCAGGATCGCCCAGCCGATCGGGCTGCGGAGCAGGCGGCCGGCGGTCATTGCCCCGCTCCCTGCTGCGGCTGTTTCTTGGGCGGGACGGGCGGTACCTGCACGGTGGCGTTGGGCGCGTCCACGATCACCTTGCCGCTCTTGGCGAGGACGGCCTCCATCGTGTCGTAATACATGCGCGAGCGGGTCACCTGCGGGGAAAGCCGGTAGGCCTCGTACACCTTGTCGAAGGCCTGCGCCTGCTCCTGCGCGCCGGTGACGGCATCGTCGGCGGCGCGGCGCGCGAGATCCATGGTGCTGCGCGCGGTGCTGCGCGCGTCGGCAATGTCCTTGGCGGCATCGTCGAGTTGGTCGGGCAGCACGGCCTGGCGGATGGTGACGCCCTGCACCAGCACGCCGGCACGATAGCGATCGAGCAGCTCCTGCGTCCGCGCGGTGACGCGGGTGACCAGATCGGCCTGCCCGCCACCGGTCACCTGGTCGAGGCTCAGGCCGGCCACCGCCTCGCGCATCGCGGCCTGCGCCGCGTTGCGGATCACGTCCTCCTGCGCGCCGGGCAGGTTGAAGAGATAGAGGTCGGGATCGCGCACCGACCAGTTCACCGTGTAGGTGAGGTTCACCAGATCCTGCCCGCGGGTGAGGAGCAGGTTGGCGCCGCCCGAGGCCGGCACGTCGAAGCTGTGCCGCTGCTCGACATTGACGGGCGTCACCACGTCCACGGGCGCCGGGAAGGTCAGGCCGATGCCGGGCTTGAGGGTGCCGGCATAGCGGCCGAAGCGGGTGATCACGCCGCGATCGTCCGGCCCGACGCGATGCAGGCAGGTCGAGAGCAGCCAGAGCAGGACGAAGGCGGCGAGCGCATAGCCCCAGATCGGGCGGCCGCCGCCGGGCAGGCCGTTGAAGCGATCCCGCCCGCGCCGGATCAGCTCCTCGATCGAGGGCTGGGGGCCCCCGCTCTTGGGGCCGCGCGGCTTGCGGCCGGAGGGCGGGAGCCACGGATTGCGCGGCTCGCCCTTGCGGCCGCCGGGCGCCTTGTCCTCGCCCGCGCCCCACGGGCCTTCCTCGTTCAGCACGGTCTGGGCGTCGCGGTCGGGCCGCCCTTTCTCTTCGATCATCCGGCCATTATAGGTGCGCGCGCGAGGAAAAATAGTGTCATCCGGCCCATGTCGGCCTAAGCGCGGCGCCGACATGACCGATTCCGCTCCGCTCGTCGCCGCTCTCGCCGCTTTGTCCGAAGCCCGCCGCGTGGCCCCGCCCCGCCTGTCCGCCGACGGCGTGGCGAGCGCGATCCTCGACGTGACCGGCCTCGAAAGCGGCGCGCGCGAGGCGCTGGAGAGCGCCGTGCGCGCGGCGCTGCTCGCGGTTCCGGGCGTGCGCGAGGTGCGGGTCGTCCAGACGGCCGAGAAGGCCGAGCGCCGGCTGATCGCGGTCGGATCGGGCAAGGGCGGGGTCGGCAAGTCCACCTTGTCGGCCAATCTCGCCATCGCGCTCCGGCGGCTCGGCCACCGTACCGGCCTGGTCGATGCCGACATTTACGGCCCGTCCCAGCCCCGCCTGATGGCGGCGGAGGGCGAGCGGCCGATGGCGCACGACAAGCAGCTGCTGCCGGTGATGACCCGCTGGGGCGTGCCGATGCTGTCGATGGGCCAGCTCGTCGCGCCCGAAAAGGCGCTGGCCTGGCGCGGGCCGATGGCGTCCGGTGCGCTCGGCCAGCTCGTCGACGCGCGCTGGGAGCATGTCGACACCCTGGTGGTCGATCTGCCGCCCGGCACCGGCGACGTCCAGCTCTCGATGATCCAGAAGCACCGCCCCGCCGGCGCGGTGATCGTCTCGACCCCGCAGGATCTCGCGCTGATCGACGCGGCCCGCGCCATCGACCTGTTCAACACCGCCGGCGTGCCCATCCTCGGGCTGGTCGAGAACATGGCCGGCTATGTCTGCCCGCATTGCGGCGAGGTCTCCGATCCCTTCGGGCAGGGCGGCGCGGAGGCGGAAGCCGCGCGGCTGGGCATCCCGTTCCTCGGCCGCGTGCCGCTCGACATCGCCATCCGCCGCGCGTCCGACGCGGGCGAGCCGCCGGCGGCGGGCGAGGATGCGGCGGCCGCGCCGTTCCTGCGGATCGCGGAGAAGGTGGCGGAGGCGCTGAAACATTAATCCCGTGCGCGCTGAGCCTGTCGAAGTGCTGTCCTTCTTGATCACGCAAAAGGGGAAGGACAGGGCTTCGACAGGCTCAGCCCGAACGGTGTAAATGGCCGGATCGGGAGCCTACATAGCGGATCGTCCGTTCGACCTCGACAGGAGACCCGCCATGCCCCTCACGTCCGACGCCGACATCGCCCAATTGCTCCGCGAGACGCGCACCGTCGCCCTGGTCGGCATCTCCGATCGCCCCACCCGCCCCAGCTACGGCGTGATGCAGGCGTTGCAGGCGCACGGCTACCGCGTCTTCCCGGTCAACCCGCAGATCACCGGCGAACATGTCCATGGCGAATATGTCTGGCGCGAGCTGGCGCAGATCGGCGAGCCGATCGATCTCGTCGACATCTTCCGCAATTCCGAGGCGGCCGGCGAGGCGGTGGACCAGGCGATCGCGGCCGGCGCCAAGGCGGTGTGGATGCAGCTCGGCGTGATCAACGAGGCGGCCGCGGCTCGTGCCGAGGCGGCCGGCCTCAGGGTGGTGATGGACCGCTGCCCGGCGATCGAGCTCCCCCGCCTCGGCATCGCGCGGATCGAGCCGGCGGCGACGTGACCTGAAGCGCAGCGTCATCCTGACGAAGGTCAGGATCCATTGGACGCGGGGATCACGGCCTGACGCCGCGTCGGGACCGCGTCTCGCGATGCGAGTGGATCCCGGCCTCCACCGGGATGACGCCGTGGAAGGCGGCAAGCAGGGTTCGCCATCGACGTGGACGCCTCCCTCCCAGCGAGGGGAGTTAAACGCTTGGCCCTCTCCGCATTCATCTGATAGCGCTGCAATTCATGGCCGTTCCCGCCCCCACGCCCGCCGCCACCGCCGCCCGAGAGATTCTGACGCGGCTGCACGATGTGATGGCGGGGCGGGCCAACGCGCAGACCAAGCTCAACAATGTCGTCCAGATCATCGCCGGGGCCACCGCCAGCGAGGTCTGCTCCATCTACCTGCTGCGCGACGGCGTGCTGGAACTGTTCGCGACCCAGGGCCTGCGCCAGGACGCCGTGCACGTCACCAAGCTGGCGCTGGGCGAGGGCCTGGTCGGCACCATCGCCAAGCATGTCGAGACGCTCAATCTCGACGAGGCGACCAGCCATCCCGAATTCGCCTACAAGCCGGAGACGGGCGAGGAATTGTACCACAGCTTCGCGGGCGTGCCGATCGTCCGGCGCGAGCGGGCGGTGGGCGTGCTCTGCGTCCAGCACGAGGCCTCGCGCCGCTATGACGATGTCGAGATCGAGGCGCTGCAGACGGTCGCCATGGTGCTCGCCGAGCTGATCGCGGCGGCCGGCCTGATCGACGAGAGCGCGGGCGGCGGCGCGGGCGCGCGCGATGGCGGCCCGGCGCAGCTGACCGGGCTCAAGCTGGTCGACGGCATGGCGCGCGGCCACGCGGTCTTCCACCAGCCGCGCGTGATCGTCGAGCATACCGTCGCCGAGGATGTGGAGGTCGAGCGCCAGCGCGTCTATTCGGCCTTCCGCCAGATGCGCGAGCAGATCGACCGCATGATGGGGCAGGCCGAATTCGGCATGGCGGGCGAGCATCAGGAGGTGCTCGAGACCTACAAGATGTTCGCCTATGACGAGGGCTGGAGCCGTCGCATCAACGAGGCGATCAGCTCGGGCCTCACCGCGGAAGCGGCGATCGAGCGGGTGCAGCAGCGCCAGCGCATGCGGATGCGCGAGATTTCGGATCCCCTGCTCGCCGACCGGATGCACGATCTGGAGGATCTCTCCAACCGGCTGCTGCGCATCGTCTCCGGCCAGCTCGGCACCGCCGCGCAGATGGGCCTCCGCCAGGATTCGATCCTGATCGCGCGCAATCTCGGCCCGGCCGAGCTGCTCGAATATGATCGCCGCCGCCTGAAGGGCGTGGTGCTGGAGGAAGGCTCGCTCACCGCCCACGTCACCATCGTCGCGCGCGCCATGGGCGTGCCCGTGCTGGGGCGCACCCGCGACGTGCGCCACATGGTGGCGGAAGGCGACCTGCTGCTGCTGGACACCGGCCAGCAACGTGTAGTGGCTAGGCCCACCGCCACGATGGAAGAGGCGTTCGAGGCCAAGCTCGCCGTCACCCAGCGCCGCCGCGCGGAATTCGCGGCGCTGCGCGACCAGCCGGCGCTGTCGAGGGACGGCGTGCGCGTGCAGCTGATGATGAATGCCGGCCTGCGCGACGACGTGGCGGCGCTCGACATCACCGGCGCCGACGGCATCGGCCTGTTCCGCACCGAATTCCAGTTCCTCGTCTCAGCCACGCTGCCGCAGCGCGAGCGGCAGCAGCGGCTCTACCGGGACGTGATGGACGCCGCCGGCGACCGGCCCGTCATCTTCCGCACGGTCGATATCGGCGGCGACAAGGCGCTGCCCTACATGAAGACCGACGGCGACGACGCGATCGGGGAGGAGAATCCGGCGATGGGCTGGCGCGCGCTCCGCCTGGCGCTGGAACGCGACGCGCTGATGAAGGCGCAGGCCCGCGCGTTGCTCGAGGCGTCGGCCGGGCGGACGCTGCACATCATGTTCCCCATGGTCTCCGAGCCGTGGGAATATGACGAGGCGCATACGCTGGTCGAGCAGCAGCGCCGCTGGCTCGCAGATCGCGGCAAGATGGGGCCGGGCGCGGTGCGCTACGGCGCGATGCTGGAGGTTCCGGCGCTCGCCGAGATGCTCGACCAGCTGCTGCCGAAGCTCGATTTCCTGTCGATCGGCACCAACGACCTCACCCAGTTCCTGTTCGCCGCCGATCGCGGCAATCCCCGGCTAGCCGAGCGCTACGACTGGCTGAGCCCCGCCATCCTGCGCTTCCTCGCCCGCGTGTCCGAGACATGCCGCGCGGCGGGCGTGCCGGTGGGCGTCTGCGGCGAGATGGGCGGCCGCCCGCTGGAGGCGATGGCGCTGCTCGGCCTCGGCATCGACCGGCTTTCGATCACGCCCGCGGCGGTGGGCCCGGTGAAGGCGATGATCCGCTCGCTCGACATCGGCGCGCTGCGCGCGGTCATGCCCCCGCTGCTCGACGAGGCCCCGCGCGACCTGCGCGCGCGGATCGAGGGCTGGGCGGTCGAGAATGGCGTGGCGCTGGCCTGATCTTTGGTCCGATTCCGGCCGTCCGTGCCGTCCGCACGACCGGCCGCAGGATTGTAACCGAGACCGTGCAGGCATTTGACATTGAGCCAAGCCTGTTGCGTAACGTCATCCAGGTTGGATCTGCGTTGCTTTCGGGGTTTTACCCCGTCGGGGAGAGATGATGGACGAAGCGGGCGAGCGGGCTGCGGATGCCCCGGCGGCAGACGTGCCGACGACGGTCGGCGGACGGCTGCGCGCGGCGCGCGAGGCACGCGGACAGTCGCTCGACGAGATCGGCAAGCAGACGCGCGTCCCCGTCCGCCATCTCGTGCAGATCGAGGAGGGGCGCCTGGAAGGCCTGCCTGCCGCCCCCTACAGCGCCGGCTTCGTGAAGGCCTATGCGCGGGCCGTGGATCTCGACCCGGTCGAGATGAGCCAGCAGTTCCGCGCCGAATTCGCCGCCTCCGCCGCGGCCAGCCCGCGCATCGCCTACGAACCCTATGAGCCCGCGGATCCCGTGCGCCTGCCGCCGCGCCTGCTCGCCTACGTGGCGATCGCGATCGCGGTCCTGCTGATCGCGGGCTATGGCATCTGGCGCAGCGGCATCCTCTCGGGCGAAGGCGCCGACGAGCGCGCGCGCCTGGCCGCCAGCGGCGAACCGATGGGCACGAGCGGCACGCCCGCCGCCGCCCCTGCCGCCAGCCAGCCCGCCAGGCCGGCGGCGCCCGCCGGCGGGCCCGTCCGCATCACCGCCACGCAGGACACCTGGTTCGAGGTGAGCGACAAGGCCGCCGGCACCCGCCTCTACACCGGCGTGCTCAAGCAGGGGCAGAGCTGGGACGTGCCGCCGACCGCCGGCGATCCCGTGATCCGGACCGGCCGCCCCGAAGGGCTGACGGTCACCGTCGGCGGCCAGCCGGTCGCGCCGCTGGGCGCGCCGGCGCGCACCATCTCCAACGTCAGCCTCAAGGCGGCGGCGCTGGCCGCGCGGCCGGCTCCGGGGGCTTCGGGGACTGCCGCCACACCGCCGCCGCATCCAGCCACCGCACCGGCCACCGCCGCGACGCCGCCCGCCGCTGCGGACGATGCCGGCACGCCATCCGCCTTCCGGGCCGCGACCACGCCGCCCGCCACCAACACCTCCACGCCGCAACGCTGACGCTTCATCGTGGCGACAGCCGCGATTTCGGATAGGATGCCGCGCGACAACCAATCAGGGATCATGCCCATGCGCCTGGCGATCATCGCCCTCCTCCTCGCCGGCACCGCCGCGCCCGCGCTTGCCCAGGACCCATCCGTCCCGGCCCGCGTCGACAAGCTCGAGCACGAGATGCGCGCCGTGCAGCGCAAGGTCTTCCCCGGCGCCAACCCCGATTATTTCGAGCCGCAGATCGCGCCGCAGGCCGCGCCGCCTCCGGACGCCGGATCGCCCGCCAGCTCGGCGGTCAGCGATCTCTCGCAGCGCGTCTCGGCGCTGGAGCAGCAGGTGCAGCAGCTCACCGGCCAGGCCGAGGAGAATGGCCATCGCCTCGACGTGCTGGAGCAGAACTACCAGAAGATGAAGGGCGATACCGACTATCGCCTGAACGCGCTCGAAGGCCATGGCGCGCCACCGCCGCAAGGCGGCGACGCGACGGCCGCCCCGCCGCCGCCCGCCACCGTCTCCAGCGCCGACCCGAACGCGCCCGCGCCCTTCGGCCCCAAGGGCCGCAAGCCGCCGACCGGCGCGCCGGCGCCGACCATGGCCGACGAATCCGGCAACCAGGCACCGCCGCCGCCGGCCGCCGGCCCCGCCGCCATGCCCGCGCTGGCGAAGACCGGCGATCCGGCCGAGGACCAGTATATGCTCGGCTACACGCTCTGGACGCAGAAGCGCTATGCCGACGCCGAGACCCAGTTGAAGGCGGTCGCCGCCAAATATCCCAAGCACAAGCGCGCCAGCTATGCGCAGAACCTGCTCGGGCGCGCTTATATGGACGACGGCCAGCTCAGCGAGGCGGCCAAGGCCTTCTACGCCAGCTACAAGCAGTTTCCGCGTGGCGAGCGGGCGCCGGACAGCCTCTATTATCTCGGCCAGACGCTGCAGCAGCTGAAGAAGAATGCGGACGCCTGCCAGGCCTATGGCGAGTTCAACGACGTCTATGGCGCGACCGCCGCGCCGGCGCTGAAGGCGCGCGTCAAGCAGGCGCAGACGGATGCCAGATGCGGCGCCTGATCCGGCGCTGGTAGACCGCTTCCGGGCCGATCTCGAACGGCTGGGACGAGCGTGGCAAACCCCAAATCCTCCCCCGCCAGGGGGAGGTGGCGCCGAAGGCGACGGAGGGGGAGGACGGCGGCAATCCCTCGATAGTACACCGCCGCCCTCCCCCTCCGTCACGCTGCGCGTGCCACCTCCCCCTGACGGGGGAGGATTTCTTGAGCCTCTCCCTCGCATCGGTATCGCGCTGTCGGGCGGACCGGACAGCCTCGCTCTCCTGCTGCTCGCCGCCGCCGCCGGCCCCGTCACGGCATTGACGGTCGATCACGGCCTGCGCCCCGGCAGCGCGGCCGAGGCGGACGCGGCGGGCGCCGTCGCCCGATCGCTCGGCGTGCCGCACGAGATCGCGCGCGTGTCGGTCGCGGCCGGCGGCGACGGGCTGCAGGGCGAGGCGCGCCGCGCCCGGTATGCCGCGCTCGCCGACTGGGCGCGCCGCGAAGGCCTCGCCGCCGTCCTCACCGCCCACCACGCCGACGACCAGGCCGAGACCGTGCTGATGCGCCTGTCGCGCGGTGCGGGCCTGTCGGGCCTCACCGGCATCCGCCCGGCCCGCCTGCTCGACGAGGGCGACCCGGCCGGCCCGTGGCTGCTCCGTCCCCTGCTCGGCTGGCGCAAGGCGGAACTGGAGGCGATCGTCGGGGCGGCCGGGCTCGAACCCGCCCGCGATCCCTCCAACCACAACGCCCGATTCGGCCGGACGGCTGCCCGGACATTGCTCGCCGAGACGGGCTGGCTCGATCCGACTCGACTTTCGGCGAGCGCCAGCCACCTCCGCGACGCCGACGCGGCGCTAGAGGTCATGACCGACCGCTTCCTCGCCGAGGCCCTATCGACCAGTGAAGAGGGCATTCGCCTGACCCCCGGCGACGCCCCCCGCGAGATCGTTCGGCGGGCGTTACGATGGCTGTTTTTCGTGCATTTCCAGGCCCATCCCGATGGCCCGGGACTGGATCGGCTGATGGCCATGCTGGCCGCCGGCCGGACCGCCACGCTGGCCGGCGTGCTGGCCCGCGGCGGCCCGGTCTGGACCTTCGGCCCCGCCCCGGCTCGTCGATCAGTCTGATCGGCGTTGTTCCCCGCGTTGTTCCATTGCCATTAACCCCGCCGATCCTACATAATCATGACCTTCGCGAAGGATCGGACTCGTAGATGCAGAACGACGACAAGGACCCCCAGGGCAGCGGCGGCGGCAACGGGGGCAATGCCTGGATGAAGAACATGCTGGTCGTGTTCGCCATCGTGGGCGCGCTCTTCCTGTTCGTCTCGCTGTTCAATGGCGGCATGGGTGACAGCCGCCAGGGCAACACCATCGCCTATTCGGACTTCCTGTCCAAGGTGGACGACGGCAGCGTCAAGGAAGTGTCGATCGCCGACAACGTCATCACCGGCAAGATCGGCTCCGACCAGGCGTTCCGCACCATCTCGCCGCCGAGCGACCCGCAGCTGGTCGATCGCCTGCAGAAGAAGGGCATCAAGTTCAGCGTGAAGCCCGAGGAGCAGACCTCGGTGTGGCTGCTGCTGCTCTACCAGGCGCTGCCCTTCCTGCTGATCCTCGGCATCGCCTTCTTCGTGATGCGCCAGATGCAGAAGAATGCCGGCTCCGGTGCGATGGGCTTCGGCAAGTCCCGCGCCAAGCTGCTGACCGAGAAGCATGGCCGCGTCACCTTCGACGACGTCGCCGGCATCGAGGAAGCGCGCGAGGAGCTGCAGGAGATCGTCGAGTTCCTGAAGGATCCGTCCAAGTTCGCGCGCCTCGGCGGCAAGATCCCGAAGGGCGCGCTGCTGGTCGGCTCGCCCGGCACCGGCAAGACCCTGCTCGCCCGCGCGATCGCCGGCGAGGCGGGCGTGCCGTTCTTCACCATCTCGGGCTCGGACTTCGTCGAGATGTTCGTCGGCGTCGGCGCCAGCCGTGTGCGCGACATGTTCGAGCAGGCCAAGAAGAACGCGCCCTGCATCGTCTTCATCGACGAGATCGACGCCGTCGGCCGCCATCGCGGCGCCGGCCTCGGCAACGGCAATGACGAGCGCGAGCAGACGCTGAACCAGCTCCTCGTCGAGATGGACGGCTTCGAGGCGAACGAAGGCATCATCATCATCGCGGCGACCAACCGCCCCGACGTGCTCGACCCCGCCCTTCTCCGCCCGGGCCGCTTCGACCGCCAGGTCGTCGTGCCGCGCCCGGACATCGAGGGCCGCGTGAAGATCCTCGAAGTCCACATGAAGAAGGTGCCGACCGCGCCGGATGTCGACACGCGCACCATCGCGCGCGGCACGCCGGGCTTCTCGGGCGCCGATCTCGCCAATCTCGTCAACGAGGCGGCCCTGCTCGCCGCGCGCAAGGCCAAGCGCCTGGTCGCCATGCTCGAGTTCGAGGAGGCGAAGGACAAGGTCTATATGGGCGCCGCCCGCAAATCGATGGTGATGACGGAGGAGGAGAAGAAGTCCACCGCCTATCACGAGGCCGGCCATGCCATCGTCTCGCTGGTGGTGCCGGGCTGCGATCCGCTCCACAAGGTGACGATCATCCCGCGCGGCCGCGCGCTGGGCGTGACCTGGAACCTGCCCGAGCGCGACGTGCTCACCCAGTCGATGAAGAACATGAAGGGCAAGCTGGCCTTGTGCTTCGGCGGGCGCATCGCCGAGCAACTGATCTACGGGCATGACGAGCTCAACACCGGCGCCGCCAACGACATCCAGCAGGCGACCAACGTCGCCCGCGCGATGGTGATGGAATATGGCATGTCGGAAAAGCTCGGCTGGCTGCGCTATCGCGACAATCAGGACGAGGTGTTCCTCGGCCATTCCGTCGCGCGCGCGCAGAACATGTCGGAGGAGACCGCCCGGCTGATCGACGCCGAGGTCCGCCGCCTGATCGAGGAGGCCGAGGCCACCGCGCGCAAGGTGCTGACCGACAATCTCGATGCGCTCCACCGCGTCACCGAGGCGCTGCTCGAATATGAGACTCTGACCGGCGAGGAGACTCGGCGCCTGCTGAATGGCGAGGATATCGGCCGCGACGAGCCGGCCAATCGGGCGCCGCAATTGCGCCCCGCGACCGGCTCGTCCATCCCCAAGTCCAAGCGCCCCGGTGGCGGCGCCTGGGGCAATCCGGCACCCCAGGGCGCCTGACGCGTTTCCTTCCCGAGTTGCCCGAGGGCCGGTGCAGCGATGCGCCGGCCCTCTTCGCATGATCGGGAGACGGATAGGGATGACGACGGTGGATTGGCGATCGATCGGGCGGGATCGCCGCGTGCGGTGGCTGGGCGGCCTGCTGGTCGCCGCCGTGCTGATCGGCCTGCTCGCGGCGTGGATCGCGCGCGGGGACTTCAAGGGCCGCTATGCCGTGCCCGCGCTGGGCGACGACCGGAACGGCGCGGGCGCGCCATCGTCGGCGCCAGCCCCCTCCCCCATTGCTCCACCGGTTTATGCCGCTCCGAACGTGCAGGCCCCGCCCGCCCCGCTCCCGCCGCCGCCGATGGTCGCCGAGCAGGACGGCCCGCCGCCGGACGCGGACGAGGCGCCGAGCGATTCCGATCGCATGGCGCGCGCGATCGACAAGGCGGCGCGCAAGGCGCTGGATCGCGGCGAGCCGGTGCGCTGGCACAAGGCCGGCGAGCGGGGCTATGTCGTCGTCAGCGACATCCGCGATTATGGCGACCGCGCCTGCCGCAACGTCTCGGCGACGATCAACAGCGACGACGGCCCCACCCAGTCCAGCTCGCACCTCTGGTGCACCACGCCCGACGGCGATTGGGAACCGGCGGAATAATACCTCCATCCGTTCGCCCTGAGCTTGTCGACGGGCTGCCCTTCTCTTGGAAGGCAGGAGGAAGGAAGGACAGGGGCTTCGACAGGCCCAGCCCGAACGGGAGGAGTATCGTCGCACTCTCGATAGGCTACACTCTCGCGATGACCACAAGCTTCATCGCGACCATGGCCTGGTGGCTGTTCATCGCCAGCTGGTGGGCGGCCTCCTGGTGGGTCGCCAAGGCCGCCGCCACCGCGCCGCGCGGCAAGCGGATCGCCTATTTCCTGGGCTTCGCGATCGGCTTCGCCGCGCTGTTCGCGGCGAACCATGGCGATCCCTATCACCGCACCGGCCGGCTGCTCTGGCACAATCCGGCGGCGATCGACGGGCTGCTCCTCGCCGGCGAGATCGCGGCCTTCGCCTTCGCCTGGTGGGCGCGGGTGCATCTCGGCACGCTCTGGTCCGGCATGCTGACCCTTCGCGAGGGCCACAAGGTGGTCGATACCGGCCCCTACCGCCTCGCGCGGCATCCGATCTACACGGGCTTCATCGCCGCGAGCTGGTGCTACGCGCTGATCGAGACTCACCCGCTCGCCGCGTTCGGCGCCGCGGTGCTGACGATCGTGATGGCGGTGAAGGCCAAGGAGGAAGAGCGCTTCCTCCGCCAGGAGCTGGGCGCCGCCGATTACGACGCTTATGCCGCGCGCACCCGGATGCTGCTGCCGCTGCCGAAATAACTCACTCCGCCTCCATCCAGATCAGGAAGGCGAAAAAGAGCGAGCAGGTGATCGTCGTCATCGTCAGCAGCGCGAAGGTGCGCCACGTCGCGCCGAAGCGGCCGAGGCCGTAGGCATATTTGAGATGCTTGTACATGTGCACCGGCGGCACGATCAGCCAGGCCAGCCACAGCCATTTGTCCGATACGCCGACCATGTAGAGCCCGATCAGCCCCACCGCGAGCAGGGTCATGAAGCTCAGCGAATGGATCGCGAAGATGGCATGATCGTACATGCCCACGTCCCGCCGCCAGAAGAACATCATCCAGATGAAGGGCAGCGAGATCGGGATCAGCGCCCAGCTATATTTGTAGGACGCCATCTTGAGCTTGTAGGCGTAGAGCGCGCTATTCTCGTTGATGTGATCGAGCTGGCGGCCGAGCCAGGGGATGTCGCTGTGCCACGCATCGCCGTCGCCGTGGAGGAGGCCATGGCCCGTGTCGGTCGGGGCCTGGCCGGGCAGCTGGGCGGCGAGGTTGGTCATCGCCTGCACGTCGGCCTGCTCGGCCTTGATCTTCTTGTCGATGTCCCGCGTGTCGGCCTTGGGATCGGCGGCGAGCTTGTCGGCCCGGTCCTTCTCCAGCTTGGCGAGGTTGTCCACCGATTGCCGGGCCGCCTTGTTCATCTCCACCTTGGCCTTGGCCATGCCGGCGGCCGCTCCCGACACGTCCGGCATGGTCAGCCGGTTCACCGCGGCGAACAGCAGGAAGACCGAGAAGAGGAACATCGCCATCGGCGTCACGAAGCGGGCCCGCTCGCCATGGACGTAGCGGCGGGTGAGATCGCCCGGATGCCAGGCGAGCAGCGGCAGCGTGTTCCAGAACTTGCCTTCGAAATGGAAGACGCCGTGCAGGATGTCGTGGACGAGGCCCATGACGTTGCGATGGATATGCCCGCTCTGCCCGCAATCCTGGCAGAAGGGGCCGGTGCGGGTGGCGCCGCAGTTCAGGCAGGTGCCGCCGGCGCCATCATGCGGATCATGCCCCGCCGCGCCCGTCGCCACGCCGCCCCGATCCACCTCGCGCGCGACGAGGCCGCCGGTCAGGATGTCGCCGATACCGTCTGCCGCTCCGCCCACGTCCAACCCCTCGTTGTGGTGCAGCAAGATAATACACGCTGGCGCCGACGGGTCGAGAGGGTGCCGGCCAAGGGGATTCCTGCTAGGGGCTGGACCATGGACATGCCCCTGCCTCCTGCCGACCAGCCCCTCACCGACCGGGACGCCGATGCGCTGATCGCCGGGATGGGCCGGCGCGCCCGCGACGCCGCGCGGGCGCTGGCCGGCATGCCGACCGCGCGCAAGGCCGAGGCGCTGGGCCGGGCGGCGGCCCTGCTGCGCGAACGCGCGGACGCGATCCTCGCCGCCAATGCCGCCGACATGGCGCGCGCCGACGCTTCCGGCATGGCGGCGGCGATGAAGGACCGGCTGAAGCTGGACCCGGCGCGCCTGGACGGCGTCGCCGCCGCGCTGGACGCGGTGGCGGGGCTGGACGATCCGGTCGGCAGCCTCGTCGACGAGCGCACCCGCCCGAACGGGCTGCTCCTGCGCCGCGTGCGCGTGCCGCTGGGCGTGGTCGGCATCATCTACGAAAGCCGTCCCAACGTGACGGCCGATGCCGGCGCGCTGGCGCTGATGGCGGGCAATGCCGCGATCCTGCGCGGCGGCTCCGAAGCGCGCGAGAGCAATGCCGCGATCCACGCCGCGCTGGCCGACGGGATCGCCGCCGCCGGCCTGCCACGCGATGCGGTGCAGATGATCCCGACAACCGATCGTGCGGCGGTCGGCGCCTTGCTGCGCGCGCAGGGCCTCGTCGACATCATCGTGCCGCGCGGCGGCAAGGGCCTCGTCGCCCGCGTGCAGGAGGAAGCGCGCGTGCCCGTCCTCGCCCATCTCGACGGGATCAACCACAGCTTCGTCCATGCCTCGGCCGATCCGGCGATGGCGGAGGCGATCGTGGTCAACGCCAAGCTGCGCCGGACGGGCGTTTGCGGCGCGACCGAGACCCTGCTGGTGGATCGCGCCTATCCGCAGGGCGCCGCGCTGGTTGCGGCCTTGCTCGATGCGGGCTGCGCGGTGCGGGGCGATGCGGAGGCGCAGGCGCTCGATCCCCGGATCGCGGCGGCGGACGATGCCGACTGGGACACCGAATATCTCGACGCGATCTGCGCGGTGCGGATCGTCGACGGCGTGGACGGCGCACTCGCCCACATCGCCGCTCATGCCTCCCATCACACCGACGCGATCATCGCCGAGGACGCCGATGTCGCCGCCCGTTTCCTGGCCGAGGTCGATTCGGCGATCGTGATGTGGAACGCCTCCACCCAGTTCGCCGACGGCGGCGAATTCGGCCTGGGTGCCGAGATCGGCATCTCCACCGGCCGCCTCCACGCCCGCGGTCCGGTCGCGCTCGAAGGGCTGACCACCTACAAGTGGCAGGTGCTGGGAACGGGGCAGACGCGGCCTTGAATCGCTTGTATACAAACGATACATCAAGCCTATGAGCAAATCCGCCGTCATCACCGCCCGGGTCAGCGAGGAGACGTTGGCCCGCATCGACAAGGTCGCGAAGGTCACCGGCCGATCGCGTGCCTGGATCGCGGCGCAGGCCATCCGTGAAGTGGCGGATCGAGAACTGGCTTTCCACGAGGCCGTCCAGCGCGGAATCGACGACGCGGACGCTGGGCGCGTCATCCCGCATGAGCAGGTGATGGCCGAGATCCAGCAGATGATCGAGGGGCACCGAGCACGGTGCCGCGAGTAATCTGGTCCGAGGAAGCCCATCGCGACATCGCCTCGATCAACGACTATCTGGCGCAGTTCGATGGCGGCATCGCGGCCTTTAACCTCGAGGCGATCGCCAGATCGGCGGACATGCTCACCCGATTCCCGGCGATCGGCCCCGCGCTCGGTTCGGAAACCCGATCGCTTCGCGCGAGACACACGAACTACGTGATCGTCTATGCGATCCGCGAGGAAGGGATCGTCATTCTGCACATCCACCACGACCGCCAGGATTGGCGCGCACTATGAAGCGCATCGGCCTGCTCGGCGGCTCCTTCAACCCGGCGCATGAGGGGCATCGCCGGATCAGCCTGTTCGCGATCGAGGCGCTCGGGCTGGACGAGGTCTGGTGGCTGGTGTCGCCCGGCAACCCGCTCAAGTCGGCCCGTGGCATGGCGCCGCTCTCCGCCCGCCTGGCCTCGGCCGAGCGCATGGCGCGCCACGCGCCCATCGTCCCCACCGCGATCGAGACGACCTTGGGCACCCGCTTCACCGCCGATACCCTCTCCAAGCTCGTCCGCCATTTCCCGCATCATCGCTTCATCTGGCTGATGGGGGCCGACAATCTCGCCCAATTTCATCGCTGGCAGCGCTGGCGGCACATCGCCCTCACCCTTCCCATTGCCGTGATCGCCCGTCCGGGATATGATGCGGCTGCCCGATCCGCGGTGGCGATGGGCTGGCTCGGCCGTTTCGGCCACGCCCCCGGCACCGCGAGACGGTGGACGCGATGGAGTTTGCCGGCGCTCGTGCTGCTGCACACGGTACCCGATCCGACTTCAGCCACTGCCCGGCGGGCTGCCGATCCCGATTGGCATCGCCGCCGATTTCCCAGGGCCCAGCGCGACCGCGTGACGCGCCGGCCCGTTCCCCAGGAGGACAATTGCCTTCCCCTACCACCGCCGCCCGCACGATGACGGGCGGCACCGCGACGTCTCCCGAAGCCCAGGCGCTTCATGGCATCATCCTGCAGTCGCTGGACGACGACCAGGCGGTCGAGACCGTCTCGATCCCGCTCGCCGGCAAGTCGACGATCGCGGATTACATGGTGATCGCCTCCGGCCGGTCGAGCCGGCAGGTCTCCTCCATGGCGGCCAAGCTCGCCGAGAAGGTCAAGGCGCAGACCGGCCAGAGCCCCAAGATGGAAGGCCTCGCCGCCGCCGACTGGGTGCTGATCGACGCCGGTGACGTGATCGTCCACCTGTTCCGCCCGGAGGTCCGCAGCTTCTACAATCTGGAGCGGATGTGGGCGTTCGGCGACGAGAGCGCCGCGACCGCCTCGCCCTCCAACCCGCCCGCGCCGCCCGGCGCCTGACGCCGGCAGCGGGGGACGGATTGCTGCTCCATATCGTCGCCCGCGGGCGGATCGGGCGGGGGCCCGAGGCCGATCTGGTGGAGCGGTATCTCAAGCGCGTGAGCTGGCCCACCCGGATCAGCGAGCTGCCCGACGTCGGCGGGCGGGTGCCAGAGCTGGCGCCCGCCACACGCCTGGTGGTGCTCGACGAGACCGGTCGGGACCTGCCTTCGCGCGAACTGGCCGCGATCCTCGGGCGCTGGCGCGACGACGGAGTGCGCGAGACGCGCTTCCTGCTCGGCGCCGCCGACGGCCATGAGGCCGAGACGCGCGCGGGCGCCGATCTCCTCCTCGCCTTCGGCAAGGCCACCTGGCCGCATCTGATGGCCCGCGCGATGCTGGCCGAGCAGCTCTGGCGCGCCACCAGCATTCTCGCCGGCCATCCCTATCACCGGGAAGGATAATGGCGACCCGGCGCCTCCTGCTCGCGGCCACCGCGATCGCCGCGCTGGCGACCACCGCGCAGGCCCCCGGCCTTGATGATGCCCGCGTCTCGCTGGTCGTCGCGAAGCAGGCGGCGGCCGACGCCGAGGCCCGCGCCGCGGCGCTCAACCAGGCGGCCGAAGAGGCTGGCAACGAGGCCGAACGCGCCCGGGCCAAGGCGCAGGCGCTGGGCCTGCAGGTCCAGGCCGCCCAGTCCGACATCGCGGCGGCGCAGGCGCGGATCGCGCTGATCGGCTCGCTGCAGGACGTCGCCCGCTCGCAGATCGCCGCCCGGCAGGGCCCGATCCTCCATCTCGTCGCGGCGCTGCAGACCATGGCGCGCCGTCCCCCGGCGCTCGCCATCGCTCAGCCCGGCTCGGTGGAGGATATCGTCCATGTCCGCCTTCTGCTCGCCGATACCTTGCCGGTGATCCAGGCCCGCACCGCCGGTCTGCGCGCGGATCTCGACAAGCAGACGCAGTTGCGCACCGATGCCGAACGGGCGGTCGCCGCGCTGGCCGCCAGCCGGACATTGCTGTCGCAACGGGAGCGGCAGCTCGCCGATCTCGAGCAGACCGCGATCCGCAAGTCGCAGCGTCTCGCCGATCAGGCCGCCGACGAGCAGCAGCGCGCGCTCGGCCTGGGCGAGGAAGCCCGCGACGCCGCCGACCGGATGCAGACCGCCGAGGATGCCGGGGACATCCGCGCGAGCCTGGCGCGGCTCGACGGCCCGGAGATGCGACCGGCGGCCTCCGGCGATGCGGTGCCGGCCCATGGCGACGGGACGCGCTATCGCCTGCCGTTCAGCGGCGAGGTGGCGACCGGCTATGGCGAGGTCTCCCCGGCCGGCGTGCGCTCCCGCGGCCTGACGATGACGCCGGAGGCGAACGGCGCGGTGACCGCGCCGGCGGCGGGGACGATCGTCTTCGCCAAGCCGTTTCGCAGCTACGGACAGATCGTGATCATCGATCATGGCGGTGGCTGGACGACGACGCTGACCGGGCTCGCGGCCGTCGACGTGAAGGTCGGCGCCCATGTCGCCCAGGGCGATAGGATCGGAAGCGGCGGCGGTCGGGCAGCGCCGGTCACCGCTGAGCTCCGTCGCGGCGCCCGGCCGATCGACATCGTGGCCATGGTCCAGGCCGGCTGAGCCCGGAGCGCCTCGGCTGCGCGATGCTCGCCTTCCGGACAGCAAAAAGCCGCCGGCGCATGACGCCGGCGGCTTTTTGAGCTTCATTGGACTGGTTGCGGGGACAGGGCATAACTGCAACCAACGTTGCAGCTAACATACGGAAATATTAACCGATTTTTCCAGATGACCGAGTCGGATACCCTAAGTGATACCCCCAAAATTGTGACATCGGCTGAGCCGTTCTGAGATTGCGCCGAACCGAGCAAACAAGATTCTGGTCTCGATCTGCAGGCAAAGCTGCCCGTCCGCAGCCGCCCCAATCCCAGACCTTCACGGCGAAAGCCCTGCCTGATACTGGCGGACGTCAGGAGGGCGTTCGATGGTGTGGATGTTGATTGATCTGGCGGCGTTGGCTCTCATAATAATCGGACGAAATACACCGCACGCTGTTGCGTCCGCGCTGCCACTGATCATGATTGCCCAAGGCGCTTGGCTCATGCGCGTCGCAAATGCAGGAATGAAACTAAAACGAAAGCTTGGTTACGTGCCAGCCGCAGAACGCGTCAAGCTGATCCCTTATTGTATCGCCTTGGCAATTTGGGCCACGATTGCGTGGGGCGATGTCGGAAACGCTATTGCATTGGGCTTCTGCGCGACATGTCTCAGCATCTTTTCGAAGGCTTGGATCGCAAATGGAGATATGAGGCCAATCGGTGGGCCGCCATTTTTCCCGAATGACCGATAGCTCGATGTCGGAAGGCGCCCCCGTTTAGCCTTAAGCCGCCTTTCCGCAAACCACCAGGTCATGCCGTTTCCGGATCGTTCGGACGACGCGGCGAGACCCGAGCATTTTTATCGTCCCGAATGCCCTGATCTGGTGGATTTGCGACGGTCCGCTCTTGGTTGTGGACATGGGTTAGCGGACATCCCTCCGCCGCGCGGGCTGCGTTTGCGATACCTTCAAGAACGGTCCATCCGAGAAGTGGCAGTAACCGAGTACCATCATCGCTCCGGGCCACTCCGTTTTACACGAGGCATAAGTTCCGACGACGGTAAACGGCTTTGGACGGCTGGGAGCTTTCTCAAATGTGCGCTCGTCAGCATAGATGCCAACCCGTCGCCCTTTGAGCTTTGATGTCACGACGGACTTCGTGAGATCGGCATCGGCCCTATTTGCGTAGATCGCCCCGCGCTTCCAATACGCCGTGATAGAAACGCACGCCCCGCTTGCCGCGCCGTTATCGCGAGCGGCATCGGCGAACGTCATCGGCGAGGCATTTGCGAGATTGCACTTTGCCGGATCACCCCATGCTCCGGTGATGATCTGATTACTCAAATCCTCTTTGGCCGGAGATGTCTGCGCCGAAAGTTGCGGCGCCAACCCCATCCCCAAAACCATCAGGCACATCTTGCGGGCGCTGTTCATCCAAGCAGGCTACCACGACGAAAAACGTCTGCAATCATGAAGCTCGGTATAGGTGTCGAACGACTGAGTGTGGGGCGGATGCTGTCAGCCCGCTTACTTCCAGCGCCGGAGTAGCAGGCCCATCACAAAGAAGAACATGCCACCACCGCCGAGGAATAATGCTCCGCCGAGCGTCTCGGCAGGCGTTTCCGGCTTTCCGGTATCGTTGTTCTGGATCGGAACGCCGTAGACGTAATGCGCTACCGCCATCGCACCAACGAACAGCATCATCAGGAAACCAACGATAATCCAGCCACGGGCGATCCGCGAGCGGACATCGGGTTTCTTCGAAAGTTTTCGCAGAACTCCGGCAGGGGTGTGTGGTGGCAGCTTCACGACGTAGGATTTGCCCGCTCTTTTGAACGACTGCAATCGGGATCGACTTGATTCGCCGGGAATGTCGCTTTCTGGGCGATGCACGAACCCGCTTCGCGGGAGTCGCGCTCGTTGCAAAGTTGAGGCGCGAAATCGGGTCCGTCTCCTGAGTTGAGGGCTGCTGAGTCGATGCAGACCATCGGGGTTCCTTCAACCAAGG
>Ga0105237_10000443_pt1 | contig 58933 bp, 57 predicted proteins | sample KBSC24metaG_FD_81520 | JGI IMG/M metagenome (GOLD analysis project Ga0105237, IMG submission 81520) | Corn rhizosphere microbial communities from Kellogg Biological Station, Michigan, USA - KBS C2-4 metaG | ecosystem: Host-associated > Plants > Roots > Rhizosphere > Soil | place: Michigan, USA... | reverse complement strand
GTTGCCCGCGACGAGCAGCTGGTGGAAGATGCTGAGCAGCTCGCGCGTGTCGAGCAGCCGGCCATCGGTCTCGGTGTTGGCGAGATCGCTGATAAGCGTGTTGTCGGGCGCCGCGCGGACGCGCTCGATCTGCGCGGCGAGATATTGCTGCATCTCGACGATCAGCCCGGCAATCTCCAGCTCGCGCTCCGGGGTGAGCACCGGGCTGGTCATCTCCACCGACACGTCCGACCACAATTTGAAGCGGGCCTTGTGCTCCTTGTCGACGCCCAGCTGCTCGGCGATCACGAACATCGGCAGGTTGACGGCGAAGCGATCGAGGAAATCGATCTCGTCCTCGTCGATGAAGCCGTCGATCAGGTCGGCGATGATCTCCTCGATGCGCGGCTCCAGCGCGTTGACGCGCGCCGGGATGAACACCTTGTCGACCAGCGTGCGGTAGATGCGATGCTCGGGCGGATCGTTGGAGACGAGCGTGTCCAGCGGCAGCCAGCCCTTTTCCGCATAGAGCGCGTTGGCGGCCGGATCGGTGCGGGTGGCGTTGAGCCCGGTGCGGTTGCGCAGCGCCTTCACGTTGAGCAGCGCCTTGCGCACGTCGTCATAGCGGGTGAGGACGTAATTGCCGGTCAGCGGGTCGCGATAGACCGGCGCCTCCTCGCGCAGCGTGTCGTAGGCGTGGAAGGGGCAGCGCTGGACGGCGGGATCGGCGAAGCTGATCGGCGCCTCGGCGGCGGGCGTGCGGACGTCGGTCATGCGATCCTCGGAAAGCCGGTTTATCGTAAGCTGATATATTAGTTGGGCGGGCGCGCGCTGGCAAGCGCTCCACCCCGCCTCAATCCGCCGCCCGCCGCTTCCGGCCGGTCAGATAGAGATCGAGCTCGGCGAGGAACTGCTGGATGCGCCGTTCCTGCTCGCTGAACACGATCCGCTCCAGCCCGCGCGAATGCATGCCGCGCTGCATCGTCATCATGTTGGCGATGTCCTGCTCGATCACCTCGCCGCCCTGCGGATCGTCGGCGCTGGTGTGGCGCCGCGCGGGCCGCGTCTCGCCCGAGACGTCGACATCGTCCTCCACGCCCATGTAAGCGGGCGGGCGGCGCCCCTCCCCGAGCTTCGCCGAGAGCACGAAGACGTCGTGATAGCCCTTTTCCGGGTCGGTCGGGTGCGGGCGGAAGCGCTGCAGCAATATCCCCTCCGGATGCATGTTGAGCGTCACGTTGGGGAAGAGCGAGGGGTTCCAGTCGTCGGTGAGCTGGTTGTCGGTGAAGCCGTCGAACGACATGCCGTAGACATTGTCCGGCCGGCGCTTGGCCGCCTGGATGGCGCGGCGGACATGGCGCGCATCGCCCTTGAAGCCGGTCGTCCGGATGCCCGCCTCCATCATGAAGAAGGCGAGGCCCATGTTGATGAAGCGCCCGTCCGGCCAGCGCGGCGAGACCGCCGCCACCGGGAACAGGTTGCGGTTATGCCCGTGACGGTAGAAATCATACTGGATGAAGTGATCGTCCACATAGGGCTTGATCTGCGGGTGCGTGGCATGCGCGTGGTAATTCTCGTTGAAGACGGTGTACATCGTCTTCCAATTGGCCGGCACCTCGATCGACAGATCCTTGACGACGAACATCTCCTCCATCCGGTAGGAGACCAGCATCGGCATGACGTCGCCGAAATACTCCTCGAACGGCATCGGATCGGCGGACAGGCAGACGAAGACCAGGCCGCCCCACACCTTCACATGGACAGGGGTGAGATCGAGATTCCCGCACAGCGCCTCGGCGCTGAACGTGTCGCGATCGGTGACGCGGACGTTCCTGCCCTTCAGGGTGAAGCGCCAGCTGTGGACGATGCAGGTGAAGGACTGGGCACCGTGGCCGAATTCCTCCTGCACCAGCTCGTTGCCGCGATGCTTGCAGACATTGTAGAAAGCGTGGACCTCGTCCTCCCTGGAGCGGACGACGATGATCGACTGGCGCGCGATGTCGAACCGGAACCAGTCGCCCACCGCCTTGAGGTCGCTGGCGACGCCGGCGAGCAGCCATGCCTCGCTCCACAGCCTCTCCTCCTCCAGCGCTTTCTCCGCCGGGTCGATGAAGCGGCGCGTGGCGGAGGTGCGATAGGCGGCGATGTCCGGATAGAGCTGGTCGAGACGCTTGTCGGCGCGGGCCTCGTAATCGGCGGTGATCTCTCCCGGCTCCAGCGTGAAGGCTTCGGGATCGGTCAGCATGTCCTTGATCGGCCGGTCGTTGAACCGGATCTCGGCGTAGCGGACTGTGCTCGCCATCGCGTCTCTCCCTCAGCGCCCGCTCAGAACTGAACGCGCTTGGTGAAGCCGCCGTCGACGACGACGTTGGTGCCGGTGACGTAGCCCGCCGCCGGGCTGGCGAGGAAGGCGACGACCCTGGCCACCTCCTCCGGCGTGCCCATCCGGCCGAACGGGATCTGCGCGACGATGCCGGTGTAGAGATCGGGCATCAGCGCCTTGATGCCATCCCAATTGCCGCCGCCGTAGCTGATCGGGCCGGGCGAGACCATGTTGACGCGGATGCCCTTGCCCGCCCACGCTTGGCTCAACTGCTTGCCGTAGGTGATCACGGCCGCCTTGATCGCGTTGAACGCCTGCGGCGCGAGGAAGGTCTCGAAGGCGGCGGTGGTGGACATCAGGATGATCGATCCGGCGGCCGATTTTTCGAGATGGGGCTCCAGCGCCTCGCAGCCGTCCACCGCGCCCAGCATGTCCAGCCGGTAGGTCTCGTCCCAGTCCATCGTGCCCTGCGCGCCCGACGAGCTGATCGAATGGACGAAGATGTCGCAGCCGCCCAGCTCGTCGGCGAGGCCGGTCAGCATCGCCTTGTAGCCTTCGCGATCCTCCAGCACGAACTCCCGGGTCGCGACCTTGCCGCCGAGCTCCCGCCGCAGATCCTCCAGCGCGTCGCCGTTGCGCGAGAACAGGCCGAGATCGCAGCCCTCGGCCGCGAACAATTGGGCGCTCGCCCGGCTGATGCCGCGCGTGGCGCCGCCGATGATGACCTTCAATCCCTTCAGCCCGAGATCCATCGTCCTGCTCCTGCGGTATCGGTGCGATGCCCATGGCGTGAGTCGCACGCTATTCATACGCTAGCATATCATTGCCGCGCGCGGCGGCAAGCCCGGGCGCGCGTCAGGCGCCGTCCAGCGGCCGGATGGCGGTGGTGAAGCGGGCGAGATAGGCGTGGGCGACGAGCTTGGTCTGCTGCCGGAAATGATCGGTGATGCGGCCGTGGCGCTGCACGCTTTCCGAATAGAGCGCATATTGCATCACCGACAGGGTGCAGAAGGGATCCTCGTCGGACATCGGCCGATAGGGCCAGTCCGGCTCGTGCCACTGGTGATAGACGGCGGCCCCGGCACGGTGGAGATCCTTGATCATCACCTTCAGGCTGAAGCGCGCGTCGCTGCCGAGGAGCAATTTGGCCGCCGCCGGCTCGGCATTCCAGAAATCGGCCGATCCGTCGAGCAGGATGTCCACGATGTCGCCCAGCGCGTGGCTGTTGAGATCGACGAGCAGCCGGCCCGTATAGGCGACGACCTCGCTCGCATAGCGCTCCGCCAGCACGTGCAGGATCGCCGAGACGGTGGGGAAATATTCGTAGACGCTCGATCGGCCGACCGCGGCCCGGTCGGCGATCATCGCGATGCTGAGATCGTCGATCGCGTGATGGGGCAGCAGAGCGGCGGTCGCGGCGACGATCTTCTCGACCCTGGCCTTGCCCCGCACCCGGACCGGCGCCCGCATGTCGGGCGATCCGTCCCCGCCCCGCGCGGCCCGCGCGATGGCCCTAGCGCCCGACACGCGGCCCGGGCGCGAAGGCGAGGTTCAGGCTGCCGATGGTGTGGAACATCAGGCTCGGCTGGTAGCGCGTGTCGCTGCCCTCGGCGATGCGCAGGTCCTTCAGCCGTTCGAGCAGGCGCGGGAAGGCGATCGTCAGCTCCTTGCGCGCCAGCATCTGGCCGAGACAGCGGTGCACGCTGGGCGCCCCGAAGGCGACGTGGGTGCGCGCGTTGCGGCGGCGTATGTCGAACCGGTCCGGATCCGCGAAGCGGTCGGGATCGCGATTGCCGCCGTCGTAGCGCAGCAGCAGCGTCGCGCCGGCCGGGATCGCCACGCCCTCCAGCACCAGGTCGCGCCGGGCGATGCGCCACATCGAATTGGCCGGCGTCTCGTGGCGCAATATCTCCTCCACGGCATTGTCGACCAGCGACGGATCGTCGATCAGCGCCTGCATCTGGTCCGGATGGCGGATGAGCTGGACGAGCCCGCTCATCAGCGTGTTGCGCGTCGTCTCGTTGCCGGCCACCGAGATTTCGTGGGCGAGCGCGCCGGCCTCCTCGTCGGTCAGCGGCGCCACCCCGCCCAGCCGGACGGCGACGAGGTTGGAGATCAGGTCGTCGCGGGGCTCGATCCGCCGCGCCTCGACCGTCTCGCGCAGATAGCGGCGGAATTCGAGCATCAGCCCGGCCGCCGCGATCTCCTGCGCCTTGGTGCCGACGCGGCCGACGATGGTGATCACCGCGTCCGACCACTGCTTCACCTTGTCATATTTGTCGCGCGGCAGGCCCAATATGTCCGCGATGATGTAGGTCGGCAGCAGCACCGCGAACTCGTTGACGAAATCGCAGCGGCCGCGCTCGACGAAGCCGTCGATCAGCTCGTCGACCAGCGCCTCGATCACCGGCGCCAGGTGCGACACGCGGCCCGTCGCGAACACGGCGTTGACCAGCGCGCGGTAGCGCTTGTGCTCGGGATCGTCGGTGGTCAGCAGCAGGTTGATCCGCATCGTCTCCCGGGCGAGGATCTCGGCGACCTCGGGATGCATGTTTCCGGCGGCGAACAGGTGCACGAAATCGTTGGAGAAATCCTCGGTCCGCCGGGCGATCTGCTCGATCGTGGCGAGCCGCGTGACGACGAAGATCTCGCGCCCGGTGGGATCGATCGTGCGCGCGACCGGCATGTCCCGCCGCATCCGCGCCATCCACTCGAACGGCTCGGCGAGCACGTCGAGGTCGAAAAAGCGGCTGGGGGCGGGGTGCCGGGTCATGAGGCTCCTGATGGTCAGATCATCGTCAGCAGGTCGTGGAGCTGCCGCTGGCTGAGGAAGCGATCGGCATGAGCGGCGCGGGCGCGGGCCTCCTCGGCGGCGCTGGCCGGATCCGGATCGGCGACCTGCTCGGCGCGCAGCCGGGCGATGCGGGGTTGCCAGCAGCCGATCTCGACCTCGCGCGCATGCCCCCCGAGGTCCGCGTCCGAACCGGTGCCGGCCGCGGCGCCCCAGGCCCGCACCGCGGCCGCGCGATCGGTGACGCCATAGACGGCGACCAGCGGGAAGCGCAGCGGCACGGGCAGCGACTGCGCCTCGTGCAGCGCGAAGAGGCCGATGCTGCCGATCCCGTCCAGCGCCAGCGCGGCGGGGACATGCCGGTCCTCGAACCAGCGCGCGAACGCCCGGCCCTCGCCCTCGGGCGGCAGGATCAGCGCGGTCATCACGCTGTCGCCGCGCCGGAAGCCCGCCGCCCGCGTCCAGCCGTGGGAGAGGAAGACGGGGCGGAAGAAATAATCGCGCAGGCCCTCGAAGGCGCAATCCCCGCTGATCTCCATCAGCGGCGTGCCGGCGCGCTCGCTATGGCCCGCGACGGATTTCGCGGCGCTCTCCCATTCGTAGATGGTGTGGGCGAAATAGCCGGGGTCGACCGTTTGGCCGCCGATCGCCGGCTGCTCGCCGGCGGCGACGAAGCGCTGCGTCGCGATCGCGCCGTCCAGCCGCATCGCATCGCGGATATGGACGTGGGTGTACCAGTCGTCATAGCTCTCCCGCCGCCCCTCGCGCGGATTCTGGAAGACGATCAGGATGCTCTCGAGCGCTCCATAGTCGGCCATGGTCGTGCCGCTCACGATGCGAAGGCGAGCGCGCGATAGCGCTCCAGATGCGTGTCGGCGGTGCCGAAGCTGCGCGCGATCACGTAGAGGCGGCGGTAATAATGGCCGATCGCATGCTCCTCGGTGACGCCGATGCCGCCATGGAGCTGGATCGCCTGGCCGCCGACGATGGCCGCCGCGTCCGCGATCTTCACCTTGGCGGCGGACACCCCGATCGCGCGCTCGGCCGGATCGCCCCGCATCAGCACGGCGAGCGCATGGTAGAGGATCGAGCGGCTGAGCTCGATCTCGATCAGCATGTCGGCCATGCGGTGCTGCAGCGCCTGGAACTGGCCGATCGCGGTGCCGAACTGCCGGCGGGTGCGCAGATAGTCGCGGGTGATCCACAAGGCCTCGTCCATCGCCCCCACCGCCTCGGCGCAGACCGCCACCGCGCCGAGATCGAGCGCGCGCGCGATCCCCGGCATCGCGCCGCTCTGCAGGCCGACCAGGGCATCGCCGCCGACCGCCACCCCGTCCAGATCGAGATCGGCGACGCGATGATTGTCGAGCGTGCGGTAGCGGCGAATGGCGAGGCCGGGCGCATCGGCCGGCACCAGGAACAGGCTGATCCCCGCCCCGTCCCGCGCGGAGACCAGGAAGCCGCCGGCCTGCGCGCCGCCCGCCACCAGCGCCTTGGCGCCGGCGAGGCGGAAGCCGGTGCCATGCGGCTCGGCCCGGGTCTCGACATGATCCGCGTCGCCGCGCCCCGCCGCCTCGTAATGGGCGAGCGCCAGCCGTTCCTCCCCGGCGATCATCGCGGCGATCCGGTCGGCGCGCGCGTCCGGCGCCAGCACGGCGAGCGCCTCCAGGGCCACGGCATGCGCGACGAACGGCTCGACGATCAGGCCGCGCCCGATCTCGTCGCAGATCAGCGCCGTCTCGATCGGCCCGCCGCCATAGCCGCCCGCCGCCTCGGCAAGGCCGGCGCCCAGCCAGCCCAGCTCCGCGAAGGTCGCCCAATGCGCCTCGCGCATGCCCTCCGGCGACAGGATGACGGCGCGGCGCGCCTCGAAATCATATTCGCGGGTGCGGAAGCGGCGGACGCTGTCGACCAGGGCCTCCTGCTCGGCGGTGGGGGTGAAGTCCATGGATCAGAGCTCGAGGATGGTCTTGGCGATCAGCGTGCGCTGGATCTCGTTGGCGCCGCCGTAGATGGTGGTCGCGCGGCGGAACATCGCCTTGGCGGCCAGGCCGACGCCATATTCCGGCACCGGCGCTTCGCCGGCATCCGCACGCATGGCGTGCAGCCCCTCCGGGTCCGGCGCCACGGCCAGCCCGCGATCGCCCAGCGCCTCCACCGCGAGATCGGCGACCCGCTGGCGCAGCTCGGACCCGCGCACCTTCAGCACGGAGGCGACCGCGTTGGCGCCGCCGCCATGCCCCTCCTCGTCCGCCAGCACGCGATAGATGGCATATTCCAGCGCCAGCGTGTCGATCTTGATGCGCGCCAGCCGGGTCGCGAACACCGGGTCCTCGATCAGCGGCCGGCCGTTGCGGCGCTCGATCCGCGCGATCGCCTCGATCTGGGCGATGTCGCGCTTGGTGTGGGGCGCCTCGGCGCTGTTGGTGCGCTCGTTGCCGAGCAGGAACTTGGCGTAGGACCAGCCCTCATTCTCCGTGCCCACCAGATTCTCCGCCGGCACCCGCACGTCGTCGAAGAACACCTCGTTGACGCTCAGCCCCTCGTCGATCGTGTAGATCGGGCGGCAGACCAGTCCCGGCGAGCGCATGTCGATCAGCAGCGCGGAAATGCCGCGCTGGGGCTTGGCCGCGGTGTCGGTGCGGACCAGCGCGAACATCATGTCGGCATTGTGGCCCTCGGTCGTCCAGGTCTTCTGGCCGTTGACGACATAATGATCGCCGTCCCGCACCGCGCGGGTGCGCAGGCTGGCGAGGTCCGAGCCGGCGCCCGGTTCCGAGAAGCCCTGGCACCAGAGCCGCTCGGCCCTGAGGATCTCGGGCAGATAGCGCGCCTTCTGCGCGGGCGAGCCGAAGGTGTAGAGGACGGGGCCGACCAGCTCGATCGCGATGCGGTCGCCCGCGGGCGCGAAGCCCGCGCGCATCTCCTCCTCGAAGATGAAGCGCTGCATCGGCCGCCAGTCCGGCCCGCCATAGGCCACCGGCCAGTGCGGCGCGACCCACCCCTTCCCGCCCAGCGCGCGCGTCCAGGCGACGAGATCGTCCCGGCGCGGATGGAAATCGCGCAGCCCCCGCGCCGCCATCGCGGGCGGCAGATGCGCGGCGATGAAGGCGCGCACCTCCCGGCGGAAGGCCTCGTCCCGGGGATCGGGCTCCAGATTCATGCGGCTGCCCGCTCCTTCGGCATGACTCTCTCCTTCGCCGCGAGATAGTATGCTAGCGACCGATTAAGTCAAGCGTGGGGCTTCACCATCACCTTGGCGGGGTGCGAGCCGTGGCGCATCTCCTCGAAGCGATCGGGCAGCGCGTCGAGGCCGATCGTCTCGCCGATCATCGCGCGCGGGGAGACATGGCCGGCATCGAAGGCGGCCACCGCCTCGCGGAAATCGCGCAGGCCGTAGGCGACGCTGAAGGTCAGCGCGACCTCCTTCACCATCGCCAGCACCGGCATGATCGTATCCGGCACGATGCAGCCGCCCAGCGAGAGGATGCCGCCCCCGGTGCGGACCAGATCGATCCCCTGCTGGATCGCGCCGGCCGCGCCCGCGCCCTCGATCACGATATCGGGCGCGCCGCCGAGCGCGTCGGCCAGCCGCTCGCCCAGGCCCTCGCCGATGGTCAGGAAGGCGTCCGCGCCGACCGTCTCCGCCAGCGCCCGGTTGCGGGTGCCGCGCGCGATCGCGGCGATCGGGCCGGCCCCGCCCCGCCGCGCCCAGAAGATCGCCGCCGTGCCGATCGCGCCCGCGCCGATCACCGCGATGCGCCGGCCCGCCAGATCGCCCAGCCGCCGCACGCCGCGCCGCGCCGATGCGAGCGGCTCGACGAGCGCGCCGTCGTCGAAGCTCAGGCTGTCCGGCAGCGTCACCGCCTGCCGCTGGTCGATCAGCGTATATTCGGCATAGCCGCCCGCCATCGATCGCATGCGCCCGCAATGGAGCGGCGTGTCGGCGAGGCAGGCGGGGCATTCGCCGCACCCCGAAATGGGCAGCGCCGTCACCCGGTCGCCCGCCCGGAGCCGGCCCTCGCCGGGGCCGACCTCCACCACCGTGCCGGCATATTCGTGGCCGGGCACGGTGCCGCACGGCATGTCGAACGGGCTGCCGCTCGTCATGTGCAGATCCGATCCGCAGATGCCGCACCGCTCGACGCGGATCAGCGCCATGTTCGCGCCCGGACGCGGGATGTCGCGCGCCTCGATCGCCAGCGGCCGGCCCGCGCCCTGGAAAACCGCGCTTCTCACTCGCCTCACCTCGCCGCTTGCCGATATTGATATGCTTGCCTACGATACGGGCTATCACAATATCATCGGGGCCGCCAGCGGCCGCCGGATCGGGAGAGAAAGCCGTGACCGTCGCCACCCCGCTTCGCTATGCCGACGTCACGCCCGCATGGGTCACCGCCGCGCTCGGCGACGCCTGGCCCGACGTGGCGGTGAGCACGGTGCGGCGCGGGCCGGTGTTCGGCTACAAGCGGAACAAGTTCCGCATCGAGGTGGACTATGCCCGGGGCGGCGAGGGCCGGGCGAGGACCTATATCGTCAAGGGCAATTTCCCGGGCGAGGAGGATCCCTCCACCGGTTCGGCCTGGGCGATGGCGAACGAGCTCAGATCGATCCGCGACATCGCGCCGCTGGTCGCCGCGCCGGCCGGGCCCGCCTGGCACCATATCAGCGTGACGGACGAGGCCTCCGCGATCGTCATGGAGGATCTCGCGCCCAGGGGCGCCACCTTCTTCCATGCCTACCGCACGCTGGATCTCGGGCAGGCGATGGCCTTCGTGGACGCCTTCGCGCGGATGCACGCGAGCAGCTGGAACAGCCCGATGTTCGCCGATGGCGGGGTCATGGGCCCCGGCACGCTGGCGCACGAGAATCGCCGGCTCGTCAACGACGTCTATTTCCCGACCTTCTTCACGCCCGCCAACTGGCAGGCCTATGTCGAGCTGCCGCGCGGGCGGGCGCTGCCCAGGGCCTTCCAGGATCTCGATCGCGCGAAGCGGGCATGGGATGCGATGTGGGGCCTGCTCGGCCAGTCGGCGATGGTCGTCGTCCATGGCGACGAGCATCTCGGCAACCTCTATGTCGAGGCGGACGGCACGCCCGGCGTGATCGACTGGGTGGCGCGGCCCGAACATTGGCCGATCGGCCTCTGCTATTTCCTGCTCTGCGCGCTCGACGTGGTGGACCGCCGCACCTGGGAGCGCGCGCTGATCGCCCATTACGTCACCCGCCTCGCCGCGCATGGCGCGCGGGACGTGCCGTCGTTCGAGGACGCCTGGTTCCTGTATCGCTGCGCGAGCTTCTATCCGGTGGTGACCTGGCTCAACAACAGCGCGGTGTGGAAGCCGGAGGCGATCAACACCGCCAACGCCGTGCGCGCCGCGACCGCCGCGATCGACCATGAGGCGTTCCGGCTGCTGGGGGTCAGCTGATCATCCTCCCCCGCCAGGGGGAGGTGGCAGGCGTAGCCTGACGGAGGGGGCGGGCGGCGGAGTTCCATAGAGAGCGCACCGTTGTCCTCCCCCTCCGTCGCCTGCGGCGCCACCTCCCCCTGGCGGGGGAGGATTGTTGCTTCAATCCTCCGGCGCGATCGTCACCACCATGCCGTCCAGATCGTCCGCCATCGGAATCTGGCAGGACAGGCGCGAATGGGGCCGGCGGTGGTCCGAGCTGTCGAGCAGGTCGTTCTCGTCCCCGCTCATCGCCGGCAGCCTGTCCGCGAAGGCCGCGTCCACGAACACATGGCAGGTCGCGCAGGAGCAGCAGCCCCCGCACAAGGCGAGCAGCTCGTCGAAGCCATTGTCGCGGATCACCTCCATCACGCTGACGCCGACCGCGCCCTCCACCGTCCGGCTGCTGCCGTCGCGCTCCACCACCATCAGACTGGGCATGCTGTCTCCGTTACCAAAAGCGCGGTTCAGGCCGCGTTGCGCACGCGCGCATCGGCCAGGATCAGGTCGGCCGCGCGCCAGCCGGTCGCCATCGCCGGGCCGTTGGTGTTGCCCGAGATGAGGCCCGGCATCACCGAGCAATCGACCACGCGCAGGCCATGGACGCCGCGCACGCGCAGCCGCTCGTCCACCACGGAGCGCTCGTCCCGGCCCATCCGGCACGTGCGGACCGCATGGGTGCCGCAGAGCGCGTTGGCGCGGACCATGGCGAGGATCTCCTCGTCGCTCTCATGACCGGGGCCGGGCAGCACCTCCCGCTCGATCACGTCGGCCAGCGCCGGCTGGGCGACGTAGCGGCGGACGTAGCGCACCATGTCGATCGCCTGGCGCCGGTCATGCGCGCTGGCGAGCCAGTTCGCCGTGATGCGGAGCGGCGCGTCGGGATCGGCCGAGCCGATCTCCAGCGACCCCTCGCTGTCCAGCCCGATGAGCTGGAGCGTGAAGGACATTCCGGGATGATGCTCCACCGACTGCATCGGCGCGACCGTGCTCTTGTCGTCGGGAATGTTGAGCGTCCAGCCGCTGACGTAGAGCTGCAGATTGGGCCGCGGCTCCTGCGGGCTGGTCCTGGCGAAGGCGCCCACCTCCATCGCGCCGTTGGCGAGCGGGCCGGAGCGCAGCAGCATATATTGCGCCACGCTGGCCGCGAGGCCGAGGCCGTGGAGGCGGTGGTTGATTCCGCGCTCGCCCTTCAGCCGGTAGGTCATCATCAGGCCGAGATGCTCGAGCAGGCGGCGGCCGACATCCGGGCTGTCGTGGACCAGCGGGACGCCATGGCGGGCCAGCACCTCGGCCGGGCCGATGCCGGAGAGCTGGAGCAGCTTGGGCGAGATGACGGTGCCGGTCGACAGGATCACCTCGCCCCGCGTGCGATAGGTGACCGCCGCGCCATCGATGCGGCAGGCGACGCCGACGGCGCGCTTCTCCTCGAACAGCACGCGATCGACCGTCACCCCCGTCACGATGCGCAGGTTCGGGCGCCGGCGCACCGGATCGAGGAAGCAGACCGCCGCGCTCTGCCGCCGGCCCTTCCGGATGTTGTAGCAATAATAGCCGACGCCTTCCTGATCCTCGCGGTTCAGGTCGTCATAATGGCGCGGCAGGCCCATCTGCTCGCCCGCCGCGATCGCGCGCTCGGCGAGCGGATAGCGGAACTTGTTGGTGGTGATGGGAACGGGGCCGCCCGCGCCGCGCGTGCCGTCGTCGCCCAGCTCGTGATCCTCGATCGCGCGATAGGCCTGCTTCATCGCGGCCCAGCCCCAGCCCGGCCCCGCCTCGCGTTCCCAGACGGCGAAGTCCTCCGGCTGGCCGCGCACGTAGATCATGCCGTTGATCGCGGACGAACCGCCGAGCCCGCGCCCGCGCTGCCAGGTCTCGCCCGGCGCCCCGTCTTCGCCGCCGACCGGATAGTTCCAGGCGAAGCGCGGGTCCATCACCAGCTTGCCGATGCCCTTGGGCATGTCGACCAGGAAATTCCGGTTCTCGCCGCCCGCCTCCAGCAGCAGCACGCGGACCGTCGGATCGGCGCTCAGCCGGTTGGCGAGCACGCACCCGGCCGAGCCCGCGCCGACGATGATGTAATCGTACAGGTCGGCCACCGGCCCCTCCCTCTTCTATGCCGTCAGGCGGCCGCGCGGGCCGTGGCCTTGCGGGTGAGGCGCACCGGCAGGTCGCTCAGCGCATGGAAGGCGAAGGCCGCGTCGTAGCGCACCTGCTCCCGCGGCACGGCCAGCTCCACCGCCTCGAAATCGGCGAGCCAGCGGCGGAGCGCGGCGGCCAGCTCCGCCCGCGCCAGGAAGCTGCCGACGCAATGATGCACGCCCATGCCGAAGGTGATGTGCGAACGCTTGTTCTTGCGATCGAGGTCGAAAACCTGCGAATCCGCGAAGGTCGCCTCGTCCTGCCCGGCCGAGCCCCACATCACGAACACGGTCGAGCCCCTGGGCAGCGCGACGCCGCCGATCTCGGTGTCCTTCATCACGGTGCGCGGCGTGGTGATCGCCGGCGCGTGGACGCGCAGCACCTCCTCGATGAAATCCGGCACCTTGTCCGGCTCGGCCTGCAGCCGCGCCCACAGGTCGGGCCGGGTGGCCAGCACGTACATCGCGGAGGAGAGCGCGTTGCGCGTCGTCTCGTTGCCGGCGATGATGAGGACGTGGATCATCGACAGCCGCTCCTCGATCGAAAGCGGCCGGCCGTCGATCGTGGCATTGGCGATCGCGCTGGTGAGATTGTCCTCCGGCGCCCGCTGCAGCCGCGCGATCCTGTCCGCGAAATAGCGGTAGCCCTTCACGATCGTCCGCGTCGCCTCGATCGCGCGGGGCAGCGGGTGGACCGGATCGACGAGGTGGGTGAATTCGTCCGAATAGAATTTGAGGAACATGGCATCCTCGTATGGCATGCCGAGAATCAGGCAGATCACCTCCAGCGGCAGCGGCACCGAGAAGGCATCGACGAAATTGACCGGCTCGCCGTCCGGCAGCGCCGCCATCAGCCGGTCGACGATCGCGCTGATCTCCGGCTCCAGCGCCACCACCGTCTTGCGGTTGAGCGCCTCCTCCGCGATGCGGCGATAGGCGAGCGACAGGGGCGGATCGCTGGCCTGCAGCGTCTGCACCACCTTGTAGCCCGATTCGGCGAACACCTCGGCGATCTCGGGATCGAATTCGCCCCAGCGCCACACGCTCGGCACGGGGTTGCTGGAGAAGGTATCGGTGTCGCGCGCGATCGCCTCGATGTCGCGCTTGCGGGTGGCGAGGAAGACGGGCGCCGGGCCGGGGATCGGCATCCGGTAGATCGGCGCGTCCCTGCGCAGCAGCGCCCAGCCCTCGCCCGGCGCCGACAGGTGCGCCGGATCGAACGGGTTGAACGCGGCGATGTCGGCCGTGCTGCTGCTCATGATGCCATCCTCCTCTGGCCTCGCCTGGGCGACGCGACCGGCCGGCGGTGTCGCGCCGATCATATGTCAGAATACCATTGGCGAAAGCGCCCGGCTTGTCAACCAATACGCCTGCGTACTACAGCGAGGGCATGACGCGGATGGAGAGGGATCGGGCGCAGGCGGAGGCCGCGCTGGACGGGGTGGCCGCCGAGGCATGGGACCGCCATGACGTCCCGGCGCTGCTGCGGCTGGACGAAGTGGGGCCGGACCTGTTCCGCAGCCGCTACAACCAGCGCAACGTCAATGCCGCGCTCTATGGCGGGCAGGTGGTGGCGCAGGCGCTGGCGGCGGCCTCGCGCACCGTGGGCGGGCGGCCGGTGCATTCGCTCCACGCATATTTCCTGCGCCCGGGATCGATGGACGTGCGCGTGCTGCTGCGCGTCGAGCGGGTGCGCGACGGGCGCAACTTCACCACGCGGCGGGTCTCCGCCATCCAGAACGGCCGGACGATCTTCGACATGATCTGCTCCTTCGCCGATCGCCAGCACGGCTTCGTCCACCAGGAGGCGATGCCCGCCGTGCCCGCGCCCGAGACGCTGCGCACGCTCGCCGAGATCGTGCGGGAGGATGATCGCGGCCTGCCCGCCTATATCCGCAGCTTCGGCGCGCCCGGCCCCGTCGAGGTGAAGCCGCTGTCCCGCGAGGAGCTCACCGGCCCGACGGGGCGCGGCGAGCGCGATTACTGGCTGCGCGTGCCCGACGCGGCATCGATCACCGATCCGGCGGACGCCGCCGCGCTGATCGCCTACGTCTCCGATTTCTGGCTGCCGGCGACGGCGCTCACCCGCCACACCCGCCCCTCGCCCGGCGACGACATGTTCGTGGCGAGCATCGATCACGCCATCTGGTTCCACCGCCCGCTGGAGCGGCCCGGCGACTGGCTGCTCTACCATACCGACAGCCCGTCCGCGAAAGGCGGGATCAACCTGGCGCGCGGGCTGCTGTTCGATCGCCAGGGCACGCTGATCGCCTCGACCGCCCAGGAAGCGCTGCAGCTGCCGCGCTAGGGCTCCCGATCCTCCCCCGCCAGGGGGAGGTGGCGCCGAAGGCGACGGAGGGGGAGGACGGCGGTGTCCTCCATGTAACGCGCCGCCGCCCGCCCCCTCCGTCAGGCTTCGCCTGCCACCTCCCCCTGGCGGGGGAGGATCCGGCACATTCAGCGACCGCGGCCGAGCAGCGACAGCGCGCGATAGGAATAATCGTCCGCCCCCGCGCCGCCTTCGCCCAGCGCCGCCAGCGTCTCGCTGTCGGACGGGCGCACCTCCGTCGTCTCGTAGCTGTCCCACACCAGCTTGCGATAGGCGATGCGCCATTCGCCGCCGCGCCGCTCATAGCGGTCGAGATAGCGGCCGCGCACGATCTCGTGCCGGGGATCGGGCGGCAGGGTGCGGTGATAGGCGGTGAAATAGAGCTCGCCCTCGGCGCGGTCCCCGTCCAGCCGGTAGCTGGCATTGCCGATCATGTGCTGGCTCACCGCGAACACCGCCATCGTCGTTTCGAGATTGGCGATGAAGTCGCGCGCCGGCCCGTCGAAGAAAGTGCCGTGCTCGTCATGCGCGTCCGGATGATAGACGCTGGCGAGCAGCACCGGATCGCGCCGGTCGATCGCGCGGCTGTAGCGCATGGCGAGCTCGTGCAGCGCCTGCTTGTCGAGCAGCGCCGCGAGCGCGGCGTCGCGATCCGCGCTCATGCCGCCACCGCCTGGCGGGCCAGCGCCTCGCGCGCCGCGACGCGGCCGGCCTCGCGCCCGAACAGCACCGCGCTGCCGATGCTCATGCCCCCGCCGCCATAGCGCTTGCCGTGGAAGCAGCCCAGCACCTCGCCGGCGGCGAACAGGCCGGGAATGACCAGCCCGCGCGTGTCGCGCACATGCCCCTCGATATCGATGTCCAGCCCGGCGGCGGTGAAGCCGATGATCGCCGGCCGCACCTCGACGGCGTAGAAGGGCGCGGTCCTCACCGGGGTCAGCGGGTGGCCGTTGCCGTCCTTGCGATACTGGCGGTCCTCGCCATGCTCCTCCACGTCGCGATTGTAGACGCGGATCGTCTCGCCGACCGCCACCGGATCGAGCCCAGCCTCGCGCGCCAGGTCCTCGATGCTGCCGGCGGTGTGGACGACGCCCCGGGATTGCGCCCCCTTGGCCAGCTCCGCCGCGATGGTGTGCTCCTCCCAGCTGGAGATGGCGAGGCCGCTATTATAGGGATCGGCGTAGCTCAGGTCGTCGCCGTTGGCGACGAGCGTCGGATGATCGAAGATCGCCCAGCAGCGCCGGTCGGTCTGCTCGTCGATCAGATAGCCGCAGACCGCGTAGCTGTCCCACTCGGCCATGAAGCGCTTGCCCTCCCGGTTCACCGCCACCACCCAGGGCGGCAGGAACGCCTCGACATTGCGGGCGAAGCCGGGGGTCGGCTGGATCAGCCCGCGATCGTGGCCGGTGATCTGCGCGCCCACCTGCTCGCCGAGCGTGATGCCGTCGCCGAGGATGAACGGCGCGTCGATATGGACGGCCCAGGCCCGGTCGCCATGATAGGCCGCCGAGGGGAACCATTTCGCCAGCATCGCGGGATTGTTGCCGAAGCCGCCGGTGGCGATCACCACGCTGCCGGCGCGGAGCGCGGTGTCGCCGGCCCGGATGCCGGCGACGCGGCCGTCCTCCACCAGCAGCGCGTCGATCCGCGTGCCGAGCGCATGCTCCACGCCGATCGCGCCCGCCCGGTTGATCAGCGCATCGGCAACGCCCAGGCCGAAAGTCCTGGAGGTGTGCCCGCGCCGCACCCCGCTGACATCCGAATGGACCAGCATGCTGGCCGGGAACTCGACGCCCGTCTCCTTCAGCCATTCGAGCATGGCGGCGCTCCCGTCGGCATAATGGCGCATCAGATCGGGCCGGCAGGCATATTGGTTGAGCGTCATGATGTAATCGTAGAAGGCGTCGGGATCGTCCTGGACGCCGTCCTCCGCCTGGGTGCTGGTCCGCACCGCATAGACCACGCCGGTCGAGTTGCGGGTGGCGCCGCCCAGATGGGTGTCGGCCTCGACCAGCATGACCGTGGCGCCCGCCTCGCGGGCCTCGATCGCGGCGGAGAGGCCGGCCGCGCCGGACCCGACCACGATGACGTCGACATCGCGCTCCATCGCCCGCCTCCTCATTCGGCCGCCGCGGCGGCGCGCGCGGGGATGGTGTTCAGATACACCCAGTCCTGCCGGTCGCGCCGGCCGGGCAGGTTGAAATCGGCGATCGAGCCCTGATCGGTGATCCGCCGCGACGGGCGGACGTCGTTCCATTCGTTGGTGATCTTGCGGCGCAGGATCTTCCATGCGCCGTTCCGCCGCTCGAACAGGTCGATATAGCGGCCGCCGCAGTAGAAATCGTGGTTGCCGTCGATCAGGCCGTCCGCCTTCGCCCGCGCGGCGTAATCCGGGCCGAAATAGCCGGTGATGAATTCCTCCCCGCCATGGGTCTGCTGATAGGCCCAGTAATAGGCTTCCGAGGTGGCGAAATCGCCGTCCACCTCGATCGTGCAGTGGGTGACGGTGTGCATCCCATCGAGAATCACCTCGCGCAGGGTCGGAATGATGAACTCGGCGAATTCATGCGCGTTGCCGGAGAAGGAGCCGTGATCGTCGGTGCCTTCCGGATGGTAGATGGACTTCAGCAGGTCCTTGTCGCAGCGATCGATCGCGCGGCAGTAGAGTTTCAGCACATGCTCGATCTCCTGGCGATCGAGCGCCAGTCGCAGGCGCGCTTCGAGGTCCGCCATCGTCATCCTCCTCGCCCGACTCTCCGGTTCGTCGGTTCATGATATGTTGGCATACTATAACGATGGAGGGAAGGACCCTCAGTCCTTGCCGAACACCGGCCGGCGCTTCTCCAGGAAGGCGCCGACGCCCTCGCGGAAATCGCCCGTATAGGTGGCGAGGCCCTCATAGGCGATCGCCGCCTCGCCCACCGAGGCGAAGAGCTGGCGCAGCGCGATGTTGGTGGCGGATTTGGTGTAGCGGATCGCCGCCTGCGCGCCGCGCGCCAGCTTGCCCGCATAGGCCGCCACGAAATCGTCGAGCTCGGCGGCCGGCACCGCGAAGGTGATCAGGCCCATCCGTTCCGCCTCGGGCGCGGCCACCGCATCGCCCGTCAGCAGATAGTGGCGCGCCTTGGCGAAGCCGATCAGCTGCGGCCAGATCAGCGCGCCGCCATCGCCGGCGACGAGGCCCAGCTTCACGTGCGGATCGGCGAAGCGCGCGCTGTCGGCCGCGATCACGATGTCGCAGAGCAGCGCGATCGAGGCGCCGAAGCCGAACGCATCGCCATTCACCTTGGCGATCACCGGCTTGGGGCAATCGAGCAGGCCGTGGATGATCCGGCGCATCACCCGCACCTCGTCCACGAAGGGGCCGCGCCGGCCCGCCGCCATGTCCGCCATCCAGGTGAGGTCGCCGCCCGCCGAAAAGGCCTCGCCCGCCCCGGTCAGCACGATGATGTCGGTCTCGGGATCGTCCGCCGCCTCGATGAAGACGCGGCCCATCTCGACATGGAGTTGGTGGCTCACCGCGTTCATCACCTCGGGCCGGTCCATGACGATGGTCAGCACCCGGCCGTCGCGCGCGAAGCTCAGCGTCTCATATCCCTCGAAGGCCATCGGCACCCTTCCCGCTTGTGCTGGCGAAATCTGTCGCTAGCTTACGGATTGCCGCCGGCCGCCGCAAGCCGGCAACAGGAGAGCGCCATGCCGTCCCCGATCGACACCCTGCTCGCCATCGAGGCGATCAAGCAGCTCAAGGCCCGCTATTTCCGCCTGATGGACACGCACGACTGGGCCGGCTTCCGCGACCTCTTCACCGAGGACGCCTTTTTCGACGTGCGCGGCGCGCTGGAGGAGAAACCGGACGTCTCGGGCCAGGAGCCGATCGTCGGGGCCGACGGGATCGTCGACTATGTCCGGGCCGGCATCGATCCGATCGCCAGCGCGCATTACGGCCACATGCCGGAGATCGAGATCCTCTCCGGCGATCATGCCCGTGGCATCTGGGCGCTGGCCGACATCCTGCGCACGCCCGCCGGCGAGCCGTTCCGGCTTTTCCGCGGCTACGGCCATTATCACGAGGAATACCGGATGACCGGCGGGCGCTGGCGGATCGCCCGCCTGACGATCACGCGGCTGATGGTGGAGATGGAGTGACGGCGCGCGGCCGGTAGAGGAGGAAGACCAGCCCCATCGCCGCGAAGCTGGCGGCATGGAGCAGGATCGTCGCGCCATAGCCGCCGGTCGCATCGAACATCGCCCCGGCGAGCGGCGCCGCCCCGAACAGGAAGGGGATCTGCAGCAGGTAGCACAGCCCCATGCCCGCGCTGACATTGGCCGCGCCCAGCCACTCGCCGGTCGTCGTGCCGAACAGGGTGGTGATCGCGTTGGAGCACAGCCCGATCGCCATGGCGAGCAGCAGCAGCGCCGGCAGGCTGCCGCCCGCCACGATCAGCCCCAGCCAGGGGATCACCTGCACCAGGCAGAGGATGGCGAAGGCGCGGCCCCCGCCCAGCCGGTCCGACAGCCAGCCGAAGATCGGCGCCCCCGCCACGCCGGCCACGCCGAATCCGGCGAGCAGCAGCGAGGCCGAGGACAGGGCCAGCCCCCGCCCCATGCCGAGCGCGACGAGATGCGACACCATCACCATGCCCCCCGCGCTCAGCAGCCCGACGCCCAGCGTCAGCACCCAGAAGGGCGGGAAGCGGAGGATCTGGCCGCTGGTCATCGCGCCGCCGCCGCGCTCCTCCACGGCGGGGCCGTCGCCCCGCGCGCGCTGGCCGATCCGGTCCGGCCGGTCGACCAGCGCCAGGATCAGCGGGATCAGCGCGGCGAGCAGCATGCCGCAGCCCAGGAAGGTGGCGCGCAGGCCGAAGGATTGCAGCATGAAGGCGGCGGCCAGCGGCATCAGCGTGTTGCCGAACGGCATGTTGATGATCCCGATCGCCCGGCCCCGCCCCTCCACGAACCAGTTGCTGACGATGGTGGTGCAGGGGATCACGCCGATCAGGCAGAAGCCCGGCCCGATCAGCAGCGCGTAGCAGGCCAGCATCGGCGCGATCGAATGGACCTGCGTGATCAGCCCGTAGCCGAGCGCGTTCAGGGCGACGCCGATCAGCATCAGCGTCCTGAGCGGCACGCGGCGCATCACCGCGCCGGCGAAGGGGGCCATCAGGCCCATGGCGAGATTGAGCACGCTCGGCCCGGCGGAAGCGAGCGCCCGCGAGGTGTGGAACTCGCGCTGGATCGCCTCGACCAGCGCCCCGTAGGCGGTGAAGTTCACGCCCAGCGCCAGGTTGAGGATCACGAAGGCCAGCGCCACCATCCGCCAGCCATGGAACGGTGCCCGCCCGCCCGCGATCGCGGCTTCGCTCTGCATGTCCCCTCTCCTTATCGCCCGTGCCGGCGCCTCGCGCGAGGCTGTACGAAGGGACGGGCGCCTGTCAATATGGTGCGCTAGCAGACAAATAGGAGAGTGACATGACGCTTCCGAACGATCGCGCGGCCCGCCAGATCGCCTATTTCGTGCCGGACGCGGCGGCGGCGGCGCGCGCGCACTCCGCGCTGTTCGGATCGGGGCCTTATTATGTCGCCGAGCATATCCCGCTCAGCCTGTGCCGCCACCGGGGAAAGGCGGCGGAGCTCGACCACACCTCCGCCTACGGCCAGTGGGGCGAGGTGATGATCGAGTTCGTCCAGCAGAACAACGAGGGCCCCTCGGTGTTCAGGGACATGTATCCGGATGGCGGCGAGGGCATCCACCATGTCGCGCTGATCGTCGACGATCTGCGGGCGAGCATGGCGGCGTTCGAGGCGGCGGGGTGCGAGGCCGGCCTCTATGCCGAAGTCGGCGGGCCGGACACGGCGTTCGCGATGATGGATTGCCGGCGGACGCTTGGCCATTTCGTCGAGCTGTACGAGCCGTCCGAAACCCTGCTCGGCATCTACGGCATGATCCGCGCCGCCGCGCAGGGCTGGGACGGGAGCGACCCGATCCGCGCCTTCGCTATTCCTCGCTGACGTCCTGCAGCTCGGCGAGCGGCACCGAGGCGCGCAGCTTCACCGCCGCTTCGCTGAGCAGGCCCGTGATCCGGCGCACCTCGTCCGTCCCCAGCCGCTCGTCGAGCATGTCGAGCTGGGCGCGGGCGGCGGCCTTGAGCGGCTCGCGCAGCGCCCAGCCCGCATCGGTCAGGTGGATCATGATCACCCGGCGATCCGTCGCGAGCCGGCGCCGCTCGATCAGGCCGGCCCGCTCCAGCCGGTTCAGCGTCTGCCCCACGGTCGCCTTGCCGATGTCCAGCCGCCGCGCCAGCTCCACCTGGGACAAAGGCTCGGTGATCCACAATTCGCCCAGCACGAAGGCCTGCGCCGGCGCGATGCCGGTCTGCGCGATCCGGCTCATATAGTCGATCTGGAGCAGCCGGGCGATGAACTGGGCCTGGTAGGGCAGCGTGTCCTTGAACAGGAAATCGTCATGCTCGTGGATCTCGGGCTCGGCCTCCTCCGGGATCGGCTTTCTGACGTTTCTCTTCACGGTCGCCCCAATCCCCTGCTGATCCCGGCTCATGCCGACCCTATACGTTAGGGGATCGGGCGTGGAAGGGTCAATCGTGGCGCGGGCCGCGCGGGCGGGCGCCACGATGTGGTATGTGCATATACAGTCCGCTTGCTTCCGAGTATAGCGGGCCGCGTCGGGCGCGAAGCCCGTTGGCCAGGGAGAGGATATGGGCAAGCTGCAGGGCCGCGTCGCCATCGTCACGGGCGCCGCGCGGGGTCAGGGCGAGGCGACGGCGCGGCTGTTCGCGGAAGAAGGCGCGAAGGTCGTGCTGGTCGACATGCTGGAGGCGGAGGGCGAGGCCGTCGCCGCGAGCATCGGCGACGCCGCCCTGTTCCGGAAGCTGGACGTCAGCGACGAACAGGGCTGGATCGCGCTCGTGGCCGACGTGAAGGCGAAGTGGGGCGGGGTCGACATCCTGGTCAACAATGCCGGCATCGTACACCCCGCCAAGCTCACCGAGCTGAAGCGGGACGATTATGAGCGCGTGCTGCGCATCAACCTGATCGGCTCCTGGCTGGGCATGAAGATCGCCGGCGCGGCCATGGAGGAGAAGGGCAAGGGCGCGATCGTCAACGTCTGCTCCACCTCGGCGCTGCAGGGCTTCAACGGGCTGGGCGCCTATCTGTCGAGCAAATGGGCGCTGCGCGGGCTCAGCAAGACGGCGGCGATGGAATTCGCGCGCAAGGGCGTGCGCGTCAACGCGGTGTTCCCCGGCGGGATCAACACGCCGATGGGCAACGTCACCGGCGAGGCGCCGGAGGATCTCAAGAAATATTATCTCGGCTACCCGATCCGCCGGATCGGCGAGCCCGAGGAGGTGGCGCGCGCCAACCTGTTCCTGGCGAGCGACGATTCCTCCTTCTGCTGCGGGGCGGAGATCACCGTCGACGGCGGCCAGACGATCGGCGAGTACAGCCCGCAGCTGCCGGGCTTCGACTGAGGCGCAAGCGGGCTCCGGCCGGCCCCCGCGCCGGAGCCCTTTCCTCACCCCGTGGTCGCCCCGCCGTCCACGAATATCTCGGCGCCGGTGATGTAGGACGCCATGTCGGAGGCGAGGAACACCGCCGTCGCGCCGATCTCCGACGGCTCGCCGAAGCGGCCCATCGGGATCATCGACACCAGCACGTCCTTCATCGCCTGCGTGGGCGCGGGATCGCCGGCCCCGCCCAGGATCATGTTGGTCGCATGCGCGCCGGGATGGATCGAATTGACCCGGATGTTCGCGCCGCTGCGCCCGAAATGGGCGGCCGTCGTCTTGGAGAGATTGGCGAGCGCCGCCTTGGTGGCGGAATAGACCGTCGTCTGCGGGAACATCTTGCGCGTCGAGTTGGACGAGATGTTGACGATCGATCCGCCGCCGGCCGCCTTCATCGCCGGGATCACCGCCTTGGTGCCGCGGAACGGCCCGAGCAGGTTGACGTCAAGGATCCGGCGGAAATCCTCCACCGTCGCCTCCTCGATGGTGAGGATCAGGTTGATGCCGGCATTGTTGACCAGCGAATCGAGCCGGCCCCATTCGGCCACCGTGGCGGAGACCACCGCCGCCCACGCCGCCTCGTCGGTGACGTCGTGGTGCAGGAAGGCGGCCCGGTGCCCCTCCCCGCGCAGCGCGGCGGCGGCCGCCTCGCCCTCCGCCAGCACGTCGGTCAGCATCACCGCCGCGCCGGCCTCGCAGAAGGCGCGCGCGATGCCGAGCCCCAGCCCGCGCGCCGCGCCCGTCACGATCGCGACCCTGCCGTCCAACATGCCCATGCCGAATCTCCTCCGTGGCGCGCGCCCGGCGCGATGCCGGCGCTTCCTCTCGCATTAATAGTCCGCTACCATACGATCAGCAGAGGCACCAGATGGCCGATGGAGAGGATATGGCAGACGCGAACCGCACCCCGCTCAACCAGACGGCGTTCGTCACCACCGACATGGACGCGGCGATCGATTTCTGGACCGGCACGATGGGCGTCGGCCCCTTCTTCGTGTTCCCGCCGCTGGTCGCCGTGAAGGGCGATTACCGGGGCGATCCCCACCCCACCTCCTACGCCGCCGCCATCGCCTATTCGGGCGACCTGATCGTGGAGCTGATCGTGCCGCAGGGCCCCTGCATCTTCCAGGACTTCCTCGATCGCGGCGGCCGGGGCGTGCAGCACCTCGCCGCCTTCGTCGACGACATGGCGGCCGCCCGGGCCGAGATCGAGGCGAAGGGCGGCACGCGGCTGCAGGGATCGACCTTCCCGGACGGTTCGGAGGTCGCCTATTTCGCGATGACGCCGGACGAATCGATCATCCTCGAAATCGCGGTGCTGAAGCCCGAATCGCTCGCCTTGTTCGATGCGATCAAGGCCGCCGGCGCCGCCTGGGACGGCCGGCAGCGCACGATGAGCCTCTAGCCGGCCGGCGGCGCGGCCAGCATCGCGCGGACATAATCGGGGGACTGGAATTCCTGCAGATCGCCCCAGCCGGTCTCGTCCCCCATTCGCCACCGGGCGAGCGCCACCTGCGCGCTCATCGTCGGCCAGTTGCTCCACGGCACGCAGGCGACCGTCTCGCCCTCGATCCGGTATTCGCGGCCCCGGCTGTCGACCAGCAGCACCTCGGCCGTCCTCGGCGCCAGCGTCGCGGGGTCGCGGCGGGTGATCTGGGAGGCCGCGCGGAGCCGCAGCATCTCGCCGTCGCGCCAGATCCAGCCTTCGCGCACGATCGGATCGGGCACCGCCATGCGGCCCAGCCAGTCGGGCGCGCGCGCGGGATAGTCATAGGCGCACAGGTGCCAGGCGATGCCCGATCGCGGGAAGGTGCCGGTCATCCAGGTGAAGGGCGGGATCGGATAGCGATGCTCGGGCCGCGCCTCGCCCCAGGAGCGGTCGCGCAGCGCATGGCCGCGCACCTGGTGGGTGACGCCGCCCAGGGTCAGTTCGCCCTCGGCCCACAGCACCTGATCGAAATGGCGGTCGTTCGCGCGCATGATCGGCGGCGAGACGGCGGTGAACAGCAGGTCGACGGCATGGCCGCGATCGGCATCGGCATAGCGCAGCGTGATCCGCTCCGCCGGCTCGACGATGGCGATCTCCAGGCCGTTGGGGATCCGCACGTCCCGCCCCCGGCCCCCGTCGCGGACGATCGCGGCGGGCAGATAGGCGCGGAAATCCATCAGCTCCGCCTCGAGATGGGTGCGCTTGTGGCCCTGATAGACGGTGAGCCCGCTCATCAGCACGTCGAGATTGGGGTGCACCCACACATAGGCCCAGGCCCCGATCCGCGCCTCCGGCACGTAGAACATGTAGAGCCATGTCTCGCTGACGGTCGGGTCGGGCGAAGGCGGCGGATCGTGCAGCTGCTCGTCCTCGGGCCGGTAGCGGCCGAAGGCGCCGGCCGCCCCGCCGGTGGACCAGTCGATATGGCGGCGATCCGCGGTCATGCCCGCCGCCTCAGGCCGCCGCGCGCGTCCCCCCGGGGCGCGGCCGGTAGCCGTCGATATAGCGATCGATCATCTCGTGATATTGCGCCACGCGGCGCTCCTGCCCGGCGAGCAGCGCGCCGCGATAGCCGCGCGACCGCATGCCGAGCTGCTGCCCGGCCATCACCCAGGCATCGCCGTCCAGCACGACGCCCAGGCTCTTCTCGCCATAATCGACATAATCGCGCGGCGCATGCGGCTGCTCCGTCTCGCCGGCCAAAGTCACCAGCTCGATATGCGCGCTCATCCCGCCGAAACTGTAATACCAGCTGTCGAACAGGCAGCGTTCCGGATCGGTCGCGTGCGGCGTCGCGCGCAGGAAGAGCATGCCGTCGGCGTTGATCGAGGCGGCGAAGTTCGGGAACACCGTGAAGTGGAACACGTCGGTCAGTTGGTCGTCGCTCAGCCGATCGTAATGGGCCATGCCGCGGGCCGGGCCGAGCCGGCGCTTCTGCCGCTGCACCGCCGCGCGGGCATCGCGCTCGCGGCCCCGGAAATCCTCGGGGTCCAGCTCCCAGCGGCGAAGGTCGGCGACGATCGGCGGGGTCAGCGGATCCTTGTGCCCGGGCAGGCGGTGCGCGGGCAGGCAGCAGCGCGTCTCGCCGAGCGCATGGCCATTGTCGAACAGCGTGAGATTGGTCTCGCGATAGCTGTCCTCGGCATATTCGATGCCTTCGGGATGCGCGGTCGGCAGGTGGTAGGTCTCATGGAAATTATCCATGAGCAGCTTCCAGTTGCACGGCATGCGGACGGTGGTCGCCTGCACGCGGGTCATCGTCTCCAGCGGATAGGCCTGCCAGGCGTCCCAGATCGGCCCCAGCGAATCCCGCAGCGACGCGCAGTCCGGATCCATGTTGATCCAGACGAAGCCGGCGAACTGCGCGCTGCGCACCTCCGCCAGGCTCGCGCGGGGGCAGGGATCGCCGCCGGCGAAATCCTCGGGATCCTGCGCGTAGCTGCAGCGCCCGTCTATCTCGAAGCGCCAGCTGTGATACGGGCAGGTGAAGGACGGCATCGATCCTTCCGGCGCCAGCACCAGCCTGTTCCCGCGATGCTGGCAGACGTTGTAGAAGGCCTTGATCCCCCCGTCCTCCTGCCGGACGATCAGGATCGACTCGCGGCCGATCTCCTCCACCATGAAGTCGCCGGGCTCGGGCAGCTCGTCGGCGCGCACCGCGATCAGCCAGGTGCTCGCGAAGACATTCTCCCACTCCGCCTCCATGAAGGCGCGGGACGTGTAGCGCGCCCCGCCCAGCGGCAGCGGCACGGCGGGGGCACGGCGCGCGGCGATCTCGATCGTGTCGGACATGGTTGGCCTCTCCCGTCTCTCGGGCATGCCGGCGGCGCCTTCCGCGTGCGCCGTCCGTCATGATATGCCAAGCTACCATTTGCCGGGCAGCGGATCAATCGCGCGATCTGTACATATGCGTACCATCTGCTACCGTCCTCGCGACGAGCCCGAACGGACGGGGCGGCCCGCTCCCGATCCCGGCTCCGCGCATTTCCAGGAGAGGTTCCCTCGATCGATGAGCATGTCCCGCTACCTCTGGACCGTCGCCCACGACCTGCGCGCGCATGTCCACCCCGCTCTGGAGGGCGGCGTGGCGCAGGACACGCTGACCAATGCGATCCGCATCCTCACCGCCGTCGCCAACGCGCTGGAGGCCGAGCCCGCGCCCGAGCTGGCCGCGCCGGCCGGCCTCGCCGCCGAACGGGTGGACAGCGACCGGCTGATCGGCCCGGCCGACAATCCCGCCGTCTACCGCGCGACCGGCGCGGCGATCGCGGCGATCGCCCGGGGGATCGACGCGGGCGCCACCCCGCCCGCCGAGGCCGCATCGGGCGTGGCGTGGGAGAAGGCGCTGCTCGATGCCGCGATCGCGCGCATGGACGCGGCGGAGACCGCCACCGCGCCCGCCATCGTCGATCGCACCGCCAACATCGATCCCGATGCCCTGCAGGCGCATCTGCGCGCGCATGCCGGCGCGCCGGACCTGACCATCACCGCCTTCCGCCCCATCCTCGGCGGGCGATCGCGCCAGACGGCCCTGTTCTCGGTGACCGGCGCGCCCGGCCTGCCGGCCGACCTGGTGGTGCAGCGCTCGCTGCCCGGCCTCGTCCCCGGCCCCGCCTTCGTCGGCGAGGCGGGGCAATATGCGCTGCTCGACGCCCTGCACGCGGCCGGGCTCAAGGTGCCCAGGCCGCTGGTGCTGGAAACCGGCGCGGAGGCGCTGGGCGCCGCCTTCATCGTCACCGATCGCTCGCCCGGCACGCCGGCCCAGCCCGATTACTGGAGCAAGGTGGAGCCCGAGAGCGTCGCGCTCGATCTCGCCCGGCAGATGGCGCTGCTCCACGCCCAGCCCCATGCGGCGCTGCAGCCGAAGCTCGCGCAATCGCGCGAGCGCTACGATCGCGAGGGCTGGCTGGAGGAGCTGGACGGCTTCGCGGCGCGCTGGCACGCGCTCGCCCACTGGCCCTCGATCGCGATCTCGACCGCGATCGCCTGGATGCGCGAGCATGTCGACTGCCTCGACGAGCGCCGCGCCCTCGTCCACAACGACATGATCTTCCACAACATCCTGGCCGAGGACGGGCGCATCACCGCGATCCTCGACTGGGAGCAGACCAGCGTCGGCCATCCCGGCGAGGATCTCGGCTACGCTTATCCGTCCGTCTCGATGGCGACCGACTGGGGCCGGTTCATGGCCGCTTATGCCGAAGCGGGCGGCCCGCCCGTCACCCAGCGGCAGATCGACTATTTCGCGCTGCGCGCCTGCCTGCGCATGCTGCTGCTGGTGATGCAGGGCGGCCGCGACGGCTTCGACAAGCGCGGCGCCGAAGGCGTGCTGGTGGCGAGCGCGGGCGCGCACTGGTCGCAGCGCTTCATCCACCGCTTCGCGGGTGTCGTGACCGACGTGCTGGCGCGGGGCTGAGCCATGAGCGCCATCGAGCCGTTCCACCTCTCGGTGCCGGAATCCGAGCTGGAGGATCTGCGCCGCCGCCTCGACGGCGCGCGCCTGCCCGAGCCCTCGCCCTATGACGGCTGGACGCAGGGCGTGCCGATCGATCGCCTGCGCGACCTGATCGCCTATTGGCGCGACACCTATGACTGGCGGCGCTGCGAGGCCGCGCTCAACCGGCTCGGCCAGCACCGCACGCGGATCGACGGACTCGGCATCCACTTCCTGCACGTGCGCTCGAAGCATGAGGGCGCGCTGCCGCTGCTGCTGACCCATGGCTGGCCGGGATCGGTGATCGAATTCCTCAAGGTGATCGGCCCGCTCGCCGATCCCGAGGCGCATGGCGGCCGGGCCGAGGACGCCTTCCACCTCGTCATCCCCTCGCTGCCCGGATACGGTTTCTCCGACAAGCCGCGCGAGCCGGGCTGGGGCGTCGAGCGCATCGCCCGGGCCTGGGGCGTGCTGATGGAGCGCCTCGGCTACCGGCGCTACGTCGCGCAAGGTGGCGACTGGGGCTCCTCGGTGACGGTCGAGATGGGGGTGCAGCGGCCGGCGGGGCTGGCGGGCATCCACCTCAACATGCTCTCGGTGAAGCCGGAGGTGCTCGACGCGGAGCTGGACGAGGAGGAAAAGGTCGCGCTCGAGAAGCTGCACGTCTTCGCCAATATCGAATCCGCCTATGCGCGCGAGCAGGCGACCAAGCCGCAGACGCTGGGATATCTTCTGGCCGATTCCCCGGCGGGACAGGCCGCCTGGATCTACGAGAAATTCCGCGCCTGGTCCGATTGCGACGGCGATCCCGAGACGGTGCTCACCCGCGACGAGATGCTCGACGACATCATGCTCTACTGGCTGGGCAACAGCGGCGCCTCGTCGGGCCGGCTCTATTTCGAGAGCATGGGCAGCTTCCGGCCCAAGCACGTCACCCTGCCGGTGGGCTTCAGCGCCTTCCCCAGGGAGATCATCCCGACGCCGCGCAAATGGGCGGAACAGGTGTTCCCCAACATCGTCCACTGGAACCGGCTGGAGAAAGGCGGCCACTTCGCCGCCTTCGAGCAGCCCGGCCTGTTCGCGGACGAGATGCGCGCCTGCTTCGCGCGGATGCGCTGAGCGATCATGCGGCCCCGCGTCCACCTGATCTGCGCCGCCGACTATCATGATGCCGCCTATGCGCGGCGCGAGCTGCTCGGCCTGATCGCCGAGGACGATCGCATCCTCGCCACCTGCACCGGCGATTTCCGGGACATCGCCGCGCTGGACGCGGCCAACCTGCTCGTCACCTACACCAGCAACGTCTTCCCGGACGATACGAGGCGCGCCATGCTGGAGCGCTGGCTGGCCGGCGGCGGGCGCTGGCTCGCGATCCACGGCAGCGCGGCCTATACCGAGTTCCGCCCGCCGGCGGTGAATATCGGCGGCATCGCCCTGCCCGGCCTCACCGACACGCCGGACCGGCAGCCCGATTACATGGATCTGCTCGGCGTCCGCTTCGTCTCGCACCTGGCGCAGCAGCCGATCACCGTGCGCGCCGTCTCCGATCATCCGCTGGTGCGGGGCCTCCCGCCCTTCACCATCGTCGACGAGCCTTATGTGCTGGAGCTGCGCGGGCCGTGCGAGGTGCTGCTCGAATCCCGCTTCACCGGCGATGCGCCCGGCTATGTCGCGGGGCCATGGCGGGAGGACGTCCCCCGCCCGCAGATGCTCCGCCGTCGCCACGGCGCGGGCGAGATCCTCTATCTCGCGCCCGGCCATTGCTGCGGCCGGTTCGACCTCCAGCCCTTCGTCGCCGAGATCCCCGTCCAGCGCGGGCCGTGGGAGGACGCCACCTATCGCGAGATCCTGCGCCGCGCGATCCGCTGGGGCATCGAGCGCACCGCCCCCGAAATTTAAGACGCTTGAATAACGTAATCTAGTGAACTAAATTGACGGCACGCTTTTCGCCGGCGAGGGCCGGCCCAACAGGCCTCCGCCGCGCGGCATCCGCGGGCGGACTCGGCCGGAACGAGGTGGGGTGGATGGCAGAATTCGGCATATCGGCGTTCGGTGCCTACGTACCCCGGCTCAGGATCGACCGCGCCCTCATCGCCGACGCGCACGCATGGGCGGCCCCCTCGCTGCGCGGCGCGGCCAGGGGCGCCCGCGCCTTCACCAGCTGGGACGAGGATGCGATCACCATGGCGGTGGAAGCCGCCCGCGACGCGATCGGCCCGGGCGACGCGACGGGCGTGACGGCGCTGCGCCTCGCCTCCACCAACCTGCCTTATGCCGATCTCCAGAATGCCGCGATCGTGGCCCGCGCGATCGGCGCCCCGGCCGGCATCGCCAGCTCGGACGCGGCGGGATCGCAGCGCGCCGGCACCTCCGCCCTGCTCCAGGCGCTGAAGGGCGGCGAGCGGGCGCTGGTGATCGGATCGGACAACCCCTTCGCCAGGCCCGCCAGCGCGCAGGAGCTGAGCTTCGGCGCCGGCGCCGCCGCCTTCCTGGTCTCCGACGAGCGGGTGGCCGCCCGCCTGATCGGATCGGCCACCGTCACCGACGTGTTCGTCGATCACTTCCGCGCCGCCGAGGCCGAGAGCGACTATCATTGGGAGGAACGCTGGGTCCGCGACGAGGGCTATGCCAAGATCGTGCCGGCGGCGGTGAAGGCGGCGCTGGCCGATGCGCAACTGGCGATCGGCGACATCCAGCATTTCGTGATGCCCTCCTACCTCAAGGGCGCGGCCGACGCCGTCGCCAGGAAGCTGAAATTCGCCGGCACGGTCGCCGGCGGGCTGGAGGACGGCGTCGGCTATGCGGGCGCGGCGCATGCGCTGCTGATGCTGGCCGCCGCGCTGGAGACGGCGGCGCCGGGCGATCGCATCCTGCTGGTCGGCTTCGGCCAGGGCGCCGACGCGCTGATCTTCCAGGCGACCGACGCGATCGCGGAGGCCAGGCCCGCGCGCGGCGTCGCCGGATCGATCGCCGACGCGCTGCCGACCGATTCCTACCTGCGCCTGCTCTCCTTCTACGGCGGCATCGAGATGGAATGGGGCATGCGGTCCGAAAAGAGCGCCAAGACCCCGCTGACCGAGCAATATCGCTCGGGCTACCAGCTGGAGGGCTTCAACGCCGGCCGGTGCGATGCCTGCGGCACCCTCCAATTCCCGCAGCTCCAATATTGCGTGCGCTGCCAGGCCCCCGCCGAGCGGTTCGCGCAGGTGCCGCTGCGCGACGAGACGGCGACGGTGCTCACCTCCACCGCCGACTGGCTCTCCTACCACCCCGCCCCGCCGCTCTGGGTCGGCTTCGTCGAATTTCCCGGCGGCGCGCGGGTGATGATGGAGATGGTCGATATCGGCAAGGGCGGCATCGATACCGGCGCCCGGCTGCGCATGGTCTACCGCATCAAGGAGAAGGACCGGCAGCGCGGCTACAATCGCTATTTCTGGAAATCCACGCCGATCGGGGCGGCTTGAGGAGCGCGACGCATGGCATCAGGCATCAAGGACAAGGTCGCCATTCTGGGCATGGGCTGCTCCAAGTTCGGAGAACGGTGGGACGCGGGCTCGCCCGAGCTGATGAAGGAGGCCTTCGAGGAGGCGCTGGCCGATGCCGGCATCGAGCGCCGGCAGATCGAGGCGGCCTGGTTCGGCTGCTGGGGCGACGGCATCAATGTCGGCAATTCCTCCATCCCTGCCGCGATGGCGCTGCGGCTGGAAGGCATTCCGGTCAGCCGCGTGGAGAATATGTGCGCGACCGGCACCGAGGCGCTGCGCGGCGCGGCCTATGCGGTCGCCTCCGGCGCGGTCGACATCGCGCTCGCGATCGGATCGGAGAAATTGAAGGACACCGGCTTCGGCGGCCTGCCCCCGCCCTTCAAGGGCACGTTCAACGACATGTGGATGCCGATGGGATCCGCACCCGCCGGCTTCGCCCAGCTCGCCCCTTATTATCGCGCCAAATACGGCACCTCGAAGGAGGATCTGAAGAAGGCGATCAGCCACATCTCCTGGAAGAGCCACCAGAACGGCCAGTACAGCCCCAAGGCGCATTTCCAGAAAGCCGTCTCCATGGAGACGATCATGAACGCGCCGATGATCTCCGATCCGCTCGGCCTGTTCGATTGCTCGGGCGTGTCGGACGGATCGGCCTGCGCGATCGTCACCACGCCGGAGATCGCGCGGGCGATGGGCAAGACCGATCTCGTCACCATCAAGGCGCTGCAGCTGTCCACCAGCTCGGGCCGCGAGACGCAGACCAGCGACTGGGACGGCAGCTACGTCGCCAACACCCGCAACGCGGCGGCGCGCGCGTACAAGGAAGCGGGGATCGACGATCCCAAGACGCAGGTCTCGCTGTCGGAGGTGCATGACTGCTTCTCGATCACCGAGCTGGTGACCATGGAGGATCTCGGCTTCTCGGACGACGGCCGCGCCGTGTTCGACATCCTGGACGGCCGCTACGATCGCGACGGGGCCATGCCCTGCCAGATCGACGGCGGGCTCAAATGCTTCGGCCATCCGATCGGGGCGTCGGGCCTGCGCATGGCCTACGAGGTCTACAACCAGCTTCTCGGCCGGGCGGGCGAGCGCCAGCTCGCCAGCCCGTCTTTGGGGCTCACCCACAATCTCGGCGGGGTGCCCTATCAGGGCGTGGCCGCCATCTCGATCCTGGGGTTGCACTGACATGGCCGGAGTCTGGTTCGACGAGCTCACCGTGGGGCAGCTGTTCCACCACCCGATCCGGCGCACCGTGACCGAGACGGACAATGTGCTGTTCACGGCGATGACGCACAATCCGGCGCTGCTCCATCTCGACGAGGAGTATATGAAGGGCACGCCCTTCGGGCGGCGGCTGGTCAATTCGGCCTTCACGCTGGGCCTGATGGTGGGCATTTCGGTGGGCGACACCACGCTCGGCACCGCGGTGGCCAATCTCGGCTGGGACGAGGTGCGCTTCCCCAATCCGCTGTTCCACGGCGACACCGTCCATGTCGTGACCGAGGTGATCGAGCTGCGCGAGAGCAAATCGCGGCCCGATCAGGGGATCGTCACCTTCCTCCACCAGGCCTTCAACCAGAAGGACGAGCTGGTCGCGACCTGCAAGCGCTCCGGCCTCCAGCTCAAGCGGCCGAAGGACGCATGAGCGCCCCCGTGCCCCCCCTCGCGACCGCGCTGCCGATCCGCTCCTTCCTGTTCATCCCGGGGGACAGCGAGAAGAAGATGGGCAAGGTGGACGCCACGCCCGCCGACGCCTTCATCTTCGATCTGGAGGATGCGGTCGCGCCCGCGCGCAAGCCGGTGGCGCGCGCGATGGTGCCCGCCTTCATCCGGGAGCGGCCGAGGGGCGCGCGCGCATCCCAGATGTGGGTGCGGGTGAACCCGCTCGACACGCCCTGGACGCTGGAGGATCTTGCCGCGATCGTGCCGGCCGCGCCCGACGGCATCATGCTCCCCAAGGTCAACGGGCCGGAGGATGTGCGCCAGGTCGGCCATTATCTCTCCGCGCTGGAGACGGCGGCGGGGATCGAGCCCGGATCGATCCGGATCCTGCCGGTCGCCACCGAGACCGCGATCTCGCCCTTCCGCCTCGGCGACTATGCCGGCGCCGGCCTGACGCGCCTCTACGGCCTCACCTGGGGCGCGGAGGACCTGTCCTCGGCGATCGGCGCGAGCGGCAACACCGACGAGACCGGGCAATGGGCGCTCACCTACCGGATGGTGCGCTCGCTCTGCCTGCTCGGCGCGCATGCGGCGGGCGGCGAGGCGGTGGACACGCTCTACGTCGATTTCCGCGATCCGGACGGCCTGCGCGCCTCCTGCAAGGCCGCGCGCGCGGAGGGTTTTTCGGGCCGCATCGCGATCCACCCGGCGCAGGTCGAGGTGATCAACGAGGCCTTCTCGCCGTCGCCGGACGAGATCGCCTTCGCGCGGCGGGTGGTGGACCTGTTCGCCGCCAATCCGGATTCGGGCACGCTCGGCCTCGACGGCAAGATGCTCGACATCCCCCATCTCAAGCAGGCGCGGAAGACGCTTGCCATGCACGAGGCGCGCCGTGGCTGACCTGCGCAACGACACCGACACCGCGCGGGGCATCTTCTCCGCCGAGCACGAGCAGTTCCGCGAAACGGTGGCCCGTTTCGTCGACGAGGAGCTCGTCCCCCAGCATCCGCGCTGGGAGAAGGAGGAGGTCGTCCCCCGCTCGATCTGGAAGCGCGCGGGCGAGGTCGGCATCCTCTGCCCCAACGTGCCCGAGCGATATGGCGGCTTCGGCGCGGACTGGCTCTACAATGTCGTGGTGATCGAGGAGCTGGCGAAGAAGGGCATCACCGGCCCCGGCTTCATGGTCCATTCGGAGATGGTGGCGCCCTACATCCTCGCCGCCGGCACCGAGGCGCTGAAGCAGGCGGTGCTGCCCGGCATGGTCTCGGGCGAGATCATCGGCGCGCTCGGCCTCACCGAGCCGGGCGCCGGCTCCGACGTGAAGGAGATCCGCACCCGCGCCGTGCGGGACGGCGACGATTATGTGATCAACGGCCAGAAGGTCTACATCTCCAACGGCCAGCTCGCCGACGTGATGGTGACCGCCTGCAAGACCGATCCCGCCGCCGGCGCGAAGGGCGTCAGCCTGATCGCGGTCGATACCCGCCAGGAGGGGTTCAAGCGCGGCCGCAACCTGGAGAAGATCGGCCTCAAGGCGCAGGACACGTCCGAAATCTTCCTGGAGGATGCGCGCGCCCCGGCATGGCGGCTGCTCGCGCAGGAGGGCAAGGGCTTCGGCATCATGATGGGCAAGCTCGCGCAGGAGCGGCTGACCCAGGCGGTGCGGTCGATCTGCGTCGCCGAGGCCGCGATCCAGTGGACGGTGGACTATACCGCCGAGCGCAAGGCGTTCGGCCACACCCTCGCCGATTTCCAGAACACCCAGTTCGTGCTGGCCGAGCTGTCCGCCGAGACGCTGTCCGCCCGCGCCTTCACCGACTGGTGCATCCGGCGCTTCCTGGCGGGCGAACTCACCCCGGTGGAGGCCGCCAAGGTCAAGCTGGTCGTCACCAACCTGCACGTGAAGGTGGTCGACCAGTGCCTCCAATTCTTCGGGGGCTATGGCTACATGACCGAATATCCGATCGCGCGCGCCTATATCGATGCGCGCATCGTCCGCATCGCGGGCGGCGCGGCCGAGGTGATGAAGCAGATCATCGGGCGCGATCTCTTCGCCGGCAGGATCGCCCGCTGATCATGACGGGCCCCGCCGCGCCGGAGGGGCCGCTGGCCCTGGCCGGAAAGGTCGCGATCGTCACCGGCTCGACCCGCGGCATCGGCCTCGCGACGGTGCGGATGCTGGCGCGGGCCGGCGCCCGCGTCGTCGTTTCCTCCAGGAAACCCGAGGCGTGCGAGGCGGTGCGCGCCGAGCTGGCGGCCGCCGGGCATGATGCGATCGCCATCCCGGCCCATGCCGGCCGGCCGGAGGCGTGCGCCGCGCTGGTGGACGGCACCGTCCGCCATCATGGCCGGCTCGATATCGTGGTCGCCAACGCGGCCGCGAACCCGGTGGCGGACCCGCTGGAAACGCTGGCGCCCGATGCCTGGGCCAAGGTGCTGGACACCAATCTCGCCGGGCCCTGGCACCTCGCCCGCGCCGCCCTGCCCGAGATCGCCAGGGCCGGCGGCGGGGCGATGGTGATGGTCTCGTCGATCACGGCCTTCGTCGCGGCGCCGGGATCCGCCGCCTACGGCATCTCCAAGGCGGCGCTGAACCAGATGGTGCGGCAGCTCGCCCTCGAATGGGGCGGCCGGGGCGTGCGCATCAACGCCGTCGCGCCCGGCACGACGCGCACCGACATGATCCGCGCCCTCGCCGCGCGGCCGGGCTGGCTGGACGCGGTGATCGCCCGGACCCCGCTGGCGCGGATCGGCGAGCCCGAGGATGTCGCCGCCGCCATCCTGTTCCTGGCCTCGCGCGCGGCGCGCCACGTCACCGGGCAGGTGCTGGTGGTGGACGGCGGCGAGACCATCCGGCGCTGAAGGCGGCGTTCGCCGCCCATCCGCCGCGCCTCAGGGATCGAGCCATTCGTTCGCGTTGATGCCGGCATTGCTGCGGGCGAACTTGAGGATCTTCCTCATCCCCTCGCCGAGCGTCGCCGGATCCTTGGAAGCCTCCATGCTCGGGCCGTGCTGCCAGCTTTCGGCGACCGTGATGCCATAGCCCCACACCTCGAACACGCGGCCGCTGACGAAGGCCGCTTCCGGGCTCGCCAGCCAGGCGACGAAGGCGGCGATCCATTCCGGATCGCGCCGTTCCAGCTGCTCGGGCGTCCATTCGCGCAGGCCCGCGGTCATGCGCGTCTCGGCGCGGGGCGCGATCGCGTTGACGGTGACGCCGATGCGCTGCAGCTCGCGCGCGGCGACCTGGCTGAAGCTCGCGATGCCGGCCTTGGCGGCGGCATAATTGGCCTGCCCGATATTCGCGTAGAGCGCCGAGTGCGAGGTGGTGTTGATGATCCGGGCATCCACCTTTTCGCCGGCCTTGCTCTTGATCCGCCAGTAATTGGCGGCGTGGTGGCTGGGCGCGAACGTGCCCTTCAGATGCACCTTGACCACCGAATCCCACTCGTCCTCGGTCATGTTGACGAGCATGCGATCGCGCAGGATGCCGGCATTGTTGATCAGGATGTCGAGGCCGCCGAACGTGTCGACCGCCTGCTGCACCATCTCCTGCGCCTGCGCGAAATCGGAGACGTCGCCGCCATTGACCGCCGCCTCGCCGCCCATCGCCCGGATCTCGGCGACCACCTCCTGCGCGGGCGTGGCGTCCGCGCCGACGCCGGCGGCGGTGGCGCCGAGATCGTTGACGAGAACCCTGGCGCCCTGCTCGGCGAGTTTCAGCGCATAGGCGCGGCCGACGCCCCGGCCGCCGCCGGTGACGATCGCCACGCGTCCTTCCAACAGGCTCATACTCTCATCCCCACTCGTTGATTTGACATCGAAAGATCACAGGCTCTGGCGCTGGCCGGTCGCGGCCGCGCGCTCCACGGCGTCGAGCAGGCGGTGCCGGCGCACGGCATCCTCGAAGCCCGGCGCGGTGCGCGTGCCGTGGGCGATGTCGCCGGCCAGCAGCGCGTAGACCTGCGCGACATTGCGGACGACCGGGTTGGGATCGCTCGCCGTCCAGAGATAGGTGTCCGGCACCTCCATCGGGGCCAGCGCCGGCGCGTCGCCCCGCGCGCCCGCGAGCGACAGCGGCAGCAGCTGGGCGTGCCCGCCCATCGACGTCACCTGCAGGTCGCCCTCCGTGCCGTTGATCTCCCACAGCAGGCCGGTGCCGCGCGGCATGCCGCCGCGATAATGGATGGAGGCGGCGATGCCGTCGCCGAGCCTGCCCTGCACCAGCACCTGATCGTGGGCGGTCATCGGCATCTCGACATTGTCGGGAACGAGGGTGAAGCGGGTCCGCCGGTTGGCCAGCACCGCCTCCACCTCGGTGAATTCGCCGAGCGCCTGGCACACCGCGTCGATCGTGTGGCCGAACGGGATGCTCAGCATCGTGGCGCCGTTCGCCCGGTCCGCCGTATAGGCGTTGGGCGGATCGATCATCGCGCCCCAGTTCATGCCCGAGCCGACCAGGGTGGTGGACAGCACCCGGCCGACATAGCCGTCCGCGACCAGATCGCGGACATAGCCCATCACCGGCGCGGTGCGCGCCTGCAGGCCGACGACGGCGTGGACGCCCTTCGCCTTCGCCAGCGCCGCCATCTCCTCGGCCTCGGCCAGGCCGTTGCCGAGCGGCCATTCGCAATAGACATGCTTGCCGGCCTCCAGCGCCGCCAGCACCAGCGCGCGATGGTGCGGCACCTTCACCGTCACCGCCACCAGATCGACGCCGGGCGCGTTCACCAGATCGAGGTGATTGTCGAAGGCCTGGGCGACGCCGAATTCCCCGGCGGCCGCCCGGGCGCTCTCCATCCGCGTGGTGCTGAGCGCGCGCACCTCGAAGGCCGGCAGCGCCCGCAGCGCCGGGATGTGCGCGATCGCCGCCCAGCTGCGGCCGGGCGCGACGCCGATCACGCCGACTCCGATGGTGGCCGACATTCGCCTCTCCTTTTTCGTCCGCCTGATATCTGTCAGTAAGCGTACTATATCGAGGGAGCAAGAGGGATAACGTCAGCCGGCGGCCATCATCGCGTTGATCGGGGTGGGATCGAAATAGTCCCGCCACCGGGCGATGCGGCCGTCGCGCAGCTCGAACGTGCCCATGACGGGCATGTCCAGCCAGTCGCCGCCGATCAGGAAGCGGTCGGTCCGTTCCGTGAGCACCACGCCGTCCGCCGATTCGGCGATATGGTGAAGCACCCAATCGATCGCATCCGCACTGCCGATGAAGGGCGCGAGGCTCGCGCGGATCTCGGCGTGGCCGGTCTGCGGCGGCCAGGGCATGTTGTGGTAGACGCAGTCGTCCGTCATCGCCGCCAGGATCGCGTCGAGATCGCGCGTCGCCCACAAGGCGACGAAGGATCGGATCGTCTCCAGATTGCTCGCCATCGTCCGTCTCCTCTAGCGCCCCGCCCACACCGGGGGGCGGCGTTCCGTGAACGCGGTGCGGCCCTCGACCGCATCCGCGCTGTCCATCATCGGCGCGACCCCGGGGAAATTGCCCGCGTCCAGCGCGGCGGCGAGATCCATGTCGAGCCCCGCATAAGCAGCCGCCTTGCTGCACCGGATCGCCAGCGGCGCGCAGGCCGCGATCTGCGCGGCCCAGCGCCGCGCCGCCGCCAGGGCTTCGCCATCCGGCACCACCTCGCTCACGAAGCCGAGCGCATGGCCCTCGGCGGCGGTCACGGTGCGGCCGGTGAGGATGATGTCCATCGCCCGCTTGATGCCGATCGCGCGCGGCAGGCGCTGGATGCCGCCGCCCAGCGCCGCCCAGCCGACCCTGGGCTCGGGCAGGGCGAAGCGCGCCGATTCGGCCGCGACGATGATGTCGCAGGCGAGCGCCGTCTCGAACCCGCCGCCCATCGCCACCCCGTTCACCGCCGCGATCAGCGGCAAGGGATAGTCCGCGCGCGCGCCGAGCCCCGCAAAGCCCCGGGCGGAGACCTGCATCTCCGCCTCCAGGCTGTCCTTCAGGTCATAGCCCGCGCAGAAGGCCCGCCCCGCGCCGGTGACGATCACGGCGCGCAGGCCATCCGCCTCCGCCAGCCGGTCGAACAGGTCGCACAAAGCGTGGTGCGCCGCCGGATGGAGCGCGTTCATCCGGTCGGGGCGATCGAGGGTGACGACGGCGATGCCGTCCCCGATCGCGCATCGATAGGCATCCGCCACGGGAGGAAAGGCTTGCATGGCCCGCAGGCTACCGGCATCAGGCGCCTCCATCAAGTGCGCAAGCATATCGTTTGCCAGCATGGGAGACCCGACATGGCCATTCTTCGCTTCCAGGGGATTCGCGGCATCATCGCGCAGAAGATGCGCGAGAGCCTGGAGAAGACGGCGCAACTGAGCTTCTTCTGCGACATGGACGCGAGCATGCTGGTCGCGGCGCGGGCGGCGTGGAAGGATGCCGGCGTCCGCATCGGCTATGAGGATCTGGTGGTCCGCGCGCTCGCCGACCTGCTGGCCGACTTCCCGCAGTTCAACGCGGTCGAGACGGCGGAGGGCGTGGAGGAGATCCCCCAGTTCAACATCGGCTGCGCGATCGCGCTGCCCGGCGCGCTGGTGGCGCCGGCCATCTTCGATGCCGGCGCCCTGTCGGTCGAGGACATCGCCCGGACGCGCGAGGATCTCGTGGCGCGCGCGCGCGCCGGCAAGCTGTCGATCCAGGAGCTGACCGGCGGCACCATCTCGATCTCGAACCTGGGCCTCACCCGCGTCCGCCACTTCACGCCGATCGTGAACTGGCCGCAAATGGCGATCGTCGGCCTCGGCCAGATCGCCCCGCGCCCCTGGGTGGCGGCGGACGGCGAGACGCTGAACGTGCGCCCGGTCATGGGCCTGTCGCTCACCGTCGATCATCGCGCCATCGACGGCGCGCCGGCCGGCGATTTCCTGACGGCGCTGGCGACGAGGCTGGAAACCGGCGTGGCGCGGCCCGCCGCTAGCTGAGCTCCGCCAGCAGCGCCTGCGAATAAGGCCGGATCGCATCGAAGCGCCGCTCAGCGACCAGCTGCGCCCAATCCGGATTGGCGATGAGCGCGCGGCCGATCGCGATCATGTCGAAATCGCCACGCTCCATCATCTCGATCAGCTCGTCGAGCCGGGTGAAGCGGCCGCCCTCGCCGCCGATCAGGCTGTCGAGCAGATCATGGTCGAGGCCGACCGAACCGACGCTGATCGTCGGCCTGCCGGTCAGCTTGCGGGTCCAGCCGGCGAGGTTCATCGGCCCCTGCCCCTCGAACTCCGGCAGCCAGAAGCGCCGCTGCGAGGCGTGGAACACGTCCACACCGGCATCGGCCAGCGGCGCCAGGAACGCCTCCAGCGCCGCCGGCGTCTCCAGCATGCGCGCCGCATAATCCTGCAGCTTCCATTGCGAGAAGCGGAAGATGACGGGGAAATCCCGCGCCACGCGCGCCCGGATCGCCCGCACCACCTCCACCGCGAAGCGGGTGCGCGCCACCTGATCGCCGCCATAGCGATCCGCGCGCCGGTTGGTCTCGCCCCAGAAGAACTGGTCGATCAGATAGCCGTGCGCGCCGTGCAGCTCGACTCCGTCGAAGCCCAGCCGCTCGGCATCCGCCGCCGCCTGCGCGTAAGCCGCGATCACGGCCTCCGCCTCGGCCTCCGCGATCGGCTCGCCGACCGTGTGGCCGATGTCGAGGATGCCCGACGGGCTGACCGCCTGCGAATAATCGGTCTGCTGCGCATAGAGATTCTCGACGTCGGGCTTGCGCGAGAGGCCGACATGCCAGAGCTGCGGCGCGATCCGCCCGCCGGCGGCATGGACGGCGTCCACCACCCGCTGCCACCCGGCGAGCGCATCCTCCCCGTGGAAGCGCGGCGCCGAATCGTCGTTGGAGGCGGCGCGATGGGGAATCCACGTCCCCTCGGTGACGATCAGCCCCACCCCGCCTTCGGCGCGACGCCGGTAATAAGCCGCGACATTCTCCCCCGGCACCCCGCCCGGCGAGAAGCAGCGGGTCATCGGCGCCATCACGATGCGATTGGGAAGGCGCAGCCCGCCGATGTCGACCGGCCTGAACAGGGTGTCGGTCGCGATGTCCGCCATGATCCTCTCCGCATGTCCCGATTTGATGTGGATGCAAATTGACTGTCAGCATACTATTATGCGGATTGCATCCTGTCGAGGCAGGGAGGATGGCATGGCGGTGCGGCGCGTGGTGACGGCGTCTTGACCGCAATTGGAAAGCTAGCGTACGATCATCCCCGGAAAGGAGCGAGGATGACCCGGCAGATCGATGTCAACAAGGCCGTCATCGCCCGCTTCTTCGCGACCGCCAGCGAAGGCGGCGACATCCTCCCGTTCCTCGCCGACGACGCGACCTGGTGGGTGCCTGGCCACTGGGAGCTGGGCGGCACCTACCGCAAGGACCAGCTCGGCCCGGTCTTCGATCGCGTGCTCGCGCTGATGGACGTGAAGCCGCGCTTCACGATCCACGCCGTCACCGCCGAGGAGGATCGGGTCGCGGTGGATTGCGAGGGCGAGGGCCGCTTCCGGGACGGCACGCCGTACCGCAACAGCTATCATTTCCTGTTCCGGCTGCGCGACGGCCGGATCGTCTCCGCCAGGGAATTCCTCGACACCGCTTATATGAGCCGGACGCTCGCCGATCAGGTCGCCCGGCGGGAGCGGACCGCGTGAGACCGGCTTCCCCCTTCCCCATGCGCGCGCCCTGAGCGCCGTTCCAAGAGGTTCCGATGCTGCTGCACGAAGATTATCCGCACCCCGTCCCCGCGCGCGCCTGGCTGCGCTGGAAGGAGAATTACTTCTGGGTCTTCATGGATCCGGATCGCGACATCTGCTGCCTCGCCCACTGCACCGCCGAGCCGACCTTCGATCGCGCCTTCGCCTCCTTCACGGTGCTGCACAAGGGCAAGAAGATCGGCGGCGGCGCGGAGACGCCAATGCCCTCCCCCTTCGCCCTGTCGCGCGATCTCGCTTATGGCGGGCTGCGCATCCAGTTCCTGGAGCCGCAGAAGCGCTTCCGCGTGACCTTCGAGGACGAGACGCTGTCCGCCGAGCTCGATTTCACGGCCCGCATGCACCTGTTCGATTTCCTCGCCTGCACGGACGTCAATCCCGATCAATATTCGGTCTCCGAGAACACCGCGCTCGCCCGCAACGAGTTCCGCCACCAGGGCCAGTGCCTCACCGGCACCGGCCGGATCGCCTTCAAGGCGGGCGAGTTCGCCGGCACCGCCATCGACGTGGCGGGATCGGGCTATCGCGACCACAGCTGGGGGATGCGCAACGACCAGCTCACGCTCGATCACAACTGGTCCTTCTTCAACTTCCCCGGCATGGGCTTCCACCTGTTCACGGTGCGCAACACCATCCGCCCGGAAAACCGCACATGGGAGGGCTATCACGCCACGCCGGAGGGCAACCAGGTGATCCGGGCGCTGGAGATAGAGAGCGTCGGCAAGGGTGCGGAGGGCATGCCCGAAACCGTCACCTACCGCGCGACCGGGGTCGACGGCCAGCGCTTCACCCTGATCGCCGACGTCGGCAACGCCTTCGCGCGGCTGCCGCTCCATTCGCAGAAGCCCGGCGCCAAAGTGTATCTCAACGTCGAGAATATGTGCCGGGTGCGCTGCGAGGAGACGGGCGAGCATGGCCTCGCCAATGTCGAGATCGGCGCGCTGGTCGACGCCTGAGGCGCGGGAGGCGGGAGGAACCCGATGCACGACGATCCTCCCTTCTTCCGCAGCGCGATCGCGGAGCATGTCGCCACCATCACCGTCGATCGCGCGGACAGGCTCAACGCCTTCACCCGCGCGATGGCGATGGACCTGACGGCGCTGATCGACCGCGCCGACTGGGACGACGCCGTGCGGGCGATCATCCTCACCGGCGCCGGCCGCGCCTTCTGCGCCGGTGCGGACCTTTCCGGCACGGGCAGCGCCTTCACCGATGCGGACGGGCCCGATCCGGGCGGCTTTCGCGATTTCGGCGGCATGATCACGCTGCGCCTGTTCGATTGCCACAAGCCCGTGATCGCGGCCTTCAACGGGCCGGCGGCGGGCATGGGCGTCACCATGGCGCTCGCCGCCGACTATCGCATCGCCTCGACCACCGCCCGCTTCGCTTTGCCCTTCGTGCGGCGCGGCATCGTGCCGGAATCCTGCTCGAGCTGGTTCCTGCCGCGCCTCGTCGGCCTGCCGCAGGCGCTGGACTGGATGCTCAGCGGCCGGACCTTCGGCGCCGAGGAAGCCCTGGCGGCGGGCCTGGTGCGATCGCTCCACGCGCCCGACGCGCTGCCGGACGCGGCGCGGGCGATCGCATCCGGGATCGCGGCGCAGGGCGCGCCGGTCTCCGTCGCGCTCACCCGCCGGATGCTGTGGCGGATGGCCGGCGCGGCGCACCCGATGGACGCGCACCGGATCGAGAGCCGCGCGCTGGCGGCGCGCTTCGGCACCGCCGACACGCGCGAAGGCATGGCGAGCTTCCTCGAAAAGCGCGCGCCCCTGTTCGCCGGCCGCGTCTCCGCCGACATGCCCGCCGATTATCCCTGGTGGCCGTCCGCGGATTTCTGACAATCGTCTGGGATTTTTCGCCACACCTCCCGACAAAGTGCGCCTTCGGCCGCCGTCCTGCTGCGGTTCGGGAATTTCGACGCCAACCGCGCTTGACGATATGAGAACGCCAGCATACGGTCAGTGAGCTTACCAATAGGCAGCGGCCGATATCGGAGGCGCAGGCGATCGCTCGCAGAGGCGACGCCGGGCAGAAGGATGCGGATGATGGCAGACCCCAGATCTCCGGCCCCGAAGCCACGCCTCGCCTCGCATCGCGCGCGGTCCGCACGGCGGATCCGCGCCGCCGCGGCCCAGACTTCAGGAGGGGAATGAGATGACCCGGTCTTACGATTCCAGCATTTCCGGTTTCGGCCTCGCGGCGCGCACGCGCCTGCTGCTGGGCTGCGCGACCGTGCTCGCCGCCGCGACGCCGGCGCTCGCCCAGACGGCGCCCGCCGCACCGGCCGCCGAGCCGGCCCCGGCCAGCAGCGGCCTCCAGGAAATCGTCGTCACCGCGCAGAAGCGCGCGCAGAACGTGCAGGACACGCCGCTCTCCGTCACCGCCGTGTCGGGCGCCAACCTGGCGACGAAGAGCATCGTCAAGGTCGAGGACCTGACCCGCATCGATCCGGCGCTGCAGATCGGCCACTCGACCGGCATCGTCACCACCTTCATCCGCGGCATCGGCAACCCGGTGACCACCGCCGGCAACGAGGCCAGCGTCCCCGTCTATATCGACGACGTCTATTTCGTCCGCCCGTCCTACCCCTTCTTCAGCCTGGGCAGCGTCGATCGCGTCGAAGTCCTGAAGGGCCCGCAGGGCACGCTGTTCGGCCGCAACGCCTCGGGCGGCGTGATCTCGATCTACACGCGCGACCCGGATCTCAACACGGCCGAGATGTCGGGCAAGATCGGCGGCGCCAATTATGACACGGTCTACGGCCAGCTCTATTTCAACCGGCCGCTGACCGACACGCTGGCCTGGAACTTCTCGTTCGACGGCAACCGCCAGACCGGCGGCTGGGGCGTCAACACCGCGACCGGCGAGCCGACCTTCCGCGAGCATCATGTCAGCATGCGCAGCAAGCTGCTCTGGGAACCGACCGAGAGCACCAAGATCAAGCTGATCGGCTATTACGAGCGCGCCCGCAACGAGCAGGGCATCTACGGGCGCCCCTTCCCCGGCACCGTGGCCGGCTATCCCGACGGGCTGCACAACGGCTTCCCGCCCGTCGCCGGCGCGCCGCAGGGCGTGCAGCCGACGATCGGCTTCTACGACGAATCGACCGCGTTCAACCAATATGACCGCTCGCGCGGCTACGGCTTCTCCGGCCGGCTCGACCAGGGGCTGGGCTTCGCCGATTTCGTCAGCATCACCGCGATCCGCCGCAACAAGGAGCTCTACGCCTCCTCGGGCGATTATGATCCCACCGATCAGCTCCGCTACAACCTGAACGTGCTGGATCACCAGTTCTCGCAGGAATTCCAGCTGAAATCGAAGGCCAGCTCGAAGCTGACCTGGATCCTCGGCGCCTATTATCTCAACGCGCTGCAGGGCTTCGACCCGACGACCATCCACGGCCTCGCCCCGGCGGCGCTCGGCATCGCCGGCGTCAACCTCTACGGGCACGAGCGGATCAGATCCTATGCCGGGTTCAGCCAGGCGACCTATCCGATCACCGACACCACCAACCTGACCGGCGGCCTGCGCTACACGGTCGACCAGGTCGACGGGCGCGGCTGGACGATCACCCAGCTGACCAGCGCCATTCCCGGCGTGACCGACGACGAGGGCAATCTGCCGGCGACGATCGACGGCGATTTCAAGAAGACCTTCCGGAAACTCACCTGGAAGGCCTCGATCGACCATCATTTCAGCCGCGATGTCATGGCCTATGCCACCTACAGCCGCGGCTACAAATCCGGCACCTACAACACGCTGCCGCTCGACTCCCCGGCCCTCAAGCCGGAAGTGGTCGACGCCTACGAGGTCGGCGTGAAGACCGAATTGTTCGATCGCAAGGTCCGTCTGAACGCCGCATTGTTCTGGAACGACATCAAGGGCCCGCAGGTGCAGTCGCAGCGCAACGGCCTCGTCGCGCTGATCAATGCCGGCTCGGCCCGCACGCGGGGCGTGGAATTCGACGCGAGCGCGCTGCTGGCGCGCGGCCTGACCTTCAACGTCGGCGGCACCTATCTCGACGCCAGGTTCCGCGATTTCAAGAATGCGCCGTCCTATTGCCCGTCGCCGGTGATATCGAACGCGCAATGCGCCGCGATCCTCGCCGCCAACGGCGCCAGCCAGGCGGTGATCGACTCGATCGGCAACGGCAACCTCAACCAGATCTTCCTGGCGAACGTCGACGGCAACCGCATGCCCTACGCATCGAAGATCAAGCTGAGCGCGGGCCTCAACTACACCGTCACCGCACCGGGCACCGGCAAGTTCATCCTCGACGGCTCCGTCAACTACCAGAGCAAGTTCAACTGGGATTCGGACAACGTCATCAAGGAACCGGCGCACACCTTCTTCGATGCGTCGATCCAGTTCTCGCCGGAAGCCTTCGAGAATCTCAGCTTCCGCATCTGGGGCAAGAACCTGTCCGGCGTGCATTACAACGTCGCTTATTACGCCCAGGCCTCGGGCTCGGCCTTCTCGTCGGCCCCGGGCGCGCCGCGCACCTTCGGCGGCGAGGTCCTCTTCAAGTTCTGATCGTCCGGGGGGACCGGGAGGCGGCGGGATTCGTCCCGTCGCCTTCCGCATTTCCGGGATCCGGGAGCCACGGCATGCGATACTGGCTGCACCTGCACAACACGCTGCCCGAGGATGCGGTGGAGATCGCCGTGCTGGCCGAGCAGCTGGGCTTCGAGGGCGTGCTGGGCGACGATCACTGGTTCATGCCGGCGGCATCGGGCGATGCCGATCCCAACGAGCGCGCCGTGCTGCCATGGGACTACAGCTTCCCCGACATCTTCGTGACCGGCGCCAGCCTGCTCGCGCGGACGACGACGCTCAAGTTCGGCTCCTGCATCATGGTGCTGGCCAACCGCACCAACCCCTTCCTGGTCGCCAAGCAGTGCGCCACGCTGGCGCGGGTGAGCGGCGACCGCTTCGTGCTCGGCGTCGGCATCGGCTGGATGAAGGAGGAATATGACATGGCCGGCGTCGACTGGGCGACGCGGGTGCCGCGCACCGTCGAGATGATCGAGGTGATGCGCAAGCTCTGGGGCGAAGGGCCGGTGGCGCATCGCGGCGCGCATTTCGCCTTTCCCGCCACCTACGCCAATCCCCGGCCGAGCCGCCCGGTCCCGATCTACATGGGGTGCATCGCGCCGCCCGCGCTGAGGCGCGCGGGCCGCATCGCGGACGGCTGGATGGGCATGACCTCCCGGCTCGCCGACCTGCCCGCGCAGATCGCCTGCATCAACGAGGGCCGGCGCGCGGCGGGGCGCGAGCGGGATCCCTTCGCCTTCATGTGCGGCCTCGCCCGCAACGCGGACGGGAGCCCGCCCTCGCGGGACGATTATGCCCGCGCCGGGGAGATGGGGATCACCATCGGCCATGTCGGCCCGGCCGAGCACGCGCTCGGCAAGCCCTATCCGACACTCGACGAGAAGAAGCGCTTCGCGATCGACTTCGCCGAGCGCGTGATACGCTGAGACGAGCCTGATCCTCCCCCTCCCCGCGCTTCGCGCAGGGAGGATTGGGTCAGGCTCAGCCCTTCATCTGCTCGTCGAACAGTTCGTGCCAGTGCTGGATCAGGCTTTCCTGATAGGTGCCGAGCCGCGAGTGCGGCGCCTGCGGATCCGCCGCCTTGATGCCCTGCTGGATCAGCGGCATGTTCGACATGTCCTGATCGAAGATGTGCGCCAGGAACTGGAAGGCCGGCGCCTTGTCGACGATCTTCTCGCCCAGCCCGATCTCGATCGGCGGCGAGGAGGGCGGGCGTTCCTGCCCCTCCGCATGGGGCACGAGCATCCGCACGTCGAAATAAGAGAGGTTCGGGTCCGTCGCGTGCGGCGTGAACTGGTAGACGAAGGGCACCGACTCGGCCATCCAGAAGCAGGCCTGCGGGTACAGGAAGTAGAGCGTGCTATCGATCAGCACCGCGTCCGTCGCATCCGTGTCCCGCCCGTAGGCCTGCCGGTACGCCGCCCGCGCCCAGTCGCCGATCTGCGCGCGGACGTCGCCCGCCGGATCGAGCTCCGGCAGCATGAAGTCGGGATAATGCCACATGCCCACCGCCTGCGCGGCGGCCATGCCCGCCGCCACCGTGGTCGCGTCCGCATCGGCATGCATGCTCGGCACCACGGACGGCACCGCCTCGCGCCCGATCGCGCCGTGCGGGGTGGTGAAGATGTCATATTGCGACTGGCTGTCCCCGGTGAAGGGCACCGCCTCCGGATGGGTCGCATAAACGTGATAGGATTCCTGGAACGCCTCCTGGCTGGTCTTCCAGTTGGCCGCGATCAGCTTGCGGAAGCGCGCCTTGGTGTAGCGCCGCTCCAGCCCGTAATCCTTGAAATGCTCGGGCAGGATGCCGAGCGAATCCGCGAGCGGCGCGGCATCCGGGTCCGCGTTGATGAACAGGAAGCCGCCCCAGCGGCCGATCTTCACCTCGGGCAGCGAGGCGTTGGGCTTGGTGAGCTCGGCGAAGTCCCAATGGCTGGGGATCCTCTTGAGCCGGCCGTCCACGCCCCATTCCCAGGCATGGTAGGGGCAGCGGATCGACGCCCCGGATTCCCGCTTGGTGCAGAGCATCGTGCCGCGATGCAGGCAGCTGTTGTAGAAGGCCTTGAACTCGTCCGGCCCGGACCGGATGACGATGTAGGAGAGCGGGCCGACATCGAAGGGCACGCGATCGCCGATCTCCGGAATATCCTCCTCGCGCGCGGCGTAGAGCCACTGCTTCTTCCAGATCCGCTCCAGCTCCAGCCGGAAATAATCGGGATCGTAATAGCGTTTGTAGTCGACCTGCCTGTTGTTCGGCTCGACATCGCCGCGCGCCTTCATCGCGTCGCTTTCGCCGGCCGAATCCCGCTTCCACAATTCCGCCAGCACCGGCCGCTCGGCATTGCCGTAGCCGCGCTGCACGTCCCGCGTCCTGGTCGCCATCACCGTCTCTCCACACGTCGCCGATCGCGTTGGCGACTCTTCGGTATGTCACCATACTTTATAGGCCGGCACCAGCCCCTTGTCACGGCTCAGCCCAGCGTTTCCCGCGCCATCCGGGCGATTTCGGGCACGCGCTCCTGCCGGTGGAGCATCACCCGGCTGGAGGCGGTGCCGTCGGCGGCGCGCTTCAGGATGCCCTGCACCATCGCCGCATAGCGGAACTGGGCATAGGCCAGGTGGACGCGCATGTCCGGCAGCGCGATGCCGCGATGCCGGGCATAGGCCGCGAAATAGTCGCCCATCTCCGGAATGCCGAGCGCGGCCCGGTCCCGGTCGCGGATGCTCGTCGCCGAACCGGCGGGATCGGGAATGTCCCACCAGGGCCGCGCATGGTGGGCGAGATCGACCAGCGGATCGCCGATCGTCGCCATCTCCCAGTCCAGCACCGCGAGGATGCGCGGCTCGCGCGGATGGACGATCAGGTTGTAGAGGCCATAGTCGCCGTGGATGAGGGTGGACGGCCCCTCGGGCGGCAGGCGCTTCGGCAGGTCCTCGATCAGCCGGTCCATGTCGGAGATCGGGACCAGCGCCGACGTGCGATAGATGTCCGACCAGCGCGCGAGGTTGCGCGCCGTATAGCCCTCCCGCCGGCCGAGATCGCCGAGGCCGATCGCGTCCACGTCAAGCGCGTGGATGCGCGCCAGCACCGCGTTCATCCCGGCATAGAGGGCCGCGCGATCGGCGGGCGCCATGCCGGGCGCGTCGGCCTCCCAGAACACCCGCCCCTCGACGCATTCGGCGATGTAGAATTCGGAGCCGATGACGCTCGCGTCCGCGCAATGGAGCCAGGGCCTGGGCACCGGGATGCCGGCCGCGTGCAGCGCCGCGATCACCCGATATTCGCGATCGATCTGGTGCGCCGTCGCCACCAGCGCGCCCGGCGGCTTGCGACGCAGCACGTAGCGCGCGCCGGGGCCTTCGAGGCGGTAGGTCGGGTTGGATTGCCCGCCCTTGAACTTCACCGCCTCGATCGCGCCGTCCAGGCCCGGCAGGCGGGGGGCGAGGAAGCGCCGCAGCGCATCCGGATCGAGCGCCAGATGCGGCGGCGGCGCCTCGGTGCCGCCGAAGATCGCCTGCCGGTCGGCCATGTCACGCCTCCGGCGTGATGCGGCCGTTCACCGTGCGCTCGTAGCAGCCATAGCCGTTCACCGAGCCATTGAGCCTCAGCTTCACCGATTGCTCCAGCAGCACCAGCGTCGGCTCGTCGGTGTCGGACTTGTAGACGCCGACATATTGGTCGTTGGGCGAGGTGAGCGAGGAATAGGAATTGCTGGTGTAGGCCACGGTCTCGATATCGAGCCGCCCCTTCTCGTAGGTGATGCTGAACGAAATCGGCTCCTCGTCGCGCGTCGCGTCGTCGCAGCGCCAGCCCATTTCCAGCTTACCCTCGTAGAGCCGGTCGCCCTCGTAGACGACGGCTTCTGAGAAGACGACCTTGCCGTCGTGGCGGGTCATCGCGTCGAACAGCAGGAAGGAGATGCCGTTCTCGAAATAGCCCTGGTGCCACTGGTGGTTGAGCAGGCTCTGATTGTCGCGCGGGCCGAGGCTGTGGTCGCGGTTGGCGATGGTGTCGATGTCGAAGCGGTCCTGGCCGACCTGCAGCCAGCCGGTGACGCGGCCGATCTGCTCGATATGGCCGGCGGGCAGGAAATCCTGCAGCCCGCCGACCTTGTGGAGATCCCAGATGTCGGCATCGGATTCGAAGGTCAGCTCGCAGGTCATCGGCGTGCGCGATCCTTCGGCGACCAGCCCGTCGCGCATCGACTGGGCGGGCACGCGCCGCACCCCGCCGGCATAGCTGTAGGTGAGCTTGCGGCCCGGCTCGATCACCCGGATCGCGTAATGCGGCCCGCCCGGCCCGTCCTCGGCGGCGCGGCCGTTGCCGATCGCGCGGTTGCCGACGGTGGTGCCGTCCGGCAGGCGGACGATCGTCGTCTCGCGGAACATGCGCAGGTCCTTGCGCCAGCGGCCGAGGTGCAGCCAGAAGCCGACGCCCGCTTTGGGATCGTCGCCCGCGAGCAGGAAATTCTCGCTCCAGTTCGGCGTGTCCGGGAAGGCGCCCTTCCAGGGATAATCGTTGACGGGCGGGATCGGCATCTCAGGCAACTCCGGTTCGGGGTTCGCGATATTGGTCGAGCTCGATGCGGGCGATGGTGCGGTTGTGGACCTCGTCCGGCCCGTCCCCCATGCGCAGCATCTGCATGCGGGCGAAGGAGAAGCCGAGGCCGAAATCGTCGCACAGGCCGGCGGCGCCATGCGCCTGCACCGCGAGCTCCGCGACCATCCGGCCGATCCGCGTGGCGGCGACCTTGATCTGCGATATCTCGCTGCGGGCCTGCTTGTTGCCGACCGTGTCCATCAGGTGCGCGGCATGCTGGGTGAGCAGGCGCGCCATGTTGATCTGGGTGCGCGCCTCCGCGATCCGCTCCTGCCAGAGCGACTGGCTGGCGAGCGGCCGGCCGAAGGCGACGCGGGAGAGCAGGCGGCGGCACGTCTGCTCCAGCAGCCGCTCGCACTGGCCGACGATCCGCATGCAATGGTGGATGCGCCCCGGCCCCAGCCGCCCCTGCGCGATCTCGAAGCCGCGCCCCTCGCCGAGGATCAGATTCTCCTTCGGCACGCGGACGTTATCGAAGATCAGCTCGGCATGGCCCTTGGGCTCGTCATGGAAGCCGAGCACCGGCAGCGGGCGGACCCGGGTGATGCCCGGCGTGTCGGCCGGCACCAGGATCTGCGACTGCTGGAGGTGGCGCGGCGCGTCCGGATCGGTCTTGCCCATGACGATGAACAGCCGGTTGAGCGGGTGATAGGCGTTGGTGATCCACCATTTGCGCCCGTTGATGACGTAATCGTCGCCGTCGCGCGCGATCCGCGTCTCGACATTGGTGGCGTCCGACGAGGCGACGCCGGGCTCCGTCATGCAATAAGCGGAACGGATCTCGCCGGCGAGCAAAGGCGCCAGCCAGCGCGCCTTCTGCGCGGCGGTGCCGTAGCGATCGAGCACCTCCATGTTGCCGGTGTCCGGCGCCGAGCAGTTGAACAGCTCGGAGGCATAATGCACCCGCCCCATGATCTCGGCGATCGGCGCGTAATCGAGATTGGTGAGGCCGGCGCCATTCTCCGAATGGGGCAGGAAGAGGTTCCACAGCCCTTCCGCCTTCGCCTTGGCCTTCAGCGCCTCGACGATCGGCGGCTGGCGGAATTGTTCGGGGCCTTCGTGCAGCTGCCGCGCGTACAGCGCCTCGTTGGGATGGACATGCGCGTCCATGAAGGCCTGCACCTGCGCCTTCAGCGCCTGCGCGCGCGGACTCGGCTCCAGCATCCCTCGGCCCTCGATCTGGTTATTCGGAATATGGTCACCTAGCGTACTGAATGGAGACGCCGCCCGAGTCAACCGGCTCGATCCCGGGCCCGCTTTTCCCCGATCCGCCGGCCCGGAACGGCGGCTTCCCGATCCTCCCCGGATCGGACCGATATAGGCTATGGCATATCATGTGCTAGCATTCTATCATGGCGCCAACAAGGCGAATCCGGGAGAGCCACGTGTCCGACACCGACTGGAACAGCAATCTCGGCGGCGGCTTCGGCCTGCACAAGCCCGAGGACGAATATTTCCACGGCACCGGCCCCCAGGGCGATACGCTCACCGAAACCTGGTACTGGAACTTCCATGTGCCGGAGGCAGCGATCAACTGCTTCGCTTATTGCTGGGTGCACCCGAACCTGAAGGTCGTGAGCGGCGGCTGCTTCCTCTACAAGGGGCAGAAGGCGCATCACCTCCAGGCCGAGATGTTCGATTACCGGACCTACATGGCGATGGACGTGCTGGGGAGGAATGGCGGCGACATCCGCTTCCCCAACGGCATGCGCGTCGAGGCGCTGGAGGCGCTGGAGCATATCCGCTTCACCTTCGACGATCCCGATCGCCAGACGAATTTCGACATCGACCTGAAGGCGGTCGGCGTGCCGATCATGCGCGCCAACAACAAGCATTTCGAGCAGGTGATGCACGCCACCGGCTCGCTGGTGCTGAGAGGCGAGCGCTACGCCGTGGACTGCTATCCGGTGCGCGACCGCAGCTGGGGCGAGCTGCGCCCCGAGGGCAATGCCAACACGCCGCCTTACACCTGGGTGACGGCCACGTTCGGCGAGGATTTCGCCTTCAACGTCGGATCGCTGGACGATCTGGCCCGCAACCCCGACTGGGTGGGCGTGATGGACGGGCCGCCCAACGGCTTCAAGGACGGCTGGGTGGTGATCGGCGGCGAGCAGCGCCGGATCGTCGCCTCCTCCAAGCTCACCACCCGCGGAGGGCCGATCAGCCGCCCGATGCGCCACGATTACCGGTTCGAGGACGACAAGGGCGACAGCTACCACGTCACCGGCGAGATCGTCGCGCAGGTGCCGTGGGGCGGCTGGGCCAACATGACCTGCCATTGCGGCCTCACCCGGTGGGAATGGAACGGCCGCGTCGGCTGGGGCGAGACGCAGGAATGCGCCTGGAACGAATATCTCTACCGGATGAAGGCGGCGCAGGGCTGAGCGGGGGGCCGGGGGCATGACCGCGATCCGCATCGTCGCCTGGGTGGTGATCCTGCTGATGGCCGCGAACGGGCTCAACGTCGCGCTCCACAGCGGCTTCTATCACGGCGTCGGCTTCGACACCTTCCTGGCGGGCCAGGCCGACCCCTGGCAGACCTTCATCGACAACGATCTCGTCAGCGGCCTGCTCTTCGCGGCGAGCTGGATGATCCTCCGCGAGAAGGGCGCGCGGACGATCGACACCATCGCCTGGGTGTGGATGGCGATGTGGTGGGGCAATATCGTCGTCGCCGTCTACGTGCTGCGCGCCGCCGCGCGATCGGGCGGGGCGTGGCCGCTTTTCCTGCTCGGCCGCCGCGCCGGGCTGACGGACGGCCCGCCGATCGCGCCCGCGCTGCGCATCGCGAGCGCGGCCGGCGCGCTGGCGGTGGCCGGGTGGCTCGCCATCGCGATCCCGCGCACGGGCTTCGCCGCCATCCCCACCTTCGGCTATCTCGCCGGCTTCCTGCCCGTCATCCTCTCGCTGGCCCTGCTGGCGCTGCCCAAACCCGCCGCTTCATAGGAGACGATCCGTGTCGGTCCCGACGTTCGACGATATCCCCAAGGACATCAACGCGCTGATCGCGGCGCACATCAAGCAGTATCTCGCCGAGCCCGAAAAGGCGCATCTGTGGGATGCCCGCCCGGTCGGCCTGCCCGGCGAGGTGACGACCCTGCTGCTCACCACCATCGGCCGCAAGAGCGGCGAGCCGCGCCACGTGCCCCTGCTCTATGTCGACGACGGCGACGGCTATCTGATCATGGGATCGAAGGGCGGCAATGTCGAACATCCCGTCTGGTTCCTCAACCTGCAGGCGAATCCGGATTGCGAGATCCGGGTCGGCGCGCCGCCGGTGACGGCGCGCGCCCGCGTGCTGGCGGGCGAGGAGCGCGCAGCGGCCTGGGCGAAGGTCTCCACCCGCCACCCGACCTACGCCAAATATCAGGCGCGCACCGATCGCGAGATACCGGTGGTGCGGCTCGAGCCCGTCGCCGGCTGACGGGCGGCGCCTCAGCGCGCGGAGGGGAAGACGGCCGCGCGCTTCTCCATGAAGGCGCGCACGCCCTCGGCGAAATCCTCGTCGCCGACGGCGGCGACGATGCCCGCCGTCTCGCCGTCCAGCCGGTCGGCCAGGGTGGCGCCGGCGGCCTGCATCGCGACCAGCCGCTTGGCCGTCCGCACCGCGAGCTGCGGCGCGCGCGCCAGGCGCCGGGCGAGCTTGAGCGTGACGCTCTCCAGCATGCCCGTCTCGACGATCTCGTCGAGCAGGCCGAGGCGCAGCGCCTCCCCGGACTCCACCGTCGCGGCGGTGACGAGCAGCCGCCGCGCCGCGCGCACGCCCACCACGTCGGGCAGGAGCGCGGAGACGCCGCCGTCCGGGCTGAGGCCGATGCGCTGGTGCGCGAAGACGAAGGTCGCGTCCGCCTCCCCGATCACGACGTCGGCGGCGAGCGGGTACATCAGCCCCGCCCCCGCGCAGGCGCCCCGGATGGCGGCGATCATCGGCTTGTCGAAGGCGACCACCGCCTCGACCAGCCTGCGCGCGCGCGGCAGGCGCTCCGCGAAATCGGCCTGGCGGGCGGCGCGGTCCTGCTCCAGCGATCGCCGGAACGCGGCGACGTCGCCCCCGGCCGAGAACATCCGGCCCTCGCCCCGCACCAGGATCGCGCGGACGGACGGATCCTCGCGCGCCTCCTCGAACAGCGCGATCAGGTGGGGGACGGCGGCGGTGGGCACCGCATTGCCATAGTCGGGCCGGTTGAAGGACAGGCGCAGCACGCCCTCCGCGATCTCGACCAGATAGCTGCCATCGTCGGGCGCGCGGATCATCGGCCGCCCCCGAACGCGTCCAGCGAATCGAGATCGTCGATCGCGGTGGCCATCCGCCGGATGAACTCGAAGGTGGTGCGCTCGGGCTGCATCGCCGGCATGTCGTCGGTCGGCCGCAGCGTGATCGTCCAGAAAGCGAGCGCGGAGAGCAGTTGCTGGCGCACGTTGGTCAGCGCCTCGTCGTAGCGCGGCCGCTCGCCGCCGGCCGCCGCCAGCCGGTCGAGATAGGTGCGCAGCAGCTCCTCGCCCCATTCGCGCCGCTGCTCGACGGTCAGCGCGGTGGTGGTGGCGAAGGCATAGTCGCGCGACCAGTGGCCGACGGTGGCGAGCTGCCAGTCGGACAGGCCGAGCTCGCCGCCGTCGTTCGTCCGGTACCAGTTCTTGAAATGCACGTCGCTGTGGATCAGCGAGCGCGGCAGATCGAGATGGCGCGCGACGGACCGCTCGGTCGCCGGCCAGATCTCGGACGCCCGCGCATGGAGGCGCGGCGGGATCACGCGCTCCGCGTCGCGGAAGCCGCGATCGCAGAAGGCCGGGAAATCGGGCGCGCCCTTCATCATGTCCCGCCACCAGCGCGGCCAATGCTTGAACGGCAGCGTCGCGCCGCCCAGTTCCGGGCTTTCGAAGAAGGCGCCGTGCAGCTTGGCCAGCGTCGTCACCAGCGAGACGGCGCCGTCCCAGTCGAGCCGGGTGCGCTCGTCGCAGAAATGCACCGCGTCCGCCATGTCCGGCATGACGATGATGTAGGCGAAGGTCTCCGGATCGAAGCCCGCGAACAGCGCGCGCGTCGCCTGGATGTCGAGCCGCCCGCGCGCGCGATTGTAGAAATCGGCCTCCGCCTGCGCGGTGTCCGACACGCCGAGCACGATGCGGTTTTCCAGCCCCTCCGCCGCCTTGCAGAACAGGCGCGGCGGCAGCCCCGCCGCCTGCCCCGCCGCATCGTAATCGACGAAGATGCGGCGCCGGTTGGAGGAGCCGTCGTCGCGTTCGTCGAGGCGGAAGCCCGTCACCCGCGCGTCAGGCAGATCCTTGCACAGGATCGCGGTCAGCCATTCGGGCGTGATCGCCTCGTAGGTGGACGGCACCTGCCCGGCATGGGTGACGGGGCGGACCCGCTGCCGGTCCGCCTCGTACGCGCGTCGGATCGCCTCGACGTCGGCGCTCACGCCACCAGCGCCCGGATCGCCGCCTCGATGTCCGCCGGCTGCGGCACGAAGGCGGTCTCCAGCGGCTTGGAGAACGGCACCGGGGCGAAGGCCGCGCCCAGCCGCTTCACCGGGGCCTTGAGCGCGCCCCACACTTCCTCGTTGATCACCGCGGCGATCTCGGCGCCGATGCCGAACTGCTTCACCGCCTCGTGCACCACCAGCGCACGGCCGGTCTTGCGCACGGAGGCGAGCACCGTCTCGCGATCCCAGGGCGAGATGGTGCGCAGATCGATCACCTCGACCGAGATGCCCTCCTGCGCCAGCTTCTCCGCCACGCCGAGCGCGTGGACGATCATCAGCGAATGGCCGATCACGGTCACGTCGCCGCCCTCGCGCGCCACCCGGGCCTTGCCGATCGGCACGACCTGCTTGGTGACCGGATGCGGCGTCCAGTAGGTCGGCAGGTTCTCGATGAACAGCACCGGGTCCGGATCGTCGATCGCGGCGCGCATCAGGCCGTAGGCGTCCTCCGGGTTGGACGGCGCCACCACCTTGATGCCGGCTGTGTGGGCGAACCAGGCCTCCAGATAGTCGCTATGCTGGCCGCCGGTCGAAAAGCCGGCGCCCGTCATGGTGCGGATCACGATCGGCACATTGGTCTGCCCGCCGGACATGAAGCGCAGCTTGGCGGCGTGGTTGGTGATCATGTCCATCGCCACGGTGACGAAGTTCATCAGCATGATCTCGGCGACGGGCTTGTAGCCGCCCACCGACGCGCCGATCGCGGCGCCGATGATCGCCTGCTCGGAAATCGGCGTGGACTTCACCCGATCCTTGCCGAACTTGGTGGAGAGGCCCTTGGTGACGCCCATCACGCCGCCATCCTGCTCGTCGCCGACCTCCTCGCCGAGCACGAGGACCTTGGGATCGGCCTCCATCGCCTCGTGCAGCGCGGCGTTGATCGCCTCGATGACGGTCATCTTCTGGGTTGCTTCGGTCATCATCCTGCCCTCACGCAATCTCTTCGGCGAACACGTCGCGCTTCAGCTCGGCGGCGTCGGGGAAGTCGGCGGCCATCGCGGCGGCCAGCGCCTCGTCGATCTGCCGGTCGATATCCGCCTCGATGGCGGCCACCTCCGCCTCGCTCGCGATGCCCTGCGCGATCAGGCGGGCGCGCAGGATCGGCATCGGGTCCTTCGCCTGCGCGTCGGCGTAGATCGCCTTGTCCATGTAATGGCCGGCCTCGCCGAGCAGGTGGCCGTTGAAGCGGAAGGTCATCGCCTCGATCAGCGTCGGCCCCTCGCCGGCCCGCGCGCGGTCGATCGCCACTTTGGCGGCGCCGTACATTTCATCGGGATCGTTGCCGTTCACGGTCACGCCCGGCATGCCGTAGCCCGCCGCGCGATCGGAGATCCTGTCGATCACGCGCGAATAAGCCGGGCTGGTATGCTCGGCATAGAGATTGTTCTGGCAGATGAAGATCACCGGCAGCTTCCACAGCGCCGCCATGTTGAGCGATTCGTGGAAGGCGCCGATATTCGCCGCGCCATCGCCGAAATTGGCGACCGAGACGCGCTTCTTCCCGTCGAGCTTCGCCGCCCAGCCGAGGCCGGTGGCGATCGGCATCGACGAGCCGACGATGCCGGTCGTCACCATCATGCCCTTTTCCGGGCAGGTGAGGTGCATCGGCCCGCCCTTGCCCTTGCAGGTGCCCGTCACCTTGCCGGCGAGCTCGGCCCACAATTCGCCGAGCGGGAAGCCCTTGGCGAGCATGTCGTGGATGCCGCGATAGATGGTGCAGATGTAATCGTCGTCGTCCAGATTGACCGAGACGGCCGACGGGATGATCTCCTGCCCGCGCGGCGAATAATAGGGCATGACGAGCTTGCCGGCCATCATCTGCTTGATGATGCGCTCGTCATTGAGCTTGATCAGCGCGGCCTTGCGGAAAATCTCCAGCAGGGTCGCATCGTCCGGCTTGGGATAGTTGCTTGTCATCCAGGCCTCTCCTCGGATGGTGTTCGTCAATAAGATTTCGGCAGATCCAGCACCTTCTCGGCGATGAAGCTGAGGATCATCTGCTCCGTGATCGGCGCGATCCGCAACAGGATGGATTCCCGGAACAGCCGCTCGACCTGATATTCGGTGGAATAGCCCATGCCGCCATGGGTCATCACCGCGCGGGTGCACGCCTCGAACGCGGCGCGGCCGCCCAGGAACTTGCCCGCATTGGCCTCCGCGCCGCAGGGCAGGCCCTGGTCGTAGAGATTGGCCGCGCGCATGATCATCCAATAGGCGCTCTCCAGATAGGTCCAATTCTCGGCGAGGGGATGCTGGATGCCCTGATTCTCGCCGATGAAGCGGCCGAACACCTTGCGCTCCCCGGCATATTTCGCCGCCCGCGCGAGCGCGCCGCGCCCCAGCCCCACCGCCTCGATGCCGACGAGGATGCGTTCGGGATTGAGGCTGTGGAGGATGTAGTGGAATCCCTTTCCCTCCTCGCCGATGCGATCGGCCTCGGGGATGAAGTAATCGTCGATGAAGGTGGCGTTGGAATCGACGGC
>Ga0105237_10000439_pt1 | contig 59312 bp, 53 predicted proteins | sample KBSC24metaG_FD_81520 | JGI IMG/M metagenome (GOLD analysis project Ga0105237, IMG submission 81520) | Corn rhizosphere microbial communities from Kellogg Biological Station, Michigan, USA - KBS C2-4 metaG | ecosystem: Host-associated > Plants > Roots > Rhizosphere > Soil | place: Michigan, USA... | reverse complement strand
GGGTGTTGGCGTCTTGCCGACTCGCCCCCTGTGAAATGGACTCTGACGAACGCTTTCTTCTCTTCGATGGGACTGCTCAACTTGAGGACGCGTTACGAGCAAGTTCGTCAAGCGTGGTGAACCGCCGTATGCGGACCCGCATGTACGGTGGTGTGAGAGGGGGGAGTTAGTCACTCCTCCCTACTCGATTTGCCGGAAGATATGGCAATTTTGGATAGAGTTTGGAACGCGCATAAGACCTGCTTAAGCTTTGCGGGAAACGAAATGATGACTTTTATCAAGGAGACCTTCTTTCCTGGTCTTGACTACTGATATAATTTGTGTTCAATCTGCTGTTGAGATATACATGTCATATATTGCTGCAAATATCGTCATTATCGGCACTGGAATATCAGGGGTATTGAATTATCTCAATGCATATGATATAAAATCTGATGTCTTAGAAGCAGATAATCATATAGTCGTTATTGCTCCCAATGATGTGATAGCACAAGATCATATTGCCATGAATATATCTCAGTCACTAAATACTATTGCTTGGCAGTTAGTAATTGGGATAATGCCCTTTTAGAATTCTACCTCTATAAGAATGGTGAACGCATCAGCGAATACCATTCGTGTTCAAGTTTTTTTGATTTTGGTAATTATAATCCCGATTTGACACCTATTGGAGGAGATGCTGTTGAGTTATGCAACGCATTTGTTTCCGGAGATTCCGAGGTCGTAGAGAGAACTTTACGAAATAGAGATGTGTTTCAGGGGAATGAAGAGAAGAGACATATGGTGTTGGCAAGATTGCTTGGTCTTCCTGACTACGTAAATCAATTCCAATATGGTGCTCCCATGGATTTGCTCGAAGATATTGGCATTGATTTGGAGCGTGTTGAGCAATCCGGGAATACATTGAGATGATTTGCAAGTGTGATATATGAGCGATCTGGCGTATATTTCAAATGAAGCAGAGCGTATCTGGCGCGCTTATTATCATGCGTGGATGATCCGTTCACTGTCTATTGCTCCCGAATTCGTCGAATTCATAAGACGCACCTATTTCCCTGAGATTGCAGCGTGATTTATCAACACAGAGCAAATTGCCATTGAGTGATGTGGGGATGTGTTGGGAGAGACAAGTACTTTGGCGGCGATGCCGTGTCACTGGCGATTCGCACAGAGCGGCAAGTTTCTGCTCAGTAAATAGTACACAGTTCGCATTCGTTGATAGCTGCGCGCATTTTTATCTGCATGGGTGAACTAAGTTCATGAGGGCTAGGCGGTAACAATCAATTCAACATAGTACGCTCCTTTTACTCTAAACGTGCATAATCTGGGGTAGGAAGATCCAATGGACGAACGACTAATCAATCTCGCGCCTATGCCTTCCAACCTGATCGAACCGGGACATACGGAAGCCTGGCCGGATATCGAAGCTGAGCTCGGGACAGGGTTACCTACTGATTTCAAAGAAATCATAGATCGATACGGCGCAGGACGATTTGGCAATTATATCTACCTGTTTAATCCGTTCGGCAGTAATCAACCTACCTACAAGCAATGGGCCGGAGATTTGTTGCAGGATTATCTGACGCATCAGACAAAATGGCCGGACCTCACGGCGTCCTTTTCCGCGTTTCCAGAACCTGGAGGGCTACTCCCGTGGGGCTACACTAAAAACGCCTCATGGCTGTTCTGGAAGACGGTTGGCGAACCCGATCAATGGCCACTTGTCCTGCTGGATGCTGACCTCACAACATGGGCGAGTGAATATGAAATGACTATATCTACGTTTCTGAGTGAGTGGCTGCTGGAAAATATTATAGTCGAGTTCTTCCCCGATGATCTTGAAGTGATGGCAGAAGGTGGATTTCGACCAGGTAGAAATTAACCCTTACGTTGACAAATCGTCCTCTCATAATGAAGTCGCGGATGCACTAAGGCGTTCATGAATGGGATTCGTTCACGTCATTCTTTCTGAGCAATTATTGTCCGGGTGATCTAAAATGAGGAACTCATGTCTAAACTAGTATCCCATGTTCAATTAGTCCTTCCGCTTGCCATCCTGCTCGCCGTCGTACCGGTCGGCCGTGAGGCGCATGCATGGAACGGGGGGATTCCGGGGGATAGCGCCAATCCGCAATCCCAGGCTGTAAGTGTGACGCCGTGGTCCTCGGCATCGCCGGGTGTGCAGACGTATGCCAAGGCGCGGCAGGGCACTGCTGCCGGCCCCTCCGCGCTTGCCGTTGTGGGTGGGAATATTTCGCCTGGTTCGGCCATCAATTCTATTCAGTTTGATGCCGGGACTATAAACCTTAACTCTTCAACAAAGACCGAGCACACCTTTAAGCTGCGAAATACCTCGTCAGCAACCGTCACGTTGACGCGCGTTCACCCCAGCTGTGGCTGCCTTACGGCGAGTGTATCCGGTCAGGATATGCCTGGGCAGACCAACGCCCCTCAACAGCCGAGTGCGGACTTCACGCCGATCACGCTTGCGCCTGGGGAAGAGTTGCCGGTGAGCGTGACCCTCGATCCAACCCGTGTTGCGCCGGGGCCACTTCGCAAATCGGTTTTCGTTTATGTCGACGCTCAAACGACACCATCTGCTGTGCTAGGCTTCAAGGGAGAAGCGTCGACCGGCGTGACCATGGATCTGCCGTCTCTCGACTTCGGCGACGTCAAATCCGGGAGCGCTGCCTCGCGCTCCATTACCGTGAAGTTTGATACGTCGCTGCTTGGAACGGGCGTGCCCCCTAAGCTCTCGGTGTCGAGCTCGGACATCCAGGTCGGCGAACCGAAGGAAGTGGCCGGAGGCAGGGTCTATCCGGTCTCGATTGCTCGCACCGCGGCGCTCGGCTCACTCTCTGCCTCATTTGGATTCGTCGATGCAGCGCATCCGGCAAAAACGTATGCCTCGATCCCGATCGTTGCCCATGTTACAGGTCCGCTCACAGCATCAGCCGAAATGATCGTCTTCGGCGGAGTTCCCTTTGGCAAAGGAGCGGATGTCGACCTGACATTCTCCGGTCCGGCATCGTTGGGAAAGCTGTCTGCTGAGTGTGACAATAAATATGTCTCCATCCGAATTGACGGCGGAGCCATTCCAAAGCTGCATGCGTCGTTGAAGACGGATGCGCCGAAGGGATTGCTTCAGGCGGATGTCATTGTTAAGACTGCCACCGGCGTTCGCCTGGCGCTTCCGGTCGTCGCGGATGTCGTCGGCGGGTAACGCGCTCGGCATTGAATCGAAATTGAGTGGGCATTTTGTATGTGGCATCCTCCGATCTGGCTGACAGATCCGAGGATGCTTTTTATTGGCAGATTGAATCTAAAGATTGTCCATGTAATCCTGCTGTCGTCCATGGGACTATTCGCCCTGCCGTAATATAATTGTTACGTAAAGCTTTTAGAAACGGAGCCTAATACGATAAGCACACGATTTAACGGCCTTGGCTTGCACCTGGGCAACCTTTCGCTTATATCATCCGCGAAGACGCGTTCCATCAGTCCTGAGAACTTCACTGGAGAGAAAGGTGAAGGGGGCAAGGCGACGGAAGGAACGGGGGCAGGCTGCGCCCGGGATCTGGGGCAGGGCTGGAAGGTCAGTCCGAGTGTCCGGATAACGGCAGGGCAGACGTTCACACTGGCGGAAATCGAGGGGCCTGGGGCGATCCAGCAGATCTGGATGACACCCACGGGACACTGGCGCTTTGCTATCCTGCGCATCTACTGGGACGACCAGGAGCATCCATCCGTGGAATGTCCCGTCGGCGACTTCTTTGCCTGCGGCTGGCAAAAGTACGCCCAGGTCTCCTCGCTCGCCGTTTGCGTCAATCCCGGCTCCGCCTTCAATTGCTACTGGGAGATGCCCTTCCGCAAGAAGTGCCGGATCACCGTGGAGAATATCGCCGCGGACGATATGACGCTGTACTATCAGGTCAACTACACACTTACCGAAGTCCCGGAAGACGCCGCCTACTTCCATGCGCAGTTCCGCCGCACGAATCCGCTGCCTTACAAGGATGTCTATACGATCCTCGACGGCGTGAAGGGGCAGGGACAGTACGTGGGCACGTATATGGCGTGGGGCGTCAACAATACCGGCTGGTGGGGAGAAGGCGAGATCAAGTTCTTTATGGACGGCGACGGCGAGTTTCCCACCATCTGCGGCACCGGCACCGAAGACTATTTCTGCGGTTCCTACAATTTCGAGAACCAGATAACGCATCAGTATCAGGAATACACCACGCCCTATGCCGGGCTGCCTCAGGTGATCCGGCCGGATGGGGTCTATTCGGCGCAAACGCGTTTCGGTTTATATCGCTGGCATGTCATGGATCCGATTCGCTTCGAGCAGGACCTGCGCGTGACGATACAGGCGCTCGGCTGGCGCACAGGCGGCCGTTATCTACCCCTGCAGGATGATATTGCATCGGTTGCCTTCTGGTATCAGACCCTGCCCACCGCTCCGTTCCCAGCGCTGCCGGACAAGGATTATCTTGAGGTTGTCTAAGTCCTTTTCCTCAGCTTTAGCTGGGGGAGAGGAATCACCCGCCGATCCGGCTTTCAAATCGGCGGGTAAATATTTTGGTGAAGTTCCTCGGGATTATGGCTTGTACTCGCGCCGGTATTGCGTCGGCGTCATGCCGGTTGCCGCGCGGAACACGCGGGTGAAGTGGCTGGCGTCTCCATAACCGGCCGTGAGCGCGATCTGCGTCATATTGAGGTCCGCCGTCATCAGCAGCGTCTTTGCCCGTTCCAGCCGCAGATGGCTCAGGTAGTCGCGCGGCGTTCGGCCCATGACGGCGAAAAACACTTCTGAAAAGCGGTCGGGTGAAAGAAATACTTTTGCCGCCAGATCTGCGATCCGCACCGGTTCGGAGAAATTCTCTTCTAGGTACTGGACAGCGGCAGAGATGGTCATCTCGCGAGCGAATGAGGGGGCAGGGGCGGAGGACGGCTGATGGCCGCTTTGCACGAAGTGACGGGCTAAATGGACCAGCAGACGGAAAAACAACCCGCGCGCAATCACCGCTCCCTCGGCCGTTCCCACCTCCCATTCCGAGCGAAGTTCCTGAAGCGACTGCATTACGCCGGCATAAGCCTCGGGAGGCAGATGCAGCCAGCGACCCGCCTCCTCGCGCCTCTGTTGCAGCGCTTCATCGACGAAGAGCGAATGGAAACCGGGCGTCTTTGTCAGGGCTGCCAGGGACGAAGTGTCAAAAATGCGCGGCGTGAAATGCAGCGTGTCCGCCATCAAAGAATCGCATTCCGTAAAGTAGTGCGTCATCCCTATGCCCATCACGTATACGTCTCCGCGCGCAATGGCATAAGGCGCCCCCTCGATCATATGTACTCCCCGTCCGTAACGCATGATATACAACGAGAAGAAATCGACATGGCGATAGGCCTGCAAAGGGGTGTTGCGCTCGGTCAAGTCGGGATAGTAATATAGCGGCTGGTGATCGGCGCCCGTGCCGGCCGCAGCGCTCGCAAGTGATTGGAATGTGACCTCTTTCACCGGGATAGAAGGAGATATCTGCATGGACCGGTCGTTCATAGCGTGAAGTTTACCGTATGCCGGGCCGATGCCGGAAACCGTCAGATTTCCCCCGGAAACTCCCTAGACTCCATATAACGCCGAGCGTTATACTGGGACATCCTCAACGATTTCCGTATCGCTTACTGCTGCGCGATTGCGGATATGGAGCCTTCTCTTTATGAGCCGATTGCATTGCGCCTGGGCCGTAAGCGCTGCCTTGATGCTGACTTATGCTGCGAACATGGCTGAAGCGCAACCTTCAAAGGCGCCTGCGTGGGACACCTACAGCGATACATGGGTCGGCGAAGATGCCCTGGGGCGGCCGATCCCGACAGCGCGTGAGGTTGGCGGGCCGAAGGCGAACAAACAGACCGGGATATTCTATTACCTCTGGCTCGGAGGAGACAACGCAACCGGTCCGTTTAACAATACCGAGATCCTGAAGCGCGATCCGGACGCCATGAACAAGCCGGACAGCCCGCTCTGGGGCGGCCTGTATTCATTCCATTACTGGAACGAGCCATTGTTCGGCTATTACAGCATGCAGGACCCCTATATCGTCCGCAAGCATGCGCAAATGCTCACTGATGCCGGTATCGATATGCTGCTGTTCGATACCAGCAACGGCTACAACTACGAGAAGACCGTCGGCGGTTTGATCGATGTGTATCGGCAAATGCGAGGGCAGGGCCAGAAGACGCCCCAGCTTGCGTTCCATACCGTTGCCGGCACGGGGCCCAAACAAGTCGATCAAGTCATTATCCTCTATAACACGTTCTACAAGAACCCGGACAATGCGGCTCTGTGGTATCGATGGCGCGGCAAACCGCTGATCATCGCCAAGGACGACCCCGCGCTGCCGGAGGAGCTCCGCCGCTTCTTTACCTTCCGTACGAGTTACTGGGGCGGCATGAACCCGAACCCCGGCTCCTGGAATACCGACGGTGTGGAGCCGATGCTGGGCGCGAAGGCGATCATGCGCGATGAACACGGCCGGCCGGAGCAGACCGGGGTCTCCGTCTCAAGCTCGATCGCCTCATCGCCCTGTTCCGATATGGGGCCGGGGGACGGACGCAGTTGGCGGGGAAACAAGACGACGGGCTACCATGATAATTCGCCCGGAGCCACTGCCCGGGGGCTCCAGTTTCAAGACTGCTTTGAGGCAGGGCTGAAAGTCAATCCGCCGTTCCTGCTGTTCTATGACTGGAACGAATGGGTGGCCCAGCGATTCCTCAGCCCCGACAAGAAAAAGGTCTGGTTTATCGACGAATTCAGCAACGAGTACAGTAAAGACACGGAGCCGATGAAGGGCGGTTTCGGCGACAACTACTACTACCAGCTGACGGACTATGTGCGCCGCTATAAGGGCGTCCGCTCTCTGCCTCCGGTTACCCGGAAGACGATCTCATTGAATAAGGACTTCGGACAGTGGCAGAACGTCGGTCCCGAGTATCGGGATGATATCGACGATCCTGCGCGCCGGGACTTCGAGGGCTGGAATAAGAGCGTCCACTATAAGAACCAGACGGGGCGCAACGATATCATCGCAGCGAAAGTCGCTTACGATGCCGGCTATGTCTATTTCTACGTTCGCGCTAAAAATACGTTGACCCCGCGCAACGATCCTGATTGGATGCGCCTCTATCTGAATACCGACGGAAACTACAAGACAGGGTGGCTCGGCTACGACTTCGTGGTGAACCCCGGAGCCAGAGCGGCTGCCGCCAGCCTGGAAAAGAGTGACGGCAACGACCGATGGCGTCCGGTTGCAAACGTTCGCTATACCGTCCGGGGCAGCCAGTTGATGATCGCCATACCGCGCTCGGCGTTCGGCCTGAAGCGCCTGCCGGCAGCGATCGACTTCAAATGGGCCGATCATTGCCACGATAAAGGCGACTGGACAGACTTTACATTGAACGGAGACGCCGCTCCGAACGACCGGTTCAACTATCGGGCTATGCTGAGAAAGCCGTAGTTCACAGCGGAACTTGCTCCACTGCGCAAAATTGTTAGGCGGCGCAGCGATAAGAGATTACGAAAAAACAGCTGTAGGCATGAGGAATCATGCCTACAGCTGCGTCTGTTGGATGTCTCGCAGCCTAATGAGGGCCTAAGTCCAACCAGGAGAAGGTTTCCCAGCTCTGTGCGGACGTTGCCGACTGCGCTTCCAGCAGGTTGCTGTCATTGAGATTGCAGGTCACGTAGAAGTTATCGATCGTCGCTTGCAATGCGACTTTGTTTCCACCAAGGCTGATCCACTTAAAGGGCTCCCACGTGCCGATTGTCGTTGACACGTCGGTGCGCAGCACGCGGTTCGTCTGGTTCATGTCCACCGTCACGTATTTTCCGGTCTGCTCGCTGAGCAGGGCGATATTGCCGCTGCCGGCATCGCGGACATCGAAGTACTCCCACGTGCTGGGGGCTGTTGCGAGTGCAGCCTTAAGGTATGTGCTGGCGGTCTGATCCGAGGAGACGTAGTGGCCGGCGACCGCGGAATAGAGCGCGATCCTGTGGCCGATCGGCAAGGGCGCGGTGAAGGTCATCGAGTCGATATTGAAGCCGCTGGTGTCCTCGACGAGCGTATACACATGCTGTCCGGCAGTGAGGTTCACGCTGTTTGCGTATACGGTGGTGTAGGTCGACCATCCGCCGGTGGCGGGAACCGTGACAGAGCCGGTCAGGTTATTTCCACGCTCGTCCATGAGATGGAATGTTCCTCCGGTTGCGCCGGATGATGCCCTGAACCCGATCGTGTATGCGCCGGACGAGCCGACATTGACCGAATATCTCATCTACTGGCCTGCCTGGGTAGAGCCGACCGCATATCCGTTGCTTGCGCCGGCATCCGGGCCGACCGCCGAATTGTTGTCGCTGCGGTAGCTTGTCTGGCCTCCGTTAACCGTCTGGTTGTACGCGACACCCTGGCCGCCGGTGTCGTAGTTCTCCGCCTGCACAACTCCTGGTATGGCTGCGGGCGTACCTCCGAAGGGAGCTTTATTCAGTCCGAAGCCCATCCAGCGGATATTCCAGCCGGGCTTGTCCTGATTGAGCGTAAGCACCTGCTGGCCGGCAGGCAGAGCCATGATAGCGGTGACGGTGGTCCAGTTCGAATACCCGCCCGACGCCGGCACATCGACAGCGCCCGTGGTTGCGCTTCCGGAGGAGCTTGTGAGATGAAACGCGCCCGTCACCGTACTTGGGGCGCTAACACGGAATGTGACCGCATAAGTGCCGGCTGTCGCCACGTTGACCTTGTATTTAAACCACTGGTTTGCCGCGGTCCAGCCGATATCGTAGCCGCCGCCAATATCGGTCGTCGTTTCGATATCGACGCCGTCCGTGCGGTAGCTGTTTGCCGTTCCATTTACGGATGTCACGTAGTAGCCTACGTTTTGCCCGCCGGTGTTGTAATTGGCAGCGTCGAAGACGCCTGGAATAGTCGCCGCAGTTCCGTTTGCGGGAACATTCGCCTGCCGAGGCCCGGCGAGCGTGAGCACGACATAAAACGTGCTCGGTTCGTTATTCGCAATCGCGTAGTTGTTCCAAGAGAGGGCGGAACCGGAGGCATCATGGGTGGCCGCCGTCACCGAGGTGGTGGTTGCCGTACCCGACGGGGTCAGAGCCACTCGATTTCCCGTCAGATCGACTCGCTCGGCCGTGGTCACCTGACTGCTGCCGAACGGGAATGTGAGGGTCACATTGGCATTGTTGTTATAGTCGGTGGGAATGAGATGGACCGCGACGACGATATTGTTGCCTGCGTTGATCGCCTCCATCGACGTGTTGACCGGATAAACATTCATTCCGGTCAAACTCGGAATGGATGTCGTGATACTGGGATATGCCGAGAGAGTGCTGCCGCCAAGCATCCGTCCCAGCTGCTGAAGCTGCTGGCCGTGCCAGGTGAGATTTGAGCCGTGGTAGATACTCAGATCGTCTCCGGCGCTATATTTGGCGAAATAGAACAGTTTATACTTATCGGCCGCATTCCAATTGCTTGTGAGAGCCCAGTACAGCGTTCTTGGATAGTTGTTGGCGATATAAACCTGGTCATTTGTGTATCCACATTCGGATTGCCATATCGCCAGGTTCGGATAGCCTCGGCTGTCCGCTGCCTGCCGGAGAGCCGCAAGGTGCCATGTGCTGTAGTAGTGCATGTCCAGCACATCAAGGTTGCCCCAGGCATGGTAGGTATCCAGTTGATTGATATAATCCGTAACCGAGGAAGTCAGGGTGGAGGGATAACCTCCATAGACGGCTTTTCCGCCCAGCTGCCGGATCTTTATTGCAGTGGGATTGAGGACGTAATTAAAATAGTTGGCCCATGTGCCGTCGAGCCAGAATGAGCTTGCAGGCTGGTAGGCTTCGTTCCAGATCTGGAAGTACTTCACGTTGTATGGAGCCGCGTGCAGGGTCTGCACGACATTCGTGACGTACGTGGTCCAGTCGGCTCCCCAGGTGCTCGGGTTGTTGTTTGCCCAACCCGGCTTTCCATTGAGGATCGGAAGCGTCTTCGAGCTTCCACCAGGCCATTGCAGCAAGGAAGCCGCATAAGTGTTCAGCGATGTGAGATTCCAGTTCCCCTGTGACTGTTCGAGGGCGGACCAAGTCATATCGTCCTCTTTAGGCCGGGTCCATCCATAAGCGACATTGTTCAAAGGATCGACCGGGACGCCGTAATTCACCCCGGAAAACTCGTTCCAGGTCGGCCCCGGCCAACTCTGGGCATGGACGCGCTGTCCAATTAATAATATTGCATTTGTTGCTATTATACCTATAAGCGATATCGAGCGAAAGCGTGGCATAATTCGCTGATTGACAATCACCTTCATCGGCGGCCTCCTGGAATGGCAGGCCGGGGTGGTTGGTCCCGGTCTGCCGATATATGGTCTACTTGTATCTGGCCTCAGCGGTAGCGAGCTGAGTGCTCAGCTGGGTGGAAGCGCCCACTGGTGGATCTTGAATCCCCCACAGGTTAGTGGTTGCATTTCCTGTCTGAGTGGGCGTGAGGGCTTTCACGTGACCGTCGGCGAATCCGTAATTCGAACGCCCGGTATGTCCTGCGAAGAGAAACGTGCCGAGGTCCTTGGTGGACAGGTCACTCCAGGCCTGGGTTGTCTCCCCGATCAGGATGAGAGAGGCTGGAGTAGGGATGGCGGCGATCGATATGCCTCCGCCTACGGGCATCGGCGATGTGCCGTCGGGCGTATTCACATTGCCGTTAACAGCATAGCCTGCGGGAAACTGCCCAATTGTATTGGGGCCGCCGGTATTGCAGCCGAATGGGCAGGTCGAGTTCGGCTGAGAATCCGTCGCCAGTCCGCCGGAAATGCTGTTCGATGGACAGGCGAAGACTTTCGTGCTCTTAACGTAAGGGTAGATAAGTACGCGGAACGACTGAGTTTCGTCCGGCCAGCTGCCCATGACACGACCGGGCAGGCATTCGTCATAGTCCTGTGTGTATTGTGTGATCGCCAGCCCGAGCTGCTTGAGATTGCTCGCGCAGCTGGTTTGCCGCGCCTTCTCGCGGACTTTGGCAAAGACTGGAAAGAGAATAGCGGCGAGAATCGCTATTATTGCTATAACTACTAGTAATTCAATTAATGTAAATGCGAATCTGGATTTCACGTAAAATTCTTTCTATAATGTTGCGCGAACGCTTTTAAAAAGGCATTCCCGACTTGTCGTCGAGGATCATTCTGTGTCTGCATTAAAGCTGCGATGACGTCAGAAGTTTATGACCGAATTGGGTACCTCCTTTGCCGATGGATATCTGGCCTGCGCCAAGCGCCGGCCTACTTCGGCTCCACCACAACATAAAATATACGCTCAGGACCAATAGGCGCGTCGGAAGATTCCCCGCCGTGGATCGGTGCGACGGCATTTACGATCAGGTCGCGGCCCTTTGTTGTCACCCGGGCATCGTACGGATCGTGGCCGGGCAGGGGAATGACGCGCGCGGTGTATGTCTTGCCTGGTACCGCCGCTTCAGGCAGCGTCAGTGTGATGCCGTTGTCCACTCCCATGTGCCGGGTGTCTCCCGTTCTGCTGTCGATCCAGTGATCGGACGACGTCAGCGGGATATGGAATGCTAAGATATATCGGCCGTCGGCCTGGAAACCTTCCGCGGACGCGTCTCGTTCGCCGATATGGAAGCCGATCGCCGGATCTGTCCGGAACTCTCCATAAGCCGTCAGGCTTTTCGATTTGAGAAGCTCGCTGAATTGCTCGATCTGCCTGCCATGTTCCGTCAAGTTCGAGCCAGCATTCAGGCTGCACTGATATCCATATGCCTTGGGATCGTCGGGCGAGTACCAGGCAAACCAGAAGACTTTGTACTTGTCGGGATCGTCGAACTGGTGTGTCAGCGCCCAGTACAGCATTCTCGGATAGGTGTTGGCGATCTGCTCCGGATTCTTCGTGAACCCGATCTCCGTCATCCAGATTCCCTCGCACTTTCCTGCTCCTACCCACCGCTGATATAGGTAGTCGAACGCTGCCGGAGGAAGATAGTGCGTGTCCAGGATATCGGTGTACTTCCAGGCGTCATGGTAGAGCAGGGTGTTGTCGTACTGCGCCAGCGTATTGCAGTCGGGCCAGCCTCCCCACACGACCTTGCCACCGTATTTATGGATGATCTTCGCCGCCGGAATATGGATATTATCGACATAGCGCTCCTGGCTTTCGTCCCAGAATACGCCTGACTCTATAGTTCCCTCGTTCCAAACCTGCCAGTATTTGATGTTGTACGGCGCTTTGGAAAACGTGGACACTGTGCGCTCGACAAACGCCGCCCACGCTTTAGGATCGGGCGTTCCGCGTTCGCCGCTGATCTCCTTGCGGCTGACTTCCTTTCCCGTGGCCAAATCCGTGCCGATGCGGACGCGTTTGTAACCGCTCCGTGCGTGGGCATCGGCGGTGACCTGTATTTGATAGTGGACGCCGCCGCAGTCGAACTCACTGCTGCTTTTTGCCGCGGCCCACGGCGACAGGTAGTCGAGAATCGGCAGCACCTTCACGCCGTTCGCCTGCGCAGACAGGATCTGTTTCTTAAGCGACTCTTCATTGACCGGATGGTCGATATCCGGCCCCCACTGCACATCTACGCGGTTCCATCCCACGCCAAGCCGCCGGGGAGAATCGCCGTTCCCGGCCTGGCAGACGCCCAGAAAGTTTTCGATGGGCGTCAGAGGGGCTTGAGATTTTCCATATCCCGCCGACTCTTGAGCCGGCAGGGGCCTCGTGAGGGATGCCGTCAAACCTATTATTGATATCGCGGCGCATAGTGGGCGCTGCCTGCTGACTTGCATAAAGATCGCTTTCGAAATGATAACCCGTAAGCGTTCCCGCGTTAGGAACCCACCCTTATTCCCGGGGGTGCCCTCTGGGCGAGGAGGGCGCGTTTCGGTTTACATCGCGTTTCGCTTTTTGGCATATGGTCAAGATACGCAAGCCTTTTCGACATCGAGAACGCGCCCTCCCTTCGGGAGGGGATGGGGGTGGGTCTGGAACGGTAGGCGCTTCCAGTGACTTTATACTACATCGCTTTCTGAGCATCGGTCAGGCCGAGAAGCCAGTTCTGGGCCTTCTGGGTGCCGAAGCGGACTGCTTTGGCGTGACCGTCGCAGAAGACCATGTTAGCCATGCCGTTTTTGTCGCCGCCGCGGCTGTGGCGGTAGGAGGGCGATTTTGTACATCCGATTCCGCCGTTGGGGCATGCTGAGTCGCCTTTGTAGTCCGTCCAGTCGTTGTTTCGCAGCCATCCGTTAATGACCTGTACGGTAGCGTCATCGGTGCAGGATGTGTGGATATCATAGGGCCAGCCGTCAGCTTCGCCGGGGCCGACACAACGCAGCAAGTCGGTAGGCACTTCCTGGGCCACGCCGCCTGAATACTGATGAACGGATTCAGTGCCCCAGACCACATCGGCCGGCGAATCGATAGCAGCGACCGTCTTGGCCGAAGCATAGGCCATGCCGCCGATATTGGCGTTAACAGAGTAGCTCATTGTCTTGATCGACGATGCAGCGTCATCTGGGCAGTGTTCGATTCCCTTAGCCTGGTTCCAGTCGCTGCCGTCGCTCCTGACTCCATTCTTGATATAAGGGTCGATCGCGACGTTCCACGGAACGCCCGGACCCCAGTCGATCGGGAACTTCTCATCGTTATCCTGGACATACTGCATCGTCGCCAGGCCTATTTGCTTGAGATTATTGAGACAGGCTACAGAGCGCGCCTTCTCGCGGACCTTAGCGAAGACCGGGAAGAGGATTGCAGCAAGAATCGCTATAATTGCTATAACAACTAGCAATTCTATAAGGGTGAAAGCTGAACGTGTTTTCATTGGTTTCCTCAATCTAACGATAATAAGAGCCTCAGGCTCCGTTCATAATGGCCTCGATGAGACCGATAAGATGCATATTGCCTTTGCTTCAGCGCCATGCGCTGGTGTGCAACGTTCTAAGTCTATCATAATGGAATTGATTTGTCAACATATTGCTATATTGAATTTTATATTATAGCGATATGCATCATTTTGCGAACGTGTCTTTTACGCTGCTATCTCGATTGGCGCAACAGAAATATACCCAAAGCAGGCAGGTGCATCATCATTTCCATCTTGACGCTGCTGCTAAGCGCGATCTCGTCGCTTAACTGCCGAAAATGCCGGTTCCGACATGATGCAATATGCTATCGATTTCTCAGAATATATAGCGAATGATACGTTCTGCCTGGCGAGCTTGGTAAGTCCTTTCCTTCAAGAGCAGCTATGCCGGTTCCGGTTTGACCGGCAAATCGTCAAAATCACGTGCCGCCGGCTTGCCGAAAAAGATAAAGTCAGCAAAATCCAGCAGCGCATCCCAGGCTTCGTGATTGTGGCCATGTCCGCCTTCACGGTAGCTGATTCCCGACGAACTCTCTTTGCCGAATAGACGGAAGACGGGCAGTGATGCATCGTGCATCAATCGGGCGCCGATCGGGCTCGCCCAGGCGTCTCCACGCGCTTCCGTTTTTAGAAGCGCGCGTGGAGCGACGAGCGACAATACGGCGTGCTGGTCGAATGGCAGATCCGCCGGTCTATCTATGTAGTGCTTGAGCTGTGGCGAAAACCAGTATCCGAATACGCTCATGATGTGGCCGATCTGCTCGCCGGCAGCGTCCGGATACCAAAAGCTCGCAGCGCCGCCGCATCCTGAATTGTTCGGATTGGTGAGTGCGATGCGCTCGTCGGTTGCCCCTGCGAGAAGCGCGGCCTTGCCGCCCCGCGAGTGTCCGGTGACCACAATCCGGTCAGGATCGATATTGGGAAGCGTCAGGAGACCGTCGATGACGCGATGGTATCCCCATGCCCAGGCAGACATCGCGCCGTATTCGCCGGGAAATATTGCGTAAAGCCCTGAGTCTCGCTCTGGAACGGCGGTATCGGAGACGATCGTGGTGCGATCGAACACTGCAAGCGCATAGCCACGAGAGACGACATCCTGGATGATTGCGTCCGTAATGACGCCAAAGCTCTCGTCTCCGTCGACGATTACCGGGGATCGCCCATCACCTTTCGGGGCATAAAGCGTGCACATAAAGCTAAAATCGGGTTGTTCGGCGACGACCCGATATTGTGTTACGCGTACTTGCGCGTTTTCTGCAAGCGCGGACTCGCTCACAGGAACTATGGAAATCTTGCCTGGAGCCGGCGGAATTGCGCCGTACTCGATGCTGAGCACCTGGTCGAGCAACTCGCGTCGCCGAATTGCCCAATCTTCAGGCGTGAGTGCCGGATGGCCGTCTGCGAATTGTAAGAGTTCCGGAAGTTCGAGTGTCATATTACGCCTCTTAACGCTGACAGGATAGGAACCAACAACTCAAGTTGTCGAGATATGCTGGTAATCGAGTTTTTTTGATGCAATTTGCTATAAATAATCGAAAAATTGACGATTTATTGACATATTTGTTTCCATATGATAGCATCAGATCTGTTGTTATGCGTGTTTTTTCCTACGAGGCGTTTACAATGTTAGGTTCCTTATCATTCCAGAGATCCCGGCTATCCATAGCCTGCAGCCTACTTCTCGCCTTTGCGTTGCTTGTGTCAGATCCGCCCTCCACCGCCGGCGAGAATAAATGGGGTGGTCCAAGCCTTCGAGAGTTCTCCGGCGTCAACCAGGTTGGGACAGACAACGACCTCTTCGAGAAATCGATCTCCTGGGCGCGGGAAGATATGGATTGGGGGACGCTTCAGCCGAAGCGAAATGAGTGGAACCAGAGCGCTCTGGATGAGAAGGGCAAGAAAGTGCTGGCGTGGCGTGAGCGCGGCGTCTCGTACCTGCCGGTCCTATGCTATACCGCGCCCTGGGCTGGGGATACGGGAAAGCGAGAGTGGATCAACGGCGAGCATAAGTGGTCGGTTACTCCGAATGTTGACGGCAAGCTCACCGTAAGCTCTTACGATTTCAAGGCTGGCGCATGGACGCTCAAGTCGTCTTCTCAGGAAGACAACGGGTACCTTTCGCGCTGCCCGCCAGCAAACGTTGCCGATTGGACGGGATACGTTACGCGTGTCACAAAATACCTTCATGCGAAGCCGTACGGAGTTCAGTACTTCCAGATCTGGAACGAAGCCAGTAATTTCAGCGGGTTCTGGAACGGCAGTATGGACGACTACATGCGCAAGGTCCACCTTCCCGCCGCTGCGGCGATCCATGCCGCCGGGGGCAAAGTCGTCTATGGTGGCTGGCCATGCTGCGAATCGATCAAGGGGCTTATCGACATCTTCGACAAGTATAAGGCGTGGGACAGTATCGATGTCATCGATATCCACTACTTCAACCCGGCGGATATGGCTATGCTGCGAAAGGCCGCCGATACGCGCGGGTATTCACATCTGGCGATCTGGCAGACGGAGATCGGTTTTACCACCGGCAAAACATATATCGCCGACAACTACCCGCGGGTGCTGTACTGGGCGCTGAACCATAAGTGGGACCGGCCGGACAAATATAAGCTGTTTTACTTTGCAAACTGGGCGCCCGACGATCCCAAGGCTTACGGATATCAGTGCAGCTTTCACTCTGGATCGGCGCTGAACTTCCACGGTGTTATAGTGCAAAACCTCGCCACTATGTTTCAAGGGGCGCGTCTTGAAGTTTATCACGGCGTCACCACAATGCCGTCACTTAGTCCGTCGCTGAATGTTGGTGACAGTTCCATCGAGTCGTTCCGGGCCGGGAAGCATATCGTATTGGCGGTGCATCTGACGGCGAAAGACTGCGAGACCCCATCGCTGCTATTGACGCTGCCGGTCAAGAAAGATAGGGTCGCCTGGGCGCGGCGTGTCGACCTGACGGGGAAGACTGCTGACCTTGCCGACAGCCGCGCCGGGAAAGATAGCACATCTTTTGCCGTTGCGACTGCGGACGTTGAGGGTTCCGACGCGAAACAATGGAACGAAAGCGGCAAGGGACCGCGAACGTTTTTTGTTGAGGTGGGGGTGAGGTGAGGAACCCCTTGTCCTTCGGGGAGGGGAGGCTGCGATCAGGGTGGAGGCTTACTTCTTCCCCTGAAACAGCGTCGTGGATTCCCGGTATACGATTGGGACTTCGGCGGGCTGCATGTGAAGTGGTCCCTTCCATGCCTGGCCGCCTGAGGCCATCCACTCCAGGCAGTACGCAATGTATTGCGTGGGGTCCGGCTCCTCAACGGCCGTGAGCGATGGGATGAAGTAGGGGGCGATCCCTTCACCATCGATCGCGCAAACGGCGACCTCCACGCCGGGTTTGATCCCTGCCTCATGAAGAGCTCTCATCGCTCCCATTGCTGCGGGTGTCGTTGTGCACAGGAGCGCATCGGCGTCGAATTCTCCGGCCTCCAGCAGCGCTTTTATGTGGGTGTGAGCCTGTTGAAATGCGCTGGTGTATGACTCCGTCGGCTGGTTGATGAGGATCTCCGCATGCCGGTGAACAACCACCCATACGCGCCATTGATCGATCCGTTCCTGGACGATCGAATCGTGAGGCTGCGTATTGAGGCACGCTATGCGCCTGCATCCAACCGCCTCCAGATGATCGAGCAGCCGCTGCGCGAAGACTGCGGGAATGTGAGTGATGGAGGGTATCCCTACATGGCTGAGATCCATTCCAAGCACGGCGAGCGGACGATCCGATTCCCTTAAACGCTGAAGCACCAGCGGGGGAATGAGATCGGAGCTCGGTATTACGAATACGCCGTCAAATGCCTTCAAAACATCGGCGATCAGGGGATCGTCCCAGTGGACGAACTCTACCGAACGCACAGAACCGCGCCGCGCCGACATCGCTCGTTCCAGCGATACCCCATATACATCCGGATTGTGTGGCCTTGCGGATGGCCGCAGCAGAGCGATACTCAGGAATTGTTGATCCGTATCTTGAGTGCGGTTGATTTCGAGCCTTCCATTGGCGCTGCGCGCGACGAGGCCTTCGTCAATAAGCTGCTGCACAGCCCTTCGAGCCGTCATGTAGGATACACCGCACTCTGCCGCCAGTTGCCGCTCGGACGGCAGCGGCTTGAGGGCGTAGTATCCATGCGCTACCCGCGTCTTAAGTTGATCTGAAAGGCTGTCTCGTTTGCTCATCTCAATCGATGCTCCATCACATGATGCATATCGCTATAATACCTGGGAAAATATAGCTATTGACATCGAATGTTCTCCATTTGATTTTCTCCTTACACTATATCTATAGCCAGTTCCGCAGACATATTTAAAAATTAGATGGTTCTAACCAAGGCTCGACAATTTTCATTCTGAATTAATATTCGCGCAGTATAATATTTATGGCAGTGTCGCCGGAGTTGTACGGTGTTTTGTGAACGCGTGTACGTACAGCGCACTGGTGGCCTCTTTATCTTCCACCACATTTCACTGTGTCGCAATCTTCACAGACACATACCTGATCCGTCTATTTCGTTGAATGTATCTATCAATAGGAGTACCTGATGGCACAATGGGCATTAGGGGAAGGCAATGTCTTCCATAACTTAGACAACGCACGCAGTGTAACAGTTCGTCTTGAGGCCGACCTGGCGCAGATGGTAGCGACCTGGCCTAACGAGGCCGAGATCATTCTGGCGTCGCAAGCACGTGGAGAGACGCGTTCTAAGGCTGAAGATCAACTCCTGAAGGATGTCCTTGCTGCGGTTACGAAGGCCATGAACGAGAAGCAGGTCATTGACGCTTCGGCTATTCTGAAGGCTTCATTCGGCGATTCGCTGGCATCGTTTGCAAGCGTCACACAACTAGGAACATTCCCGCGCCGCTCTCGCTGACACAGCCTGAAAATCGCAAGAGTTTCAACTTAGATCTTCAAGAAGGCAAAATAGCGCCGGTAATGATCAGTACAGCCTGAAATCGGGTAAGACATAGTATCGCGCTAGGAATCTAAAACTGAATACGATTTCGACGAAGCCTTTGCCGGCCGATCATAGATCGAGATGATCAGGGAGAAGGCCGAGGCGGATAGTGCACAGGTTTGAACGAGCCCACTTTTCGATTCTGAAAAGTGGGCTCGTTCTTTACCGGAGGTATTCAGCTGCGATCGCGCACTCATGTTATTGCTCGACTGTTCCGGGAAAGGAACTATAAGAATGAAGCCGTTGATCGAGATCGATACGGACACGCTTGCCGAATCGCGAGAGACCGATGCCTGGATCGCTCAGTTTGTCTACAGACACAATGTGGATCACGTCAACAATGACTGGAGGGTCGTTCCTCACCGCACTATCGGTTCCGATATCGATTGCGACAACGCGCCCCCGGTCCTGGACTACTCTCGAAATGTGTCGCTTGCGCAGGAAGCGCTCCTCTTTGCGAAGGTGCGTTTCGCCGCGTCCATCTATCGCCCCCTGCTGATCCGTCTTCCTGCGGGAGGCGGATACTGTATTCAGGACGGCGATGGAGAGAATGCAGGAGTTGTGGGCCGGGGAGGATCGCCACCGCTGGCCTGGTGCAGCGCTGCCCTGCGTGTCGCCAAGAAGTACGCTTCGCCAATGTAGGCGGAACTGGCATCACGGCTCCAAGAAGCTCGATCGATAGCGAAGATTATCTATGGAGAGAGCGGCAGGGCAATCGTTACCGTTGTGCCGCGTCCTACTTCGCTGTCGATTCTCAATCCTCCGTGGTGGGCATCGACAATGCTCTTGCAGATCGATAGCCCTAGTCCGGTACCTCCATCCACACGGGCCCGGGCGCTGTCTACCCGGTAGAAGCGCTCGCCCAGATGCGGCAGGTGTTCGGGAGCGATCCCCGAGCCTGTGTCCTCCACGGTCATAACCGCCTCATCCCGATGCCGGCTTACCGTCACAGTGATGTTTCCGTCAGGAGGCGTATGCTGCTGCGCATTGTTAAGCAGATTGGCGAATAGACGGGCCAGCTCATCTTCGTTTCCGCGGATGCTCAGAGACTCGTCGGCAATACACAGTCTGATTGGAGCCATATTATCACGCCGAACGCTATTGCGGGCGCGGGCGACGATCTCGTGCGCAAGGATATCGATGGGATGCTGCCCCAGCCTGCCGGCATCCGACCTGGCGAGCATCAGCAGGTCCTGTACCAGCACGGACATGGTCTCGGCGGCATGGTCGATTTCGGCGATCGCATCATGGCAGCCTGGATCGAGTGATCGGCTGCGCAGCGCGATCCCAGCATTGCCTCGGATAATCGTTAGGGGCGATTTCAATTCGTGCGACGCATCCGCGGTAAATCGCCGCTGTTGATCCAGAGCCGAGTGGAGGCGTCCCAGAAGGCCGTTGAACGTTTCGGCCAGCTCCGCAAACTCGTCACGCCCGAGCACGGGAATACGTTCCGAGAAATCTTCGCTTCCGATGCGCGCCGCGGCCTGTGTCATATGGCGCACGCGACGCAGAACGCGTACTGTCAGGGTGCTGCCGGCGATGGCCGCACAGATCAGTCCGACGGGAATCTGTGTGAGAAGAACGCGGTCAAGTTGCTCAAGATCGCGATAGATATCCGACAGATTATAGAACCCCTGCGTGACGGCCAGAACGACGCCATGCTGCAGGATCGGCCGCGACAGCACACGGGCCGGCTCGCCGTTCATCGTCACGGTGGAATAGACGGTCTGCCGCTGCTTCGAGAGAGCATAAGTGCGCGGGTCCAGTATTTTGTAGGTGTCCTCCGTGAAATACGGCTTCCCATCGAGCCCGTAGAGGCGTGGCCGTGTCCGCTCGAATGCGCTGTTCCGTCGTGGCGGACCGCCGGGAGGGCCGAAAAAGCCTGGCCCGTTCATATCCTTGGTGTGATCGAATCCTGTCTGTGCCGGTCCTGGTTCATGGCCGTCATTCGGACGCCCAAATCCGTGCCCCAGCCCGTGATCGTCATGCCTGCCTCTGAACGGTGGAGGAGGCCAGCCGCCAGGCTGTGTCTGCGTTACAAGCTGGCTGTCGACCGATGCCAGGATCGTCGATCGCACGGCGTACCGGATAATGGCCCCCAGGGCTCCGAGAAGCAGGGCGAGCATCAGGGTATTCCAGAGCACAAGCTGCATGCTCAAAGAATGCCGTCGTACCGGATTAGGCATTCGGGCCAATGCTCCGCTCCGCTGGTTTATCACGCCACAGCGCCTCCGCGAAGCGTATAACCCCATCCGCGAATGGTCTGGATCAGCTTTACATTATGTCCGGCGTCGATCTTCTTGCGGAGCATGTTAATGTATACATCGACCGTATTCGAGTAAGAATCCTGATCCATCCAGACGCGCTCCTGGATAATCTCTCGCGTGAGCACCTGGCTCTCGTGGGAGGCCAGCGCTTCAAGCAGTTCATATTCCTTGTGACTGAGGCCGATCGAAATCCCCGCGCGCGTCACCTGCCGCTGAGCCGTGTCGATAACAAGGTCCGCGACACGGATCACCCGAGCGCGATGGATTTTATCGCGCCGCAGCAATGCCCGAACTCGCGCCACCAGTTCCTCAATCTGGAACGGTTTTGAGATATAGTCGTCAGCCCCAATCTCCAGTCCTCGAACCCGATCGTCCACCATATCGCGGGCTGTCGCCATCAGGATCGGCACACGATTGCCCCGCTCTCTCAGTTCCTCGCAAATTCGCCAGCCGTCGATGCCCGGCAGCATAACGTCCAGAATGAGAAGTCCATAAGATGACTCGCGAGCCGTCGTCAGTCCGGCCGAACCGTCGTAAGCCACCTCGACATCGTATCCCGCCTGCTCAAGCGTCCGGCTGATTAGCCGCGCAATGCCGGGATCGTCTTCCACCAGTAATATCTTCATGAGCCGTGCCCTTTAACTACTTGTTCCCTATACGGCTCATTGTATGACGAAGAAATTAAAATCAGGTGAAAGCCTATTGAAAGGCCACTTAGATACTCGACTCATCTATCCATCATTCGTAGTCGTTTATTCGTTAGGACCCCTCCTCGCGCCCGCCCCGAAGGGAAGGATCGTTCGCGTTAACATTGGTCTTTCACCTCTTGGCGCGTGGTCAAGAAGTCGTAGCCTTTCGAATGGGCGAATGCGCCCTCCCACATAAAACCCACTGGTGGGCGGGAGGGGATGGGGTGGGTCCTAAACGGTAGGCGTTATCGAATGTGTATTCGACGGGTCTCATCTGGATTTAATCTTTACGACGTATTGTTGTCCTCGCCGGCCGGCGCATATATTCGAGGCGCCGGCCATATCGATATTGAGGGGAACGATGAATCGTCGCAATAAGCAACTGTCCCAGAAACTCTTGAGAGCACTCGCCGTTTGTGCTGCCGTTCCGGCTGTCCTGTTGCCCGGGCAGGCGGCAGATAAGTCGAAAGAGCGGCTTGTCCATATGCGCAGCGGCGCAATCTACCAGACACAATCGGCTGAGGTCGGAAGTCTATCCGCGGAAGAGAATGTCGCGTTTGCCGTAACCCTGCCCTGGCGCAATCAGGCGCAGCTGCAGACGCTCTTGAAGCGGCTTTACGATCCGGGAGATCCGTCCTATCACCACTTCTTAACGTCACAGGAATTTACCGAGCAGTTTGCGCCGACTCAGACCGACTATAACGCCGTCATTAGTTGGGCCAACTCCAACGGCATTCAGGTCACGGCAATGTCATCGAACCGCCATATCATCCAGCTTTCGGCCACGACGAGCGCGGTCTCGTCGGCTTTGCATACGCGGATGGGGCGGTACATGTCGGCGACGGGGCGCGAGTATCGTTCGCCATCGCAGGGGATCGCCGTGAGCGCATCGATCGCGCGCCGGATCACCGGGTTTGCCGGGCTGGACACGTCCGCGGTATGGCACGCGAACTTTATCTCCAAGCCACACTTGCTGGCGCCGAAGACGATAGGAAGCGGGCCGAGCGGCGGAATGTCGCCCTCAGATATCCGTACTGCCTATGGACTCGCATCTCAAGCCGAGAACGGAACTGGGCAAACGATCGCCGTCATGGAACTGGCATCGTATGCGGCGTCCGATATCAATGCCTACACAGACAATTTCAGTCTGCCGCGTGCCACCCTGCAGAATATCACCGTCTCCAGCGGGCCTGATGTCGATGCGGACGGCACAATCGAAGCGACACTGGATGTCGAGTTGATCGCAGCGATGGCTCCCACGGCGGCAACGATTGCCGTTTATGAAGCGCCGAACACCGAAGCGGGTGTGCTCGCCGCTTACAATCAGATCGCCGTGGACAACACCGCCAAACAGGTCAGTACGAGCTGGGGCCTCGACGAAGCCAGTGCGGGCAGCGCCACCCTGCAGAGCGAGAATGAGATCTTTCAGCAATTCGCCGCACAGGGGCAGAGCCTATATGCATCTTCCGGCGACTCCGGCGCTTTCGATAATGGGACTACGATATCCGTGGACGATCCAGCATCGCAGCCTTATGTTGTCGGTGTCGGCGGGACCTCGCTTACCATTGCATCGGCAGGCGGCGCATGGCTGGCGGAGACGACATGGAACGGCGGATCCATCAAGGACGGAGCAGGAGGAGGCGGTATCAGCAGCGTATGGCCTCTGCCGAGCTTCCAATCGGGAGTGAGTGGCGTTCTGGGCTCGACGCGTAATGTGCCGGATGTCTCCCTTAATGCCGACCCCGATACCGGCTACGCCATCTATGTGAACGGAGCATGGGAGGTGTACGGCGGCACCAGTTGCGCCGCGCCGCTGTGGGCGGCCTTCCACTCACTCGTGAATGAGCGCCGTGTGACAAACGGGGCGGCTAGCCTTGGCTTCGCCAATCCGCTGCTCTATGCTATCTATGCCACAACGAACTACACAGATGCTTTCCACGATATCTCGGACAGCAGCACCAACCTGTACTATTCGGCTGTATCCGGATACGATCGGGCGACGGGGCTTGGCTCTATCCAGGGGGCGTCGCTGCTCGGCCTTCTTGCAACGGATGTCGTTACCGGGACCGTGCCGTCCGCGCCGCAAAACTTGCAGGCTGCTGCGGGCGACGGTAAAGTCGCGCTCACATGGAGCGTCTCAACCGGTGCGACATCATACACCGTTTACCGGCACACGGCGACCGATTCTGCCTATGCCTCTATCGGAACAACCACTGCCACTCAGTTATCCGATACGGGCGTGAGCAATGGCGTGATGTATTACTATGTCGTGACGGCATCGGACAGCACCGGCGAATCCGGCTATTCGAATGAAGTGACGGCAACGCCGCAGGCGCCCTCGACCGCCGCCACCACCTTTACGGCAGGCATTCACTTGATGTCGTTGCCTTACTCCTACTCCGGCAAATCCCTGGACGCGATCTTTGGATATTCGGGAGTGACACTGTGTGTTTACGATCCCGCACAGAGCGCCTATGTGCTCACACCGACGGCGCCGGCAGATTCGATTGTGCCGGGAGTGGGGTACTGGGTGAGGTTCCCGCAGGATGTTACCGTGGCAGCCGGAACGCCCGCCGATACGACTCAGGATTTTGAGATCCCATTGTCCGCAGGCTGGAACCAGATTGGCGATCCCTTCACCGCGAGCATCGCGGTGAGCAGCCTTGAAGTCTCCGTACAGAGCTCTACCTACTCGTACTACGACGCCTATTACCTGTACGGCCTGATCAATCCCAAAATGTACAGGTACGATCCAGCGACAAACGCCTATGTGACTGTAAGCATCGGCTCATCCCTCGTTCCCGATCAGGGCTACTGGATCTACGCATACTCTGCGGAGACGCTGGTGGTTCCGCATCCATAGGATGTCTGCGGATGGGCAAACGGCCACCGTCCAATAGGACGGTGGCCGTTTTTAGAGATGGTTCAGTGCTCAGAGTGTACTGCTCATTGCAATGGGATAGAACAGGGGCAACGTATCAAATTACCTTGTGACGGAGCTAAAACTCAAGTCCCTTCATCTGAGGATTCAGGTCGAGTAGCGATTTATGTGCCGAGTCCATCGTATCCTCGAATCGTTTACGATCAGCAGGAGTCCATAAATCAAGCTTCCAGCGCCATGCCGCAAGCATAGCTTCGGGTGCGCCACATGCCAATGCAGTTCTATAGGCAAATAAACGATATGGCCATTGAACTGTGACCGACGACTTAAAATGCGCTTGAGAGGCGTCAAGAGCCGCCCAAAGATGACGGGCCGCTGAGAGCTGTTTTTCATCCGTCTCGGATGTGGCGCTGGACTGGGGGGTGAGTATCGTTAGTGGAGCACTCGAGAGCTTATGAGACGAACTCAATTCAGGCATATCATAACGCACTGCCCCCATCCAGGCAAGGCGCCCACCATCATTTGGTTGCTTGGGGCCAGTTAGTTGGTCTATAAAAACCGACGATACAATCGTATTGAGGCTATTGTTCTTTGCAACTTTTAACCAGAACTTACCAGGTCCTGCTACTGCGAAATTTTGATATACGCCTCCCCAGAAGTCTCGGACTCTCGTGTGCGCGATCACCGGCATCTGCTCGGCCAGTTCTGTTGATGGAGCATACTGGCGCAGTTCTACGAGATAGTCACGGTAGCGGTTGGCTCCATCGTGCCCATCCTTGTTCATGAAATACAGACTGACGCGATGCACTCCCTCTGGGACATCCACAGAGATCCAAATGTCCGGGCCTTCTTCTGCGTTTGAGTAACCTTCTCCATGGTCGTCCCATTCTGCTTGCCTGCGATAACCGGGAATAGGATCGTAGAGGCATCGTGGATTATCTGTTTTCGCCCAGTGCACCCAATGGCGCAGACCATCGTCTTTTCCGTGGTGCGGGCCGATTTCCGGTGTTGCAACGAATGGAGCTACCGCTTGAATCTCATGATCAAGCGGAGCGCCTGCGGCGCAGAGCACAGCATATTGCCGGCCATATCGACCAATCCAATCTCCCTCAGTCACCCAGTCTTGGCCAATATAGTAACCCTCGCCAGGCGCAAAGGTATCCCTAAAACCTTGAACCTGGCGAAGCATTGAGCCAAGAGAAGCGATGCTTGGAAGTAAAGCTTTGGATGGAAGAGGGGACATTAGCGGCGAATTATCTATCACTGTGTTTGCCGGATGACCGATTTCGGAGTGTCCTTCGCCGGCGAATGGGACGTCTTGGCGAATGCCGTCGCCGTAACGAGCCAGTAAGACATAACCGTTTTCCAGCGGTAAAAGGGTGGAAAGGTATAGTGTAGGCACGACGTCTCCAGATAACGGAAACAACCGAATGCCGGTAGTAGCCTCTCGCACCTCATAGTTTTGCTGGCGATATCCAATGTAGAGCTTCCCGTTAGCTCCTTGAGTAAGACAGGTCACATAATCTTCAAGAAGCAGATTCTCCCCTGTGTTGGGATTTAACTTTGGTCCTTGCCGCAGACCACGAATTTTGTCCTCCCAGTCTTTGCCCCGAGTAAATTGCCAGTTGATTCCGCTATCTTCGCTGTGGGCCAATCCACACGTAGTGCCGGCCCATACCGTGCCCTTATCAGTCACCAAAAGTGCATTGATCAGATTGGAAGGCAGTCCGTCTCCGGATGGCGCATTCGGGATTGAGGCAGGCCCAGTAACACGGCGCCATTTACTATAGTCGTCACGCAGAGTTGCGATCGCAATGCCGTCGCATGCCGTTCCTAAATAGAGGGTTCCACGCTTGTCAAACGCTAGGCAGGTCGCCTGGTTGTTTGGGAGGCCATCGGCAACAGTGTAAGCTTTCCATCGGTCATTCTTGAGAGAATATCGAGTTAAGCCAGCATCTGTCGCCATCCATACATCACCGTCGACAGGCGATGTTTCAAGGGCAAATATCCTGCTTCCGATCGGACCATCGGCAGTGGAGTAGTTCATCCACGCTTTGCCGTTGTACACGGATACGCCGTGATTTAGATGGCCTACCCACAAGCGGCCGCTACGATCGTACTTAAGGGCATACGCATCATCATCTCCCAGACCATCCTTTATAGTGAACTGCCGTGATACGCCGGTTGTTTGGTTGTAGATCCAAACCCCGTTGTCCTCAGTGCCAATGGCGATTTCCTTGCCAAGCGCTGCCATGCTCATAATGAATGCGCCCTGCGATCCAGGATTCCACGCGGGCATTGGCGATGATAGATCGTGCAGCACAGAGATAATGAAGGCGTCTTGTCCCTTTGTCGGAAGCTTCAGATCTTGGCGCAAGAGTTTTCCTGCGACGGAAATTGCGACATTCCGGCGTTCGATTGACGATGTATGGTCTATCAGCACGGTCTTTGCGAACTCGACGAGATCGTTGTGATGGATATCAGGATGTAACAGCAGTGCGGATACATATTTCTGTTCGATGCTTAACCTGTCGTTTTCACTGAGACTGATGTCATTGCGAGAGGCCGCATATGCCTCTATGTATTTTGCAGCGTCTTCATCTTTGAGCCCTTGATTCTCTGCCTTGCCTTCTGTGTCTAGCTGAACCGCCGGAGAGGCCACTGAAGGTGTCGTTCCGATGGGATGGTTGACTTGCCCGATTGCGGGTTTTGATAAAGGAGCGATGTGCAGGAAAAGGGCCAGGAGAACGAGGATCCCCGACCTGCAATGCGCACGTGATGTCGTGTGAGTTATTGATAATTGTATAGACATATTCTCAGTGATTTAATGTAAACGCGAGATTTGTGGAGGCTACCTATCTTTAATACCAGCACCGGTATTTGGATACCGGGATGTGATAGTGCGCCATCAACAAGGAGAACACGGGCTCTTCCATCTTCTGAAATTTTGCTAGCATCGGAAAACCAACCTTCTATTTTTATTTTGTTAGTTCCACGAGATTACTGAATACTTCGAGATCGAAATATAGAATTTCGAGTACTTTACTGATAGATATGCATAGTAGTACATTAAATCATCACTGATGCAATAGGGACCAAATTCTTTGGAGTTTCAAAGATCGCCCAGGCGGGACGTTTTCATTTGGTCAAGCATCCGCGCCTCGGTAATTCTATTGCTTGGATAAAGAAGGGAATTCGAGACCGGCCGTAATGTATTACCTTGAATTGTAACTTAAACTGACAATTTAGCAAAGCTTGAGCTTGCGTTGATTATGGCATAGTTCACGAATAAAGATCGAATCACAATAGACCTAAAATTTTATAAAAATTATTCTGAAATTCATGAAGTAAAAATGACAGACAGGATCTATAATAATGTTGCCTCGAATGGTTGAGCTATCTTCTTAATAAGAAACTCAAGCAAGCCTGTTTTTAAACGCTTTAAAATATTTCAGTTTAAATATTTTAAAAACTATTAATTGCTTGATGATATGTATGCCTGGCTTCAATTTTGCGAGTAGCCTGGTGTGGTTGGCTGAATTGCTTTCTAGAAGTTCGTCTGGAAGGCATTCTAGTCATAATTGGATTTTCCAGTAATGGTAAAGCAAACTATAGCTTTCTTGCAAATGTTGCAAGGCAGAAAGGATACGTCCGTATGTTTCGAATATTATCAGTTGTATGTGTGCTGATTGGTTTGATGGCAATTGTAGCTCGACCTTGCTCAGCGGCGACCGTAGTTGTCACAAGCTCCGGTGACGCCTACGTATGTGTGAATCAAACCGCGACGATCACCTTTAGCGCATCTGTGTCTGGCGCGCCCACCAGTACTCAAGAATGCGAAATCGTTGGCCCCTATTGGTCCTGGTCGAATAGTGGAGGAGGATCTCTAACAAGCTCTGGCGGCTCCAGCGCTACCATTTCAGTTTCCTTTAGCGCTCCAGGTAACTATACGATAGGAGCTGGCGCCACAGTAACTTATCTCAGCAGCTGCAGCGGGGGCAACGTTACAGCATCCGGAAGCGCTAGTGTTACCGTTCATGTAGGCGGATGGGGACCTTGGACTACTGTTGCAGGCAGCCGCACGGATCCTGCCGTTACAGGTTATGGTTGTGTGCCTGATTCTCAAGGGTCTCACTGGGGACCGCTGGGGTTTACGTCCGGCTCATATACCCAAAAAAGAACAAGCTGTGATGGCACACAGACGCAGACTAAGACATGTACGCTTACAATGTCTCTAACCGACATGGATATGGACTCCTCCGGCAATTTTGTGTATACGTACAATATTACGGATAGTTGTGGCGGCACATCGACAACAACACAAACCCAGACTGCCGTTTGCTGCAGCTGTGGTTGTGGTTAAGACAAGTAGCTTATTGAGTTTACAAGAGTACGATGTAATTGATATTCAAATATATAGAAAGGTAATTCTGTGATAAATAAAAAGACTCTAATCATTGCCGCCTCTTCTTTATTTATGGTGACCGGAACTGTGGATTGCCGGGCTGAGCGAGTCCTTACGCAAGCCGAGGCGAGCGCTATCCATGGAGGATTCAATCTATCCTGCTATGTAAAGCGTTGCGACGGCAGTGGAGATGGCTGCACTGATTCCAGCGGGAATAATGCTGGCGCGCCATTCTGCTGCGATTATCGTCATCATGAATACACATTTTGCAAAACGCATTTGGAGTTCCACACAAGCGGTTCTAGTAACCTGTGTCCTACTGATGCGCCCCATGTATACTGTGATGTTGTGTACTACAAAAGGTACCCTGGAAAGGATTGCGCTCACGGTATCGACATGGCGATTTTTACCCCAGTGTATTGCGAACAGAATTATAATAGTTGTAACGGCGACCAGTTGACAAGCCAGTGCCCTGCGGCGGTTCCGGTGGACCCCGCTGGTGGCCATTAATGCGGAGGATTGAATACCGGCGCTTTGTCCGATGCTATTGTGCAGCAAGAATATTGTCTTTCTTGATGGGCTCTCTCATCATCGGGCTGGCGCTTGGCGCTCCCGCCGCTTACTCGGCTGACAATGCTAATATGGATCTCGATTATATTCTTACAGGAATCTCAAGTGGACGAGCAAAGGTTGACAACTTTCGGGCACATGCGCAGTTGATCCGCTTGTCTGATCCCAGTTGGCTTGTGCCGCGACCTCCTGCAACTCAAAACGATCCTCGCTATATAGCAGGAAAGGAAGCAAGTGTATCAGAGTGCCTCATTGGATACCGTAAGGGGAAGGTGTATATTGATGAGCGCCGTACTGCTGTCACCAAAGACACATTAGAATCAAGATATGTCAGGAACTGGTATGACGGTGTCACGGGGCACTATTTCTTGCAGAATCCGCCTGATGCAGGTTATTTCCTGCATGAATTCGATCAACCTTCGCGTCTTCCTCTGAACCTGCTGACGAATATGCAGCTTCAAGGTCCTGCAGGTTCAGAACTTGGTTTTGGGGAACGTTTCCTTCGAAATAGTAACGTTCGAGCAGCTGGGGCGTGCGAGTTCTCGGGGATGGATTGCATTCGTCTCGATTGTGGAGACGCCTCGGTTGCCGGGTCCGATTCAGAAGGTAGTTGGGGCCATATTCTCGTATGCCCATCTAAAAATTATCGAGAAGTCTATTCTGAATGGCATGACTATTATGCTCATTCTGTGCTCAATTACAAAGAAACGATTACAAAGTTCAACGTCCTATCATTTGGATCGTACGGCGGAATCTGGATTCCTACTCTCGTGCGCAATGAGTTGTATCAGGTTGGCCCTGACGGTAAGGAAAAGCTTGTCAATGAGGAAGTCTTCCGGATAACCAAATTTGAGCCGAACTCCGTGCCGGACGATGGGATATTCGAAACCAGAATGCCGCCGGAGACTCAGGTCTTCAATACCGGGAAACGTGATACAGGGTTGACAGGTCTGGACACATCAGCTATCGAAGAAGCTCTTGGACAAGGGCTTTTCTTCATGGATGGGGAGGATGGGGCGCATTGAACTGCACTTTACCGGAGCTAAGATATAGAGGCCATTTGCACAATGTCCGCTTTTTCCTCGCGGTAATGTTGGTGCTGGTTTTACCTAATTCCCTTTCCGCGCGTTCCCTTGACGTGCAGGTCAGGGCACCGCAAACCACATCTTTATCTGTCGCGCTTGGACAGGTTGAGCATATAAGCGGCTATGGCATCTTAGGCGTGTTCAGCCGGGATCAAGCTGAAGCGCCAATACGTCAATTGTCTCCCAATATCACTGTCCGCGCAGAATTGGAGGCAATTGCCAGGCAAACTTCATCCGACTTGACTTTTCGTGATGACTTGATTGTCCTTACCCCACGGCTGTACATGCTTATGCCCTCTCTGCCAGTTTCTGGAACATGGGAGGGAGGGCGCTATTTCAGCACACCGGACACACTGGAGAAAGTATGGGTATGGGGGCAGCCGCAGGCGAGCAGCGCTTCCAGCTTCGTCGATAGCCTCTCGGATCGCCAAATAGCCTCAATGTGTGACCAATCTCAGATACAAGGGGCAACCTTGTCTCCGCTGCAGGCCTCCGCATTGCGCAGTCTGATCCGCGCCGTCGCGCCTCCTGTTGACGGCAGGCTTCCTGTTTCCGACACTATTGTGTCGCTTGCCCCGGTGCCATGGTTTGCTGCCCACCATTATTCCGGCCTCGCTTGGCTTGCTCACAATAGGGAAGTCCTCCAGGCCTCAAGCGTCTGCCATAAGAACCATAAATATATCAATCTGCATGCCATAACCGCGTTGGATGCTTTGCCTAAGTTGACTCTCGACCTCGGGATTCTGCAAGATCTCTGCATCCCCATCAGCCATGTTCTTCCGAACCATGTGGTCATAGCCGAATTTAACCATGTCGCTATCGCTTCTCTGGCAGATGCCCTCTCATTGTGTTCGGAATGCCCTTCTGCTGCGGCTCACAGGCAGGCTGCGCTCACACCTGGCGTGTTGCCATTAGCTGCGCGACCTGAAGTTGTCCCTGTGATTAACGTGGTTTGTTCCGACTTTCCTTCTGCGGCGAGGCATGCTTTGTGGCATCGCTTTAGCCGAGGAGCGAGTCCCGCTATGGTTCTGCGCATCCAGACTGCATCTGCCGATATCCGTTTGCTATTGTTCTCGGACGAGGTAAGGGCTATCCCAGGAGTAAGTTACAGTTGTGGAGTTTCGGCCTTGATGGCACTTTCCAAGGCAGTGCATATGGAAACGACGGAGAGTGCGCGCCTGGCTTTGGCGCGTGATTGGCCATCCTCGACTATGTCGATGGTAGAGATGATGTCTGGTGGTAAGCGGATTGGACTACAACTGACAGCCGTCGCCGCTACGCCCGAGGAATTGTGCGCGCAATGTCCATGTATCTTGTACACAACTCCTGAACACTTCATCGTGCTGATAAGCGAAACTGCCAAAGATGCCACAATAGTCGATCAAGAAGGACCTCCGACAAAGATAACTATCGACGAACTATTAAAAGAGTATGGCGGATATGCACTTGTGTTTTCAAACCGGTTGGCGATACGCTAAAGAACTATTGTGCGCTAGTACAAAGATACGTTGTCAATGCCTAATCCTAAGCTGTGTATTGCTTTCTATATCAGTATGTTCTATTGCTGAGGCCCGTATTGACCACGACGCGGTAACAAGCATGTATGCAATAGGCGCTCTGATGAATAGGTTTGTCGATGCCGACCATCTTCAGGGGCTCGTCGCCAATGTTGCCTCGGATGACATGCAAGCGGTTGCCGGCGTTGGAAAAACAATCGGTTTGCCCTTGCAAAGTTATAACGATATGACGCTCGCCGCAATCCATGAACATGGTGGGCCAGCGATTTTGAAGCTTAGCAACCCTGATCAGTTATTAGCCTTTGCCGCAGTGGGGGCACATAACAGTCTATCCATGCAGAACGGTGTGTCCGTTCCGCTCGACAATGGAGAACTTAGCAAACGATTTACCGGAGAGGCGATTCTTATCTCGACTACAGGAGAAATAATGTCGAATCTTCAAATCGACGATCCTGTCTACAAGTTTGCTCAGTCCGGCGGAGCTTCTGTTGTGGCATTCCATGTGTCTGTGCGAAACAGGGGGACCAACGCCATAGATGTATTTGTCGAGTCTACATCATGCGCCTGCACATCGGCCCACCTGGATACAGGTAGTTTACAACCTGGGCAGACCGCATTCCTAACGGCAAATATGGTCTCGGATGGCAGCGGGTCAAAATCTGCTGAAGTAGTAATAGGCACCAGTGATCCAGGATGGCCGCGCATCGTCGTGAGCTTAATCGCAACGTTTGCCGAAGGTGTCCGCGCAGTGCCAAATCAAATAGAAATACATACGCAATACCGGCGGCATCAAACGCGCACTCTCACTATATCTGCTCCGGGCCAAGGTGCGAGCATAATGCCGGCGAAGCTGCCGAGATGGGTGTCTGTACGGCGGACCGGATCCGAGCGCACGGCTACCGGCGGAATCTCGGAAGAATATAAGGTAGATATATCTCCTCCTGGACTCGGAGCCTCCGAGGGAAAGATCGGATTTGAAATTCAGGGTTCGAAAAAGGGGGAAATTGGGGTGCCAATTCACCTCATAGTTGAGCCGCTCATAGAAGTCAGCCCTTCGACGATATTCCTCTCGCCGTGCAGGTCCGGCGATGAAGTCGAGCAGATTGTATCGGTAGATTCAATTTCCAATCAGGTGTTTCGAGTCGCTTCAGTTATCAATCGGAGTGGATTGGTGAAGACCACATATTTAAAGGAGCCGGCTCAGAAACAGATATTAAGACTCCGGATTCGTGTTGTGGGTGTAGCCGGAAAGGCCTTCCACGACAGAATAACGCTAACTCTTGCCGATGGTGAACGTGTTGACGTGCCTATTGTCGGAATGATCAAGAATGATATTAATGGTGCGGCCCAACAATAACACGCTCCATTTTCGGATTACATTATGCAAACAAGATATCGCGTACTGCTTTCTGTATTTCTCTACGGGTGTTTGCTGGCTTGTCGCAACGGTACATGCAGTGAAATTGACAAAAAGAATATGACGATCCAACAGATTATTGCTGAGCTAAAGCAGTGCGAAGAGCATATGTCGACTTACCATGCACATGTTCTTAGTACAGTCATTGCGGATTCTGGTCAGGCGCCGGAGCTTCCACAGCTTCCTTCAGATATCGGACTAGTGCGTGGCAAGGAAGTGTATCTTACGCAAGACGAAATTACTTTCAAGGCAGGGAAAATATCCGTGGATGGCTTAGAGCGGCGGATTACGACTGCTGGGCGAATCACGAATCGCTTGTCGGCTTACTACGATGGCTCGCACGGCGTTAGCGTGTGCCATCCTAGAGAAATGAAGGATGTGCCGGCTGCGCACACCATGTCTGCTGCCACACCGGAAGTAATACGTGTTTCGGAAATGCTGCAGTTGCCTCTTGCAGGCATCCCTCCGATGATTGGCGGTATGCCTCTTAATCAGGCTGCGATCTCGGGTTTGCAGGATTTTCATGGATTGTCTTGCCTGCGTGTTGATTGGTCGGCAGGTCAGAAAGGCGCTTCATCGGGGTATGCCCTGATCTGCCCAGACCGTGGATACAAAGCGGCTTATATTGAAAGGCGAATATCAGAGGGGGCGACTGAGAGCGTTGAGCAAGTTACAGTTCAGCAGTTTGGGCATATCGGCGATATATGGTTTCCGAGCGTCGTTCGTGTTGCGCGTCATGGGGCGCCCGGTGCTTCGCCCCGGCGAGATGAGCTTTGGCAGGCCGAACAGGTTCGCGTAAACGAGCGGGTTTCAGACTCTGTATTCGATCCATTACTTAGCCCGGGAACGATTGTTACACAAGATGGAGGAAAGAAGTGGATAGTAGGAGGCGGAATAGAGGATGCGGTCGAAGCATTGCGTTCAGGAAATCTCCAGTCGCTTACATCAGGCAGCACACGATGAGGCTGTTACTAACCGCCGCATTTCTATTCATGCTCGGTACCTCACGCGTCTGGGCAGACGATTTGTTAGACCGTATGCTTGTGTTGCCAAGTCATACGAAGGTGGGAGAGATATTAAATCAGGTGGCGCATAAGGGGGGGGTGCCTACTGCAGGCTGTCTATCCCCGGAGACTCTGCGCCAACCCATTTCTCTGAGCTCGCCGAGGTTGAGCATAAGACAAATACTTGAAGCGACTGGAAGCCAGATCGGTTGGGATTGGGAGATGAGCCATGGCGCAATTGTTTGGCACTTGCCAGTTGCCTATTCTGTGCCGCCCGATATTGCCGGCGTAACCAGCACGGGGGAGACAACGGCCTGGGCAGTCCGTGGGACAGGTACAGTCGGCCCTAAGATAAAAGGATTCTTCGCAAGCTTTTCACACCAAGCAGTTACTGATTTGATAGATGGTAAGGAAGCGCAAATCGGAAATATGACGCCGGATGCGAAGGCCAACTGTCGAGAAATGTTGAGGGCGTTGGTGGGAGGAAAGGCTGCCGAAGGCGCTGCTCCGTCCGCCATCCAGCTTTCGTTTGTGCCCTGGTATATCGCGAAGAGATACCGCAGCGTCATTGATGGCGGTATAAACGGGGTGGATACTAACGGCAATGTGCCGCATCTTCGTGGTCCCTTACTGACAGTTGATGGAATAGGAGTGGCTCAAAGCGTGGTTCATTCACTATCGAGCAGGCTTTCCATTCCTCTCTATGTTGACGAGACGCTTGGAGAACGCCCACTTGTCTTAATCTCAACCAATGCAGATCCCAATGTACTTATCGGAGCTATTGGATCTGCATTGGGTGGTGACATCCGATCAACAGGTTCCCTCATGTATATAGGTCATCCGCTTCATGCAAACGTGTCAAGCGCTCCAATAGATCGCTTGAGACACTTTGCTGTATGCCGAGCTGGCGCATATTTGCCGCCATATTTATTAGAGTATGCGGGAACATCCCCGGCATTGCTATTGGTCGTCACTGGTGTGAAGGAATCGACCAACGTGCTCCTCTTTTTAAATTAACGGCCTTAAAAATAGAGCAAGCTCTATCAGATCAATAATCTTAATTAACCATGAAATTGAAATCTGCGTGTTCAAGGTTCCTTCTTAACGCTGTTTGCTGGTGCCTAATGTTTTTCGGAGGAGCATATTCTACCGCTGCGCAGTCATCCCAAGCTGCTCCACCTAAGGTTTGGTTCTATCTTGGTGGGATTTCGTCATCCACATCTTCTGCAAATTGGGCCTGGCTCCGAACTCAGTATGCCAATAAGACATTTCTCGCTTCAATACGGCCTGCACTCGGGCATACCCAGGGAATAGTCGTTCCCGTCTTCGATTATGGGATGTGCTTCTATTCGACCGCAGTAGCACCGTTTCGCGGACGGAATTCTTCATCGGCGCAAGATGAATCAGCGCTACGCTCATTTTTGATATCCGCAAGGAAGGCCAAGATTCCGGTTTATCTATCCGTTAACGTTTTAGGCTGGGCAGAAGGCCAAAACAATGGGAGTATATTTAAGACATATCCAGACTTGCAGGAAATAGGCCAGGATCCGTCGGAGGCAACTGAAGTAACTTACGCTTCTCCCTTTAACCGAGCCGTTTGGACCATTATGGATGCCGTCCTCCTAGAAATCGGCCGAAAGTTCCCTGAGGCTGCTGGAGTATTACTGGATTTGCATTTGAACCGAACTGAAGTCTTGGGGTTTAGTAAGGCTGCACGAAGCGCTTCCATTAGAGCAATTTCCGTAGATCCGGTAGATGTGCTACCCAAAGGCCAGGTCTCTATCTCTGCCACGGATAGACTAAAAAAATGGATAGACTGGCGAAAGAACGTCATCGCCCTCATGTTCACTTCATTGCGTGACAGCTATCATGCCGGTAACCCAAACGGCAAGTTGTACGCGTTCGGTACCGTAGACTACTATGTTGCAGGATTTGTCAATGACATGCGCCTGAGTCAAAATTGGCTCACATGGGCAGATGACGGGATTGTTGATGGTATTCTGCTAGGTGGTCAATGGGCATCTGGCCATCCAGATAACGCTCTCTATCGGTACATGATTCCCAAGGCTATCGCAGCAAAATCAGGCCGTAAATTAGATGTGATTCCTGTCTTAAACGGAACGCATTTAAATCCCCCTGTCAGCTATTCGGATGAATGGATCCCACTTTCCACCTATAACTCAGGCCTCCAGGAAATAGCCTTAGTGGTAGATTCGGATGCTGACGTTCAAGGAGTGATAACACTCTTAACCAGCAGTAATAAACTAGAGGGATCTGATGGCATGGAGGCGCCTGAAAAATAAATATATGTATTGTTTTAAGTGTACACCACGATATTTAATGTCGCGCATATTGGGCGGTTTATATCTTAGTCTTAGTCTGCTTGCCATTTTCCTCTTCTCATCTGTTACTGCATTCGGAACAGCACCTGCCGCCGCTCTGCAAGCATCCGGCTCTGACGTAACACTCACGTTAGGCGGAACATCGGCTGTTTATAATTTCGGTGTCGCTCATCTTCGTGCAGCTCAGTCGATAGAGCATATCTTTACAATCCGCAATGTTAGCGCCTCTACAGTGTCTATTTCTGCTCTGCATCCATCATGTGGATGTACCACTGCAATGCTTGATCAAGGTTCCTTACCACTTACACTGAAGCCAGGTGCTCAAGTTCCTGTTCGTGTCGTGGTAGATGCATCAATGTTGGCAGCAGGCGCGATACGCAAATCAGTACTTGTCTATTCAAATGGGAGCGAAGAACCGGCTGTAACACTTGAGATGGTTGGAACACTCTTACCTCAATTCTATTTAAGCCGGGCGCTTCTCGATTTCCATAACGTGGCGTTTGGCCACGAAAAAAAGATAGATTTCTCTATTGCGATCGATCCGACAATGCCCGATGCTAATGTGCCTATCAAGATTGTATGTTCTAACCCAGATATACGCATAATCAGTGCGCATAGATCATCAATACCACATGAGACAGGAACTGGAGTCGTCATGCGTGAGTATGATGCTATTGTTTCTCCACATGCAAGGCTTGGTCTGCTAACGGGTGAAGTTACAGTCCAGTCTATAGCTGATTTGGGCTCAAATAAACATCAGATATTTGCGACGGTTCCGCTTGCTGGAACCGTTATTGGCGACCTTTCTTCGGCGCCTGGCGAGCTCGCTTTTGGGGTTGTGCCTGTGGGAACTTCAAAATGCCTATCCATTGTCATCGAGTCTGCGACACCTATTGATCCTCCAAAAATCTTAACGCGGCGTGATAAGTATGTGTCCTGTGTAATGCGTACCTCAATGGGGAACGGTATTCGCAAGCGAACTGAAAGCAGGGTTTTCGCACGGCAGTCGAAACACTTTGTTTTGGATGTTACTTTGAAGCCAGTCGCACCTGTAGGAAGTATATCATCCGAGATCGAAGTATCTTCTAAATCCGAGCGTCTTGTTCTTCCCGTGTCAGGATACGTAACGTCGACAGCAACAGGATTATAGTTCATTTGCAAGGGAGGGCGCACAGTCGACCCGAAGCGGCGATTCTATGCTCGCCTCAGATATAAAAGAACGCACAGGCCACAGTTCCGATGATGTCGTGATCGTGTTGACGGAGAATACCGTGGAAAACCGGTCTTTCGGCCGCAGCGAAGCGCAGATGGTCGTGTCCGACGCCTGATGGAGATGCGCTTCTCAAGCTAAGTCCTTCCCTCAGCTGAAGCTGGGGGAAGGCGCTACGTGATATTATCGCCGAGTCGAATCCTAGCCCCTCAAGTCCCCATCTGCCCTCATATGTCTCCGCAGCCGATCCGATTTCAATCCCTGTTATGCCCTCAGGTATTCTATTGTAGCTCTATCGGCTTGTGCCGGCACAGAGGTGGATTTCAATGCAAAAGCCAAAACCCGGCGAATATGTGGCGGTCGCTGCCATCCTTGGCGTGATGATGGTGGTTCTCTATCCCGTCCTCTCGCATATTGGCCCGCGTCCCGGCAACGGGGCAGAGTGTCATAGTCATCTGCGCCAGATTGGCCTGGCGCTTTCGGAGTACGTTCAGGATAACGACTGGTATCTGCCTCCCGTTGGTGACGGAAAGGGACGGCACGATTGGCGGACGGGTATCGTGACCTACTTGCACGGAGATTGGAAACCGTTCACCTGTCCGGATCGTAAGGAGCTGAATGCTCCTGAAAACGGCTTTATAGGTGTGGAAGGGGAGCCGGAAAGTTATGCGGCGAACATCGCTTCCGGGAGCGGAAGCGGCGGTCTCGACCGAGGGCCGTTCTCATTGACACACGGATCGCTTCCGCTGCCGAAGATTCCATATCCTGCCTGCGCGATCGCCGTATGCGAGATCCAGAACACGCACTTGCCGGGCTTCGATATCGATGCGCCGCCGGATGGAGCTAAGCAATTGCTCTATGCCGGACATCGCGGCTGGTCAAACTATCTCTTTGTCGACGGCCATGTTCAGGCTTACCGTCCCGTGGAGACTGCATCATATCAGCTGTACAGCTTCTCCAGCCCGACAAACTTCTGGTATGCCGACGGGCAGAAGCCGCTTTCGGCAAATGGAATGCAGACTCTCAAAGCTGCACAGGATGCTAATAGAAACTGATGAGAGAAGGATGTTTCGGCCATGCCCGGCACGCCCATAAAACCTGATCGCCTTCACCCTGGTGATACCGTCGCCGTCGTCTCGCCGTCCTGGGGTGGACCAAGCGTATTTCCGAAAGCCTACGAATTGGGCCTGAAGAATCTGCGTGAGACGCTGGGAGTGAACGTCAAGGAGTATCCCACGGCTCGGGCCGACGACTCGTTTCTCTACGCGAATCTGAAAGCGCGGGCGGAGGATATCAATGCGGCGTTTGCCGATCCCGATGTTGCTATGATTATCGCCAGCATCGGCGGCGAGGATTCGATCCGCATCCTTCCGTACATCGATATCGAGAATGTCCTGCGCAATCCGAAGATCTTCATGGGTTTCTCGGACACGGCGACGATGACCACGCTCTTCAATCAGCACGGCCTCGTCACATTCAACGGCCCATCGGTGATGGCCGGCTTCGCAGCTTTGCACAACCTGCCGGATACTTATGCCGCGCATATACGCCACATGCTGATGGACGCTCCTGGGACGCTGACTTATGCGCCATACGATGTCTACGCCGAGAGCTTCCATGATTGGGGTGCGGACGATTACAGCGGCGGCGTCAATCTTGTTACAAATCCTGGCTGGACATGGCTGCAAGGGGAGAGAATCACACAAGGGCGTCTCTTTGGCGGTTGCATCGAGGTGCTGGAGTTCCTAAAGGGCACGCAGTTCTGGCCCAATGCGGACTTCTGGAATGGCAAGATCCTGTTCCTGGAGACGTCCGAAGATAAGCCCGCGCCGGATCAGGTGCGCTACATGCTTCGCAACTACGGCATGCAGGGCGTCTTCGATAAGATCGCCGGCCTGCTGTTCGCCAGACCGTTCCGCTACAACGACGGCGAAAAGGAAGAATTGCGAAAGCAGATCGTACGTGTCGTAGCAGGAGAGTTCGGCCGCCCTGATTTACCCCTCGTAGCCGACATGGACTTCGGCCACGATGCGCCCCAGCTTATCATTCCGCTCGGCGTGATGACTGAGATCGATTGCGATGCAAAGACGGTGCGGCTTGTGGAAGATGCGGTGGTAAAATCCTAACATGATTGAAGAAACGCAAACAGAGGAGCCGAAGGCGACGCCGCTTGAGGCTCTGGATATTCTCGATATGCGCGTCGGCCGCATTGTGCGTGCGGAGCCGAATACGGCGGCGCGCAAGCCAGCGCACAAGATCTGGGTTGACCTTGGTCCCCTTGGCATCAAAGCCTCAAGCGCGCAGGTCGCCGCGCTTTATACCCCGGAAGAGCTTGTCGGCCGCCTCGTAATTGCCGCTGTAAACCTGGGTACGCGCCGTATTGCAGGCTTCGTCTCCGAAGTCCTCGTTATGGGAGTCCCCGATGCCGAAGGCCGCGTCGTGCTGCTCGCTGTCGATAAAGATGTTCCTCTCGGCGGGCGCGTCTATTAAAGACTTGCGTTCTGCAGGCTATCCTCCCGATACCGCCCTGGCGTAGTTCCTATTATGCGCCGGAACGTCTTACCGAACGCCCCCTCCGAATCGTATCCCACGGCCGACGCCACCGCGGCCAGCTTCAATGACCTATCATCGCGGATCATGCTTGCGGCGCGGACCATGCGCCACTGTGTGAGGTGGTCGAGCGGCGTTGCGCCTACCAGTTCTCGGAAACGGGCCGCGAAGGCGGATCTCGACATCGAGACGCAGCTTGCGAGTTCGGGCACTGTCCACATATGTCCGGGATCGCTGTGCATCAGGTGCAGGGCCTCGCCGATCTGACGGTCCCCGAGCGCCCGAAGCCAGCTTGGGTTTTCGTCCCGGCAGGGCGCGTGAATCTGCGTTCGCAGCGCCTGCACAAAAAGCACTTCCGCGAGCCTGTCGATGATCGTGGCCGATCCGGGCATCTCCTGGGCGATCTCGGATGCGATAAATTGGAGTGTCGCCTGGAACCATGGCGTGGCATGTGCCGCAGAGGCCGACACGCGCACGATTGATGGCAGCGACTTGACCAGCCACTCGCTCTCGGGTGTCGCAAACGTAAAGCATCCTGCAATCACTGATGTCGCCATACCGCCCCCGCCGGCCTCGATCAACCGCGTTTTGTAAAATTTCCCCGGCGTGCTGACGTCGCTCACAGGGCGCAAGGAAATCTCCGGGGCGCTCCGCAGCGAATAAGTCTCCGATGACGGCAGAAAGACGAAATCGCCGCCAACTAGCGGGACCACCGGCTGATTGTCCACTCCAAGGAAGCAGGAGCCGCGCGTCACCATCAGGCAGATGCCCTTTCCGCCTGGAAACTCCAATCCAAACGGCGATGTCAACTCCAGTCTGCCGTAAAACTGCCCCTTAGTCCGCAGCAAGTTCAATATTTCGGTTAATGCATCCATAGTCGTTCCTAAATATACGATGCCGGGGTTGGCCCGGCGATTGAAACCGGGGCAGGGTGATTATTGTCGGCTTTGCCCTGGCGACCGGGTACCCCTTGGGTGGCACGGGCTGGTAAGTTCACAAAGTGTCCCTACGGACACTGCGGAGCAGAATGGCCAAAGGCCATAATCTTCAGTCGGCGCAAGCGGACGCCCTCTGGGCACTCGTGACCTTACCAGCCCGTGAATCTATTCGGCCGGGGCAGCCGAGCACATACTTTTATCGCTTACTATACTGGCGTTTTAGACCATAAAATCGGCGTTTTAAAGCTTAATAGTCCTGATCAATAAGAGTATTATACACCTATAAAGATCACAGGAGCAAATCAATGCGATATCGGATTTTCGGCCGAAACACCGGCCTTAAGGTCTCGGAGATGGTTCTTGGCACGGGGATGTTCGGCACGTCCTGGGGATACGGCGCGCCGCCCGATGAAGTGCGCGGCATGCTCAAGCGATACGCCGAAGCGGGTGGAAACTTCATCGACACGGCCGATAACTATCAACTTGGCGAGGCCGAGAAGCTGATTGGCGAGTTCATCGCTCCCAATCGTGGCGACTTCGTGATTGCCTCGAAGTTCAGCCGTGGAGCGACCGCGAACCCCGCTCTCGCCATGCTCGGCGCAAACCGTAAGGCGATGGTTCAGTCGGTCGAGGAGAGCCTGCGGCGTCTCGGCACAGACCATATCGACCTCTATTTCGTCCATATGGACGACTTTGTAACGCCGGTGGAAGAGATCGCCCGCGGGCTCGATGACCTTACACGCGCCGGCAAGATCGTCTATGGCGGCCTGTCTAACTTTCCGGCCTGGCGCATCGCCACTGCTGCCAATACGGCTGCTTTGCGCGGCTGGTCTCCCATCGCCGCCGTGCAGATCGAATACAGCCTGCTCCAGCGCACCACCGAGCGCGAACTGCTGCCGATGGCGGACGCATTAGGCCTGGGTGTCATGGGCTGGTCGCCCCTCGGCGGCGGCCTGCTCACCGGGAAGTATCGCAACGGCGAGCGAGGCCGCGCCACCGACCTGAAGGCGAGCGTCCTTCACGACAATGCCGATAAGACCGATCCCATCCTGGACGTTCTCTTCGCCGTTGCCTCGGAGATCGGGGCCAATCCCGGTCAGACAGCGATCGCCTGGGTAAAGGCAAAGGGAGTGCTTCCCGTAATCGGCCCGCGCACACTGGCACAGCTTGAAGATAACCTTGCTGCGGTCGATGTCGTACTCAGCGATGACCAGATCCGCCGTCTGGACGCCGTAAGCGCCATCCCGCTTGGCTATCCGCATGAACTGCTCGCCGCCGCCGACCAGCGCGCCACCATGACCGGCAATCGCTGGGAGCAAATCGACTTCCCAGCGCAGACCGTCGCATAGATTAAACAATAGGAGGGATACAACATGTCCATCGAACTTTCACCATTTCTTGCAGCCTTCGTCGCGGCAACGAACTCACACGATATTGATGCCGTGATCGCCTTCTACGCCGATGGCGCGATCGTCCACGATGAAGGAGAGGAATTACAGGGGACAGTCGCAATCAGAGGATGGATCGATAAGACAATCGAGAAATACAACTTCACTCTTGAGGCAACCGGTGTAGAGCAGGAGGGAGATGAGATCACCCTCCACACTCTGATTTCCGGCACATTCGACGGCAGCCCGGCGGAAATTGACTACCATATGAAGGTGGTGGGGGATAAGATCGTCGAATTGAATATACAATAGTGCAGGCGCACCTTCGAACGCCGCCAATCGGCGGCGTTCGAGGGCGAGATTGTAGGCAGGGCGAATATGACGGAAAATATTCCCAAGAACAACTCCCGCCAGGCGAAGTTCGTTTTGGTGTTATTAGGCGCATCGTTTCTATTCGCCGGCCTGGTCGCCTACTGTCAGGTACCACACCAGACGTGGAAACGTGGCAGATACTACTACCGGGTTCTTCCGGTAAGACAATGGAATATCGGTACCGTATATTGCTGCGGTGTAATGGTGCAAAACAAGACACGCTACTCCGTCTGCAGGAGATTGGACTACTATGGTTTCATCGTGCGGACACGTTATCCACACACACTATGATTCTGGTGGCGATAGAGCAAACGGGTGTGTGAAGGCGATATAGCCGTATATGGCATTAGACACTGCTTCCGATATCTCGTTCGAATTCGAACTCATTCCCATCGATAAAATCCATCCCTGGGGCGCCGAAGATAATCTCAGTCTGCACTGGTTCGGATTGACCACCGGCTATTTCTGGATCAAAGTAGGCAACGATGAACTGTACCGATATTCGGATGCGATCATCGAACAGTGGCGAAAGCTATATCCCACAGCCTCCGATCATTCGCAGTACGCGGAATATCCCGTTGCCCGGAGTTGGGAGGATATTCTCCAGCTTCTCCCAAACGTGCTTGAACCGGTCCTATCCAATCTCGCCGAACTCATCGTCGATGGCGATGCCTGGGATCAATGGGGGCAGGTTGCGAGAACTTGGATGGAAGAAGGACCAGAAGAGGCGTGGGATGTATTCGATCTGGCGGTAAGATGGTGGGACGATCGAAGGCTCGATTCCGGTCATTTAAGACTGTCACCTCAGATCTGGTTCTGGCGCGTCGGCGATACTATCCATGTCCGCTGGGACAATAGGAGGCGTCAGGATGACGGCATTTCGGTCTGGCAGGCTCAGTTTGGCGAGATTACTGTGCCGGTGGAGCATTTCATCGAGCGAGTGAAAGAATTCGATACCCGCTTCATCGCCGCCATGGCCGAGCGCGTTGCCGAAATTCGTTCCGGCTGGTCGCGTCCCGAAATCATGATCGATCTTGATGAGTTGTTGCGTCAACAGGGATATCGATCGACCTGTTATCCTTCAACCCTGAAAAATAGCCCTGTCCCGGGTTACGATTGGCCTGGTGTCAGGAATGCAATCGGCCGTATTGATCGAGAGATCAAGCAGAGGCGCCCATGTGCTTAACAGTCTTAATCGGCGCGCATTCTCCGTTGCCGCTTATTTCCCTCGATCAGTCAGCTCCGGCTTTTCATACCATGCCTTTGTCGCCGGAGACTGAGGACGTGCGCCGGTGGTTTTCCAAGCCCTATATCTGTGAGGCGATGTCCGCACTCGGTTGCGCCGGGCGTCATGATCTGTATATGAAGATAACGGGAGACAACATCGTCAAACTGATTGCTTAATGACACAGGCAATCGTCCGCGAGATTGGAAAGCAGGCCACGAATAATGGAAAACGCAGATTTAAGCAAGCAACGCCGCATCAACCCTGTACCCGCAATAGTGACCGTGGCGCTTTTGTTAGTGGGGCTGGCAACCTATTGTCAAACATCGCATGCGAAATGGGCGCGCGGTCACGATCGTTATCGTGTCCTCCCGATACTTCAATGGCGTGTTGGTTACGGCTTTTGGGATGGGATTAACATAAAGACTCACAGGAGCACCAGTGGCAGATTATATTATTATGGGGTTGTAGAACGAAGGACAAACGCTCAATAAGCTGAGAGGATCTACAAATGATCAATGTAGAAATGGCCGTGGCACGAATCGCCGCCGAGACCGAACGGCCATCTGAATCTCTCAAGGAGCCATTATCTATATTCGACGCCATGACAAATTGGCTGGCAGAGAATCAACCGTTATGATTTACTCAGTCTGTGTCTATTGCGGTTCAAATCCGGGTGCACGCCCTGAATATCGCACCGCAGCCCAAAACCTGGGGCGTCTCCTCGCATCACGTAACCTGCAACTGGTCTACGGTGGCGGCAAGGTCGGCTTGATGGGAGCGGTGGCGGATGCGGCTCTTGAGGCGGGCGGCAGAGTTATCGGGGTGATGCCGGAGCATTTAATCGAGAAGGAGATCGCGCATCGGGGGCTGACGGAATTGTATTCGGTGAGCACGATGCATGAGCGCAAGGTATTGATGGTGGATCTGTCGGACGCGTTTATCGCTCTTCCCGGCGGCATGGGCACGTTAGACGAGTTTTTCGAGACCGTGACCTGGAGCCAGCTTGGCCTGCATACAAAACCCTGTGGATTCCTCAATGTCGAAGGCTATTTCGACTCGCTGCTGCGTTTCCTGGACGATACAGTCACCGAGCGGTTTGTCCGCGCCGAACATCGTGCTGCGATCCTTGAGGATAACAATTCTGAGCGGCTTCTTGATCGGCTGATTGAATATAGGCCGGTCGTCGTCGAGAAGTGGCTGGGTTTGCAAGCCTCGTAAGAATCCTCCTGTAGCGCAATCCCCACGATTAATCTCGCCTTTAGCGCCATCACATCCTCCGGCGACATGGGTATTGTTAAGACGCAGTGCCGCGGCTATGTTGGTCCTTCCTTCTATATTTTATGGGAAAATTAGGGCCTTCGCTCTCCGCGGCAATTCTCTCCGGCTATGGTGGAGCTTCCTTCTCGTGCCTGATAAGCAACTCCTTTAGCTCCGCCGCTTTCCGGAGACTGCAACAATGCAAGATCAATATCGGCGAGATGAGCGGCCGTCGTGTGGGGAATAACCAGGTTCCGGCGGCGGTATAATCGATGTGCTGCGGCTATGTTGGTTCTTCCTTCTATTGTCACATAGAGCCTTCGCTTTCCGCAGCGCCTCGCTTTGGCTATGGCGGAGCTTCCTTCTCAAAACTTGTCTGTAAAACAAATCCTAGCTCCGCCGCTTTCCAGAGACGAAACCATGAATAACACGATCTACCTTCGGCGGCGCAGCAAGATGTGCGTCGCCGCAAATGTTGGCGAACTGCTTCCCCTGAACTACGCAGTCTCGATCTCCCGGAACCTTGAAACGCTTGGCTATGGACTGTCGGAGCAGCTCATTCAGGCACTGCGGCAGCTTTCGGTGAACGAGCTGGAGACTGTCTACTCGCAGCTTGTCGAAGACCTGAAGCTGCTCAAGGGGGCGCATCGGAACTTTAAGCCGATGTATCCCAATTTCCCGGCGCAGGTCATGGAGATGCTTGAGAGCAAGCTTTACCTCAACGCGATCATCCACTACTGGAGCGGCGGAAAATACTTCCCAAAGACGGACGCGAAGCAGCGTCTGCCGCTCTTTGACGACACGCCTCTGCAGATGATCGACCTTGGCACGGAGGCCGAGTTTGAGGGGCTATTCGGGCAGGTCGCCGGATCGAATGCATCGCTGTCGGAGCAGGACAGGGAAGATCTAGCCTGGTTTGTGCAGGCTTACGGTAACGATATTGCCCGTCTTATGCCGGCATCTATTCCGCAGAAGGAGAACGTGGCATTTGTCGCCGGTCTGCTGATGGCGCATACGGACACGGCGGTCGAGACGATCGGCGGGTTCTGCAAGACGGCGACCGATGTGCTGCGCCTGGCGGTTGCGCTCAGCGGCGGGGACGTTTCACTGACGGTGAACTCCAAGTTCCGTGTCTTCAAGCGACCGGAACGCAGGCTGCTTCTGGGCCTCATTGACGCCATGGGCAACCCTACCGAAGATATGCTGCGGTGGAAGGGGCGATGGATCAGGCTTGGCGAACGCCTGCATCCGGGCGAGTTCCGCAAGCTGTATCCGCGCGCGGCCGGGGCGTTCGATGTTCTGCGCAATGACCTTCCGTTTGAGACGTTCAATGGAAAGGTTGAGCAGGCGCTGGCGGCAAAGGATGTCGATACGGCTCTCATGCAGCTCTCGCAGCGTCCGGGCGATTTCGCGCGTCGCCTGGATCACCTTCTTCGCACGGCGGATACGGCGGCTCAGCAGGGGATCGTTTCTGCGTTCGGGAGCGTGACACAAAAGGTAAGCACGCCAGTGCTTCTGCAGGTGTTGGAGCACTTCCGATGCCGTGGCGAGCAGGATCGGCTGCGTGTGTTCTTCCCAAAGGGAAACGTGGCGAAGGCGCAGGCGATCGAGAATACCCTTCCGGTCCTGGCGGAGCTTCTGTGCGCCTCTGTTGTGGACGCATGTACGGAAGCATTGATGCTGCGCTTCGCGGCACTGCCAACACTTGGCAAGTGCTACGTGGATTCGGCGCTGTCCGATTATCTGGTACCGTCGTCGCAGCGGTCGGCGGCCAAGACACTGCGGACCGTGGCGCGGGGCAGCAAGCTGCCTTTGCCGGATGCCGATATGCTGAGGTTCTTCGTGTGGTGGAAGAACGGCAAAGAGAGAACCGACCTGGACCTCTCGGCGGCGTTGTTCGATGCCGATTTCAACGTGGTGGATGAGGTCGCGTACTACAACCTGAAGTCGGACTATGGCGGCTGCCACAGCGGCGATATCGTCGATGCGCCGAACGGGGCAAGCGAGTTCATCGATGTATCCACATCGAAAGTCCTCCCGAAGGGCGCGGTGTATATCGTAATGGTTGTCACCAGCTACACGCAGCAGCCTTACTGCGATCTGCCGGAATGCTTCGCCGGGTGGATGGCGCGGCAGCACGCGGAATCCGGTGAGATCTACGAGCCACGGACGGTGCAGGATCGGCTGGATATCTCAGCCGATACGCGCATCGCGATCCCGGTGATCTTCGATCTCGTGAATCGCCGCGCTATCTGGTGCGATGCGGCGCTGCGCAGTCACCCGAAGTGGCAGAACAACGTCGCGGCTAATCGAGGCGGGATCCAGATGAGCCTTCGCGCATTTCTGGACATGCGGAAGACGAGCCTATATGATCTGCTGATGCTGCATGTGAAGGCGCGAGGCGAAGCCGTTGCAGAGCCGGAAGAAGCGCAGACCGTGTTCTCCGTGGCAAGCGGCACGCCGTTCCAACTGGAGACGATCGCGTCGGAATACATGGCGTAGAGTGGCCATGTAAAACAGGCCGCCGGGTATTGCAAAATGCCCGGCGGCCTGCTCGTTGAGGCGTTTACCCGCGAATGGCTGGTCTTTAGGTCGTACGTGCTGTTCGTTCGCCTGAGACAGTCATATCCGTAGGAGGCTGAGCCCGCCTCAACAGATGCCGGAGGCTCCCTCATTACCGGAGCGCTCCATACGCTGTTGTATCAATTCCGCGCAAGCGGACAGGTTCATAGTTAGCTGGCTTTTTCGGCGTCATGCTGCCTATATCCTCCACGTCCTGATTTAATGGAAACGATGTCGCGGTAGGATCGGCAGGCCATGATGAGATCGGCACATCCAGCTTTGGCGAAAAGGAAAGGCTCATCATTTGAGACCGGTTCCAAATGCTGATGCCGCCCCCATGCCGTCGGCACACCAGGCTCGGAAGCGAGAATGCATGATGCAATGTCGCTCGTTCGTTCAGTCCCCCGAGCGACCTTGGTATCTGCTGTTCAGTCCACAATCGTTCTCCACTCCGCATCTCGATCTCCGAAACCAGTATATAGGGCTCGTTAATGGCGGGCGGCAGCATGGATTGCCGGCGTTCATGATACTCGGCTTCCGTTATCTCCCAGATATTAGCCGATAAGGTGTCGAGTGTTAATAATTCTCCGGGCAGCGGATCCATGATCACGCTGATACCTGCAAGAGACGCCCCTTGATAGACGCACGCCTGGTTCGCGCTGTGAATAATCAAGCTTGGGCGCAGAAATACTTTTGGACTGACCTGCTTCAACAGATCTTGAACGAGATCCGGATCGTCCTGTGCAAATTTGTGGACCCGGCCGTTTACGAGATGCAAATGCAGCTCAAGGAGAGAGTGTGTGTACATCGTTTATTCCTCTTTCGGCATGATTTCAGACGCAGAAATCTCTGCGCCGGTAATTCGACTGATCCTGGCTCTACACGGCGCGACTGTTTGTGAGTTGTTGAATGGGTAAGGGAGTGTCACGGCGCTCCTCGAAGGTCGCCTGTGTAAACCGGTCCTCTGCCCAGGTTCGTGGGGTAATCAAGTAGACGTGCGGTTGTTCCGGCAGCAGGCCTGCCGGATGCGGCGCTACGGCAGGCGGCCGCTCGGCCGGCTGCTGTGGCTGCGGAATACGCGCAACATCGATCGAACAAATGACTAAGCCGGTGATCAATAGAACTACCGGCACGACGCTTCCGTAGTCTAAACTTCGCTCTATCATCAGGACTGACCTCAACTCCGAATTTCGTTAATGGAGCCAGTCTATCCAATGAACATTAAGCGAAAATGAAAGAGATACAGACTTTTGCGGGGATTGAAAATATGTGAGGCGGCGGAAGAGGGAATTATGAAGACGCCAAACCGGTGAAGATCCGGAAAACCTACACCGGCAGCCGGCTGTGGTCCTGCGCGATGTCGCCGCCCATGCCGCCGAAGCTTTCATAGACATCGCGCGCCCTGTTCAAAGCAGCTTCTACATTCGGCAGGATGTTGTCCACCCCAACGACTGCCCGGAAATCGGAGCGCTCCATGAGTTCCTGAGGCTGATTTCGCGAACCGCAAAGAAGAAGTGTTCGCCCTGAGTTATGCAGCCGCCTCGATAATTCGACAAGCGAATGGAGGCCTGTCGCGTCGAGAGCGGTCATGTTCCTCAGACGAAGGACCACCACCGGCGCGAACTGATCAAGGTCATGCGTCTCTTCCGCCAGCTTATCCGTCGTTCCAAAGAGAAATGGGCCGTGGATGCGCAGGATGGATACATATGGCGGCACATACTTATCCTGAAGGATATGCGCCTGGCCATCTTTGATGTATTCTGCCGTCACACGAGATACCGTCGTCGTTTGAGATACCCGGTGAATGTACAGGAGAGAGGCCAGCACCATTCCCACTTCGACCGCGACGGTCAAATCTGCCGCCACCGTCAGCGCAAAGGTTGTAATCCAGACAGCCTTGTCGGCTTTCGACAGACGCATAATTACGGCGATCTCGCGCCACTCTCCCATGTTGTAAGCCACGACGAAGAGAACTGCTGCAAGCGTAGCCAGAGGAATAAAGCGTGCGACCGGGGCTGCTGCAACTAGAATGAGGAGCAGTGTCAATGCGTGAATTATGCCCGCCATGGGAGAGCGCGCTCCGGCTCGGACATTGGTTGCGGTGCGGGCAATTGCGCCGGTCGCCGGAATTCCGCCGAATAGCGGTGTGATGATGTTGGCAATGCCCTGCGCCACCAATTCCATGTTGGAGTTGTGTTTGTCCCCGCTCATACCGTCGGCTACCACTGCGGAAAGGAGACTCTCCACCGCCGCAAGCAGCGCCACGGTAATCGCTGAAGGCAGCAGGGGAATAATCAGATCCACCCTGAATGCGGGAGCGGCAAACGGCGGCAGGCCTGATGGGATCCCGCCATATTTGCTTCCTACCGTTTCAATTGGAAGATGAAGCAGGGCTGTGAGCGCAGTTGCAAGGAACAGAGCGATGATCGACCCGGGAATCCGCTTTGTAAATCGCGGTATCACGAGAATTACAGCAAGAGAAGTCAGCGCGACGGCAAACGTGAGGCCGTCAACTGTCCCAATATGCGTGATCAGCGCTTTCATGCGCCCGAAAAACTCGCTTGAGAGCGGTGGCGTGCGGAGGCCCAGAAAGTCCTTGATTTGCGTCGATGCAATTAATAGGGCTATCCCATTGGTGAATCCGATTGTGACCGGTCGTGGAATAAACTTTACGGCTGCGCCCAGACCGGTAATTCCCATGACCACGAGGATAACGCCGGCCATCAACGTTACCATCAGTAGGCCGGAGATCCCGTGCTTGGCAATGATGCCTGCTACGATCACGACGAATGCGCCTGTGGGGCCGCCGATCTGCATGCGCGATCCGCCAAGAGCGGATATGAGAAAACCGGCGACGACAGCAGTATAAATGCCTGCCTGTGGTGTAACCCCTGAAGCGATCCCGAATGCCATGGCAAGGGGCAGCGCGACGAGCCCTACCGTAAGGCCGGCGATCAAGTCGCGGGACAGATCTGCAATCGTATATGCGCGCAGGCACTGGACAAGTCTAGGAACGAGAACCATCTTCCCTGGCCGGTTTTTGCTGCTCATTGGACTGCAGGGTCCTTCGATTCGTCGTTCATTACCGCAAGCATCGCAATGGCTTCTTCCATATGCACCTGGAAGTATCTCTTCATGATATCGAGGACATCGATAAGCAGTGGATCGCGAACAGAATAGAAGACCTGATTTCCTTCCTTCCGGCTTACCACGATGTTTTTGGAGCGCAGCACAGCGAAGTGCTGCGATGCGTTTGCCGGCTCAAGACCGAGACGCTCCACGATAACGCCGGCCGGAAGCTCCCCATCTTTGAGCAGCTCGACGATACCCACTCGCGTCGGATGAGCCAGCGCCTGAAAAATACTTGCCTTGAATTGTCGAAGGGTGTCGGGCACGTGAGGTCTCTCCTTGTAGAGCGGGTAATCGATAAAGTTTGCTGTATTATACATTATTTTCGAAATTTCGAAAATACTGTTCCTGCGCGTTTGTCAGGAATTAACGGCCTGGTTCTAGGGGTATATCACAGCAAGGACAAGGACGTTATGCGAAAATCATATTCTAAAGTGACTTTTATAGCCACAACGATGCTGGCAGTGATGGCAGGATGTTCTCAGCACGATGCGCAGCAAGTGCGTCAGGCGGTTCAGCAGCAGCAAGCGCATCTTGCATGGTCCGGCGATGTGGACGATACCGCGACGGTTTATGTTCAGGCCGCTAAAAGCTGGACGGACGATGTGACTGGCAAAGGAGTGCAGAATGTTGTCGCTCAGTTTCAAGGGAGCTTGCCGAGCGATGAAGCGACGGTCAGTCTTAAAAGTAAAGCCGGCCGGGGGCAGGTACAAATAACACAGCAGCCAACTAAAGACAACAACTATACGGCGGGCATCAGGATCATCGATCCGCAGCCCGGAAGCGAACATTATCAGTTTATGCTCACCTGGTAGTCACACTAGGCACTGATGCGACTAGAAAATAATGCTGTAATTCGTATGTAGCATGTGGAACAAACGACATACTCCACAAGGGAGCTGTGTACTTCCATTTTGCCCTCGAATTATGTTCGAGGGCTTTTTTAGATATAATCGGCTTTGGAAATTTGGATATATAAATACAATATTATTGTGATTTTATAAACATTATGGCATAATAAGATGTCGCATGCGTACGGAGCGTATGTGACCTCTGCTGCATTTCAAGGGGCGCCCGTTCGATTTTGGGCGACCCCTTTTTTGTGAGCGGGCATCGAAAATACTTAAGAAATTTATTGTAAGTTCGTCAGCTATCATGGTAGAAATAAAATGCTCCTGCTGAGGAGCAGGCTTTCTGCGTTCTGGGGGTTCGCAGGAATGCTTATGATCTGAGGCGCCCGAGAATTGGTCGAGGGCGCCTCGTTCTTGTCACCCTTGTTCCTCATCATTCTTCTTCGGCTATAGTAGCTTAGATTACATTAGCCTTCTTCTCACTCCCCATTCTTGCATTGCGGAAAGAAATTTAATGGGAATTGGAATAAATGTAACCTTTTAGCGGACAAGCGGCTATATAATATTAGCGATAGATGAAAGCATGCCTGGTAAGGGAACATCGGCGTTCCCGGATATGTGCGTGAGGAGCGATAGAGGTTCTAACGGAAAGTATTTCGTTTCGCAATATTTGGCTGCTTCGGAGATGTTGTATGGTCCGTTTCATTATGTCTGCACTGCTGATCGTTCTTCTATACCTTACGATTTTGCCGCTGGCCGTGGGATATTCTCATGCAGGAAGCAGCGCTGCCGCCACTCCCGCCGCTGTGGAGCAGCCTGCCGTGATGTCACAGGCCCGGATATGCGCTCCTGACGGCGCATCGCAGCGGTAGATGCGCAAGATAGACAATAAGAGCACCCGATAGATAATCAAACACCCGAAGGCCAGTCTGCCTTCGGGTGTTTTTATGACGGTTTGCGGAGAAACGATCCGCCTCTATGAAGACTTGCGAGGCTCGGCCAGTACGCCAAGGACGAGATCCAGCTTCGCGAGTCGAATGACGCGATCCGGCTGCGAGCCTTCCGTCACACGAACCCGCAGCGCCCCCCGGCCGGAATAAGCCCTCCGCGCGGCGACAAGGATTTGCAACCCCGAGCTGTCGATAAAGTTGACATCCCGCATATCGATCTCGATGGACGTAACAAGGTAGTCCGTCGCAGAGTCCGCAATAGGCTTGTAGAGTATCTCCACATTGTGATGAGATACTTCGCCGCTCCAGGAGAGAAAAAGCTTTCCCTGTATCACCTGGGATTTTAGAATTGCATTTTCGCAATACATAAGAAGATCCGTTACTCGCTGCCCTGAGAAGTACTTTGCGGGCATTCTTGAACAAAGCCGCCGGGGATTGGCCGACGGCTCTGCCAAGCCGCGACGACAAGCAAGCAACTCCCGGGTCGCGGTCCGGTATGTGCATGCACTGCTATTTCTACCATACAATGACCTAAAGGTCAAATATTGTTTTCCCATAACCCTTTATCGCCGTGACCTAGCGAGCGTTACAGAGCTTCGGTGTGGCCGATAGCAGGCAATATGAGCGAGAGACTTGTTCTTCGTTGAAACGGACACGGTTGCGTGTCTGAAATACGATATAGCAGGCAGACGTGCAGCCGCACAAAACTTGTGGTATTTTGTTATGTGTTCGAAATATTCAAAATCGTACAGGTACCGGTGTTTGGCTGGCGGGTGATGATTCCTCTGCATGCTCACACAAGTATGGAAGATGCTGCCATTACTATCACACACCCTCGTCTATACGGCCTGGATACTTCGAAGATGCGGGTTGTCGCTTATCTGGTGAGGGAATTCGGAAAGAGCGACATCTTATTGAAGGTTCCTGACGGACTTACGTTATAATGTGTCCGGTATGAAACCCAAGTGATTCGAAAGTTGTATACAAAAAAACAAAAAATCTTTGTGAACTTTCGAAGAAGGTATGGAACAAGCTCTTTGCGATGATCTCATAACGGAGATTGTGCGAGGAGTTTGCTTATGGCCGATATTGCTGTTCCCACATCCAGTGTCACACGGCTGCTTCACAAAGCAGCAATAAAGTTGAGCCAGCATGCGCTCAAGACCCGTCGCAATGGATTTCCGGCAATTGCCCGTGCGGAGTTCTTCCTCGCTTTTCGAGTTGAGCGTGATCTCGCCGCTTCTCTCTCAGCCACAGCAGATCCGGCGGCAGCCGTCGTTCAGCGTTCTGCAGCCATTCTGGCTTTTCATGCAGGCGCGACGAAAGAAGCGGTGAAGCTTGCGGATGCCAGTCTGAAGAATTGGATGCCGGAAGAAGTCGCCATGACGCTACGTGAGATAATCCGGCGTGGCGAATTGGCTGAAGGCGCCGGCGCAACGGATGCATTCCTCGGCGCGCAGCCGTCACAAAAGATTGTTGCCTGTTAGGCCCTCTATTGCGTTACCGGCATTGATTTCCCATCGTCAATCTCACGCTTACATCGAACTAGGCAGTATCGGCGAGCCAATCGGGCAGCGGCGTTACCCGGTATTGCTCAAGCACCACAGTAGTTCCCGTCGATCCTGTCAATAAGTATAGACGGTCGATCGTGCGCAGCATCAGCCAGAAACCGTGTCCAAGAGATCCCGCCGTCGTAAATCCGCGTTCCAATGTCGCCCGGGGCAAATGTTCCATCCGAATTCCCTGGCCCTGATCCTCAATCCAAACCTGCACCGTCTCTGAGCCGTCCGTACAAACCCTTACTGTGCCGCCTCCCGCATGCCCGATCGCATTCATGGCCGCTTCACTCACCGCAGTCACCAGGTTTTGACGGCGCTCATCGCTGAGATCCAGCCCTGCCGCGGCATCGTCGGCAAGGTGGCGCGATGTGCGCAGCATATTGTTCGCATCCAGCGTCACCATGTCCCCAAACGGAGCTAGAGGCACAGGCAGATCTGCGGGCTCATCGCACAGACGCATTCTGCCCTCGGTTACGCTGGCCATTACGTCTCGCAAGAATGTGCGTTGCTTCCTTGCGTTTTCCTTGGCTTCTTTGAGCAATGCCGCATTCTTGCGCTCCGCCCTCTTCAGCGGTGTCACGTCCTGCATCGTCATCACGCCGACGGCCGGCTGTCCGTGAGCCGCCGGCAGAATCATTCCTTCAACAATCAGCGATCGCGTGCCATGGGGCATTCGCCAATCCAGCTCGTATCCATGAATCTCCTCGCCGCGCGCTAAGCGCATTCGAGGCCGGTCATCGCTGTCGATTTGCGTAAACCTTGAACCCTCGGTGTCATAAATCGTATGCGCGGAGTTATCGATCTCTCCACGTGGGAAGTTGCCGCCTGCCAAGTTGTCTGCCGCGCGGTTGGCAAATGTAACGGAACCTGTTCCCGGTTCGATCATGATCATGGGAGTCGGCAGCAGATCCAGCAGATTTTCCAGCCATTGCCTCTGCTGCTCCAACCGTTCCTGCTGCCTGGCGAGTAAAGTCCGCTGGTGCGTTTGTTCCGTAATATCGCGGTTGGCGCTTACCACGCCGGCCACGTTTCCATTTTCGTCGATAATGGGGACGATCGTCACTGCGGCGATGCGGCGCTCCCCATCCTTGCGTATGTAGGGAAGCTCGCCACTCCACCGACCGTCGCGCAGCATTCCCTCTTGAAGCTCGGCAAGCTGTGTTTCGCGATGTTCCGGCAGGTGAAGCATCGTAATGGATTTTCCAAGCGCCTCAGAGCGGCTGTAACCGGATTCGCGCTCGAACGCGCTGTTTACGTCGAGAATTAATCCCTCAAGATCGGTGATGATCAAGGTGTCGTACATATTCTCAAAGGCCAGGGATTGCTGCCGCAGAAGCTGGTCTGATCCATCCTGTCCCGCGATATCTTTGATGATTGCAATCACCCCGGCAACGGCGCCGTCTGCATGGACCGGATAGTATGAGACACTGATGTGGCGTGTGATACCACTTGGGAATCTTGCGCTGCGAATGAGAAGCTTTTCAAGCCGCTCACCGCCGAGCGCCCTCATTAGCATGCCTTCCCGGTCGCTCCAGCTTTCAGGTCCGAGCACTTCCGGAACAGTTCGTTCCAGGTGATCGCTTACGGACAGGCCGTTGAGCGCCGCAAATTGCTCATTGAGCCACACATACCGCAGGGCGCGATCGATATAGGCGATGCCGTCTTCGGTGTGGCTTAATATGGCGCTAAGAAGGGGAGGAACCTCGCCGGAAGGGGAGGAGGACATAAGGATGGCTGGAATGGGAGGGAGAGCGGCTGATGAGAGTTCAGTGCTCAAAGCAGTCTCCGTTATCTATGCGCGCAATGCCGAAGCTGAGCGGCGTGCTTGCGCGCCAATTGCAGGCAGCCCTTAAAGGACGCCTGAATTCAAACCTGGCTGCATTGTGAGACTTATCGATCCTGCCGGCTGTTGCCGCATGAGATCCGGAGCAGCCTGCATTGCGCTTCAAATGTTTCAACGCGTGTCAGTATAGCGACAGGGACGCGTTGTTGTCAATAACTGTTTTTCAGGATAGATCTATGGCACGCTCAAATCCGGTTGGAGTGGAGTATCTGCGCATGCCGCACATGGCAAAAGGCCCCTCCGAAGGCAGATAGCCTGAAGGGGCCTTTTGTCGCTCTATCAAAAGCTGACTGAGCAAGAATGGCTTAGCTGCTGTTCTGAACGTTTCCGGCGACACGGTTCAGCTTATTTGAAGCTGTTCCGCCGAGGAAGCGCATGGCAGTGATTGCCACGACACCAATCAATGCGACAAGCAATACGTACTCCACAAGAGTGGCGCCTTCTTCTTCAACCAGGAAGCGCCGCAGGGTTGACTTTAACATGTTGTGATGCCTCTTACTGTGAAATTTTGCCACCGTGGACACCTACATAGGGCGTCCGAGTATAATTTGGAGAGCCGGCAGCAACCATACAAGCAACTCCATTATAACACTCTTATTGGGATTCGCTCATTCGAATATATAAGAAAATTCAAATACCGAACAAGCATACATAATTATTGTGCTCGACAGCTCTGTGATGAATTTAATTACGTGTTTGAGGCTTTGTGAGATGGGCAAAATCGAATAAAAATAGGGGAGGCGAATCGTGAAGAGCGATCCGTCTCCCCTGGCGTCCTTATGCGACCAGCGAAATTGTGCGTTTCTCGGCGGCGCTGAGAATGGCTGTGTCCACAATCCTCTGGGCGGTTCTTCCTACTTCAAGCGAGAGCGGTCCGGATATCGGTTCGCCAGTTTCCAGGCAGTGGATAAGATACTCGATCGGGTTACGGCGCGGCGCTGATATCGTGTCGAGGGGAACTTCGAAGCCTTCGGGATGCCCGCTCGTCTGAACGCGCAGAAATGCATCATAATCGAATGCGCTGATCGTCCCTTTTGTGCCGACTACCACAAACCCGCACTTCGGCTGCGGCTGGTGCGTCCATGGATCGGTAAAAGTTCCCCAGCGCGTCTCGAACTTTGAGAGGCCGCGTGTGTATCGGACGATCGCGATGCTGTGCTCGTCGACATCCGACCCTTCCGGCTTCTCCGAGATACACGTCACTTCGATCGGCGCCTCACCGTTCATAAACCATGTGCCGAGGGTTGCGCCGTATCCCATATAATCGCGCAGCGATCCGCCGCCTGCCGCCGAGTTGTACCACCAGCTGTCGCCCTTGATCTGCTGCACGATCTCTTCCGAAACCTCCACCTTGCCTGCCAGATGATAGAGTGGCCCGCGGTTGCCGCCGTAATGGTGCATCTCGATCACGTCGCCCACAAGTCCCTCAGTGATCAAGCGGTGCATTGTGACATAGGAAGGAGACCATGCGGATGGCCAGTTGACGACCAGCGTCTTTCCCGACTGCTCCGCCGCGCGGATCATCCGATCCACCTCGGCTGCCGACATGGTGAACGGCTTCTCTACGAGCATATGCACGCCGTGCTTCGCCATCTTTTCCACATACTCCGCATGCTTCGCCGTCGCAGGGCAGAGGATGGCGATATCGGGCTTCGATTCCCGGATGCATGTGTCGATATCCGTAAAGCGGCTCTCGTCCGGGATTTCAAATGCTCGCGCTGCATCTTCCGTATTCTTTGCATCCGCATCGTAAACACCCACGATCTCCGCATTCGGATGGTCGTGCACATACTGCAGCAGGTCGCCCATATGCATATGATCAAAGCCGATACCCGCAAATCGCCACTTCTTCATTGTCGCGTTCTCCCTTGAGATTTGTCCATTACGTTTCGCCAAAACCGCGCGCATTCCTGTGACGGCCCGGCAATCACAATGCCGAGAACAGATTCGTCCAGTTAGGGCAGGCATTCAACAAAATGAGGCGGCGCGATATGCTGAGTTTTCATGAACGCCGAGTACGCTCTTGAGCGAGGAAGCATAGATATGTATTTGGCTGCGTTTGCCATGTAAATACATATCTTCGTTAAGATCGTATTCCTTGACAACTTCAAATCGGGGAGACCATTATCATGGGAATTACCGACCGGCCGACGAGGCGCGCTTTTCTTAGAAAGCGATGTACTACTACTGTTCTCACTACATCTATCTTCAAGCGAAAAGAGCCTGGCCGTGTGGCTCTCATGGCGTCCTTAACCAGCGCATCCATGCTGCTTGCGCATCCATGCTGCTTGCGCATCCATGCTGCTTGCGCATCCATGCTGCTTGCGCATCCATGCTGCTTGCGCATCCATGCTGCTTGCGCATCCATGCTGCTTGCGC
>Ga0105237_10000438_pt1 | contig 59334 bp, 49 predicted proteins | sample KBSC24metaG_FD_81520 | JGI IMG/M metagenome (GOLD analysis project Ga0105237, IMG submission 81520) | Corn rhizosphere microbial communities from Kellogg Biological Station, Michigan, USA - KBS C2-4 metaG | ecosystem: Host-associated > Plants > Roots > Rhizosphere > Soil | place: Michigan, USA... | reverse complement strand
TTCTCACTCACGTATGAAGGCGTGCCGCCGCCGAAGTATGCAAACCGGAGCTGCCGTCCTTGAAACGCAGGCATACGGCTGTAGATCTCGTTCTCCTTGATGAGAGCATCGAGATAGACTTCGATCTCCGACGCGTTCTTGTCTGTGTAGACTTTGAAGTAACAGAAGAGGCAGCGCTTCCGGCAGAACGGGATGTGGATGTACAGACCTAACGGTTCGTCGACTCGCGGCGGCTGGTTGAGCGCGTCGACTGCGTCGGAAACAAACTCCGACCGCCACTGGGAGAAAGGCGGGTAATTCGAGACAAAATAATTCCCTACGTCGGTTCGGGTCTGTGCAATGTCTACCGTCATGGAATTAAGCAAATTAGCATCGTCATCAGGGTTTGCCAATTGACCATTTCGTATGAACCATTTGGTGTATATGCAGCCCGGACTCTTCTCAGCGGCCCTCTGCGTATCTCTGCGTGCTCTGCGTTGAAATACCTTTTAACGCAGAGATCGCAGAGATACGCAGAGGCCCCGCTGAGAAAAAGTTGCGCGGTTTAGCAGGACCGTTGTATAGAGTGTCGATGCCCCCAGCGCGACGATTCGGTTTTTTGGATTATCTACCGTATTTCCTATTGATCCTGGTCTTCGTGGGTGGCGTTTGGCTGATCCTCCAGGCAGGCTCCACGTTGGGTCCCGCCGGTCCAACTCAACTGACACCATCTTCGGCGATCGCGCCGCCGTCCTTCCGCGGAGTTCTGTCGGAGAACTTCAGAACGCCGCTGAGCATTCTACTCACGCAGATCATCGTCATCCTCGCGATGGCCGGCTTGTTTCGCAGGTTGTTCCGCCGGCTTGGTCAACCGCCAGTCATGGGTGAGATGGTTGCGGGGATCGTGATGGGTCCTTCCGTGTTGGGACTGATCTATCCGCAGGCGGTGGCATTTCTGTTCCCCGCGTCTTCGATGGAAACGCTGCGACAGCTCAGCCAGATCGGCGTCGTGCTTTTCATGTTCATCGTCGGAATGGAGTTGAACGTAAGGCAGGTGCGAGAAAAAGGATCGGCTGCGGTGATGATCAGTCATGCGAGTATCATCCTGCCGTTTTTGCTTGGCACGGCTCTCTCACTTTTTCTTTATCGAGATCTTGCGCCGGCAGGAACCTCTTTCAACGCATTTGCGTTATTCATCGGGGTTGCGATGAGCATTACGGCTTTCCCCGTGCTGGCCCGGATTCTGGAAGACCGAGGACTCACGCAAACGCAACTCGGCTCAATCGCAATTACGTGCGCTGCCGTCGACGACGTAACAGCATGGTGCATCCTGGCGCTGGTCATCGCGCTGGTGAAACAAGCAGGAATCGAAGTCTCCGCGATCACAATCGTCTTAACACTGATTTTTGCAGGGTTGATGATTTTTTTGGTGCGGCCGCAATTGGGTCGCGTCGTCAAGGATCCAGATTCGCAGTTACACAGACGCCGTTTGATTCCGGTTATCCTGGCTTTCGTGTTTGTTTGCGCGCTGATCACGGAGACGATCGGGATTCATGCGCTGTTCGGAGCTTTCGTGGCCGGCGTGGTCATGCCGCCGTCAACCGAATTCAGGATCTTTCTCAAAGACAAGCTCGAGGCGTTCGGTTCTTACGCACTGCTGCCGCTGTTCTTTGCGTTTACGGGATTACGCACGCAGATCGGGCTGCTGAACGAGTGGCAAGACTGGGCGGTGTGCGCCGTTATAATCCTGGTCGCGATCGCGGGCAAGCTCGGCGGCAGCATGTTGATGGGTCGTTGGACGGGAATGAACTGGTCTGATTCGTTTTCGATTGGCGTACTGATGAACACGAGAGGATTAGTTGAGCTGGTCGTGCTGAATATCGGTTATGATCTCGGCATCCTTTCGGGTCGTATCTTCGCAATGATGGTTTTAATGGCACTCGTCACGACGTTTATGACGGGACCGCTTCTTTCGCTGGTGAGGAGGAGATGACATGGCAAAAAAGATCTTGATATGTGTGGCGACGATGATCGTGCTGTCAGTAATCGCGCTGGCGGCGACGAAACCAAACTTCAGTGGCACCTGGAATCTGGATCGCGGACGTAGTTACGGACTTCCCGGAAACATGAACCAGATCCTCACCATTACGCACAAAGAAGATCAGCTTGACCTGGAAACGAAAATCATCCAACCGGGCAACGAGCGTGTTGTGAAAGACACGTACTATCTCGACGGCAAGGAACACGAGTTCACACCGCAGGCGCCACCGAACCAGACACCGCCAAAAGGAAAACGCACCGTCAACTGGTTGCCTGAAGACAAGGGACTGACGATAACGGAAGTTACTACGGCTGAAACGCCGAAGGGACCGGTTACAACGCAGGTCGTTCGGAAGTGGACCATCTCCGCTCAGGGCGAGTTAGTCATCGACATGTACATCGATGGTCCAAACGGCTCTTTCGAGGCGAAAAGGATCTTTACTAAAAGTTAGACCACAAAAAGGCACAAAAGGAACACAAAAGGGGGTTTCTGACTAATCAGTAATAGTCTCTTCTTTTGTGCCTTTTTGTGACTTTCTTTGTGCCTTTTGTGGCTCTACTTGGCAGAGATGTCGTAAGCCGCCATCTCATTCGAGTTGCGCACCAACAGCCGCCCATCCGCGATCGCGGGATAATTCCACGTCTGGCCCTTGAGCGCTTCAAACCGCGCGACCTCGTTGTACCCGTCGGGCGTCGCCTTAACCAGCGCGACCTCACCTTTATCGCTGGTCACGATCAAGTGGTCACCTGCGAGCAGGACCTGGCCGTAACCATAGCGGCCATCTTTCCATTTGCGGTCGCCGGTCTTCACGTCCAAACAAGTGAGAATGCCTTCGTCGAGGCCGTAAACGTAACCATTGTAAAAAACTGAGCTGTTGAACTTGTTCTTCATCCACACGTTTTCCCAGATCGTCGTCGCCGTATAACTGTTGCCGCTGCCTTTAACTTCCACGAGCGCAGCGCCTTTTCCATAGCCTGACGAAATGAAGAAACGATTCTGGTCGACGACGATAGGTTGCGAGACATTAATGCCACCGTTTGTGTCCCACACATAACTCCACAGGAGTGCTCCACTCTCCGGAATCAGACCTACAACACGCGACGAAGTGACGACGACGACCTGGCGTCGACCTGCCAACTCGACGAGCATCGGTGAAACATACGCTTGCACGTCATTGAGCACTCTCCACACAGGCGCACCGGTCATCTTGTTGTACGCGACAACCGATTTGCCTGAAGTGCCTCCGGGCAGCACGATCACTTTGTCGTCGACGACGAGTGGTGAAGCGGCCATGGCCCACGGCAGGTTGCTGGCCTGATTGTCGGACAGAATGTTCTTACCCCAGAGCACCGAACCATTCTTAGCGTCGAGACATCGCAGCTCGCCGGTTGCGCCAAGCGCGTAGATGCGGCCCTGGTCCCAGGTCGGAGTCGCACGTGGACCATCGCCGGTCGAATCCTCGAAGTCGGCGTTCCATTTCTGCGTCCACAGCTCGCGACCGCTGCTTAGATCGTACGCTGCGACCACCTCTTCGCTGCGTCTTTGCTCAATCGTGTACGCATTGCCTTCGGCGACAACAAACGAAGCGTGTCCAACGCCGACGGGTTGTTTCCAAAGCATTGGAAGCCCGTTCGCAGGCCACTTTGTCGCGATGGGTGTCTCATCGTACCTGCCGTCGCGTCCTGGTCCGCGGAAGTTGGTCCAGTAATTTTTGGAAGTGACAGGCGCAGCGGCTGCTTGCGATGGAGACGCGGCGACACTCGCTTGTGGCGAAGGAGTCGCTGCCGCGACCGGAGCGCTCGTCGGTGCAGTCTGAGCAGCTTGATTTTGCCGGTGCTTCTCGAGTTCTGCGTAATGAGCGTCTTGACTTGAACTGCAACCGGTGCCAACAAGAAGTACAAATGCAACCAAAATGATGGATCGCTCAAACATACACCACACCTCCTATCTCATTAGACGACAAAAGGCACAAAATACTTCAAATTATTTTGTGCCTCTTTGTGGCTCTGACGTGTGCCTTTTGTGGCCACTAGCTACCGATGCAATAGAGGTTCTTCTCGCCACGGATGAAAATGTGTCCGTCGGCAATTGCGGGCGATGCGTAAACAGCTTCACCAACAGAATTCGTGCCGAGGATTTCGTGCTTCGGACCTGCTTTGATCATGAACGTGTCGCCGTCCTCGCTGGTCATCAGTATCTTTCCTTCGAATGCCACTGGTGATGCCGTGAAGGTCGCGGGAATCGGAATTCGTCCGCCTTCGTATTTGACTTCGCCCGTCTTCGCGTCGAGCGCGGTGAGAATGCCGCGATCCGTTGTCAGATAGAGATAGTCGCCATAAAGAATCGGCGAAGGCACGTATGCTGTCCCTTTCTCATACTTCCACGGCACGTTCGGAGTACCGGTCAGATCGCCGTTCTGGCCGAGACGAATCGCGTACGTGATCTTGGTCGGAAATCCTGCAACGAGGTAAGCCATTTCATTGTTTGCGACGGGCGAAGGAATCGCATTGCTCTCGAGCCCTTTGTGCCGCCAAAGCTCTTTGCCGGTCGCCGGGTCGTACGCGATGACGTTCTCTGTGCCGCTGGTAATCAACTCCGTGCGGGTTGCAGTGCGAACGAGCAGCGGCGTGCACCAACTCACCTGGATCTTTCGCGGCGTTTTCCAGACTTCTTTGCCCGTCTTCTTATCGAGTGCGATTATGAAAGACGCGGTTGCATTCTCCTCATCGGCTTGCACGATCACGAAATTGTCGTAGAGGATCGGCGATGTTGCTGCTCCCATGCCGAGAGTGCCGATGTTTCCGAGTTGTGCTTTCCACACGAGCTTGCCTTTGAAGTCGTACGCATAGAGACCTTCCGTTCCGAAGAATGCGTAGACCATCTTGCCGTCGGTGGCCGGCGTCGAAGCAGCATAGGAACTCTTCCGGTGACGATCGTCGTATGGCGTGCCTTCCCACGCGGTTTGCTGCCAAACGAGCTTGCCCGAATCGCGATCCAGGGCCATGACTTTGAAAGTGTGTTTCTTGTTGGCGCCGACGCTGTCCGGATGAATGAAATCCTTGCCGTCGATCTGGTGCTTCACTGCTTTTGCTCCCGGAACCTCAGCACCTTCCACGGCTGTCGTCAGGAAAATCCGGTTACCCCAAACGATGGGCGACGAGTGCGACCGGCCTTCAATCGGTGTTTTCCACTTGATGTTTTTCGTCGGACTCCATTCAGACGGAAGGTTTTTCTCATTGGAGATGCCGGAACCTTCCGGGCCTCGCCACTGCGGCCAGTTCCCTGCCGAGACGGTGCGCGCGACAAAACTGAGAGATCCCAGTGCCAGGGAGATCCCGACGATAAGAGTTAGGGCGATTCGTTTCACAGTAGTCTTTCCTTCTTTGTTTTATTATCCGAGACGTTCCGGTAGATCCGCGGCTCATTTTGCGGATTTGGTGGTCGACGTGGCCGCTTCTCCAAACGCGTACAGATGCGAGATTGTGCGCACGATCAGGAGACCATCCGAGATTGCGGGCGTGGCCATCATGACTTCACCCACCGGATTCTTGGCAAGCAATTCGTACTTCGGCCCGGCCTTGACGACAAACACGTCTCCGTCTTCACTCGAGAGATATATCTTTCCTTCTGAAGCGACAGGAGAAGCAGTGAACGCGCCACCCGTCCCGCCGAGGCGCTCCTGATAGACTCGCTCGCCTGTCGTCGCGTTATAAGCCGTCAGCACACCCTGGTTCGAGCACGTGTAAAGCAGCTCGCCATAGACGAGCGGTGTCGGCATGTATGGACCACCACGCTGCTTACTCCACGCGATGAACTCATTCGAATCTTTTCCATCCTTCAGTGAAATATCACCATTAGCGCCAGGTCGAATCGCGTAGATCGGCTGGATCGGAGCGTAACCACTCGTGACGAAAATCAGGTCGTGGGCCACGAAAGGCGTTGGCGTCGTGATTTCCGACATCGGCCCCAGTCGCCACAGTTCCTTGCCAGTGGCGGGATCGTAACCACGAATGGCTTTGGGTCCGCTGGTGATCAATTCAGCGCGAGTCTTGCCTTCATAAACTGTCGGCGAACCCCACGAAGGGATCTCCTCGCGAGTCGTTTTCCAGACTTGTTTTCCGGTCTTGATGTCGTAGGCGGCGATGAAGGAGTTCTTTTGCAGGTCAGCCTGCACGATCACGAGGTTCTTATAGATGATTGGCGAACTGCCATACTCCCATTGGTAATCTGCGTCGTAGAACCATCCGGCATCGAGCACGCCGAGATCCTGTTTCCACTTGAGCTTGCCGTTGAGATCGTATGCGTAGAGACCATTCGAGCCGAAATTTACGATTAGGTATTTTCCGTCGGTGACGGGTGTGGAATCGGCGTGAGTGGATTTCGGGTGACGCTTGACTTTGGGGATTCCCTGAAATGCAGTCTGCTCCCAAAGGATCTTGCCGGTTGTCTTATCGATCGCGTAGACCTTCCACGTGTGTGAAGGATCATCTTTAACGGGCGTGACGTCTCCGAAGAGTCCATATCGTGTTTCGTCTTTGGCGGCGCTGGTGATGGCGGTCGATACAAAAATTTTGTTACCCCACACGATGGGGCTTGAATGTGCGAGCCCGGGGATCGCGAGTTTCCAACGAACGTTTTCTGATTTTGCGGCGTCCCACTTCACCGGTTGCGCCTGCGCCTCGACCACGCCGGTCGCCCCTGGACCACGAAACTGCGGCCAGTTCTGTGCACGCGCCGCCGTAAAACTAACGCCAGTGAGAATAAAAGCAAGTATCAGTTGTTTCATGGATCTTCCTCTGCGATCTCTGCGTTCCTCTGCGATCTCTGCGTTAAATTGCGTAACAGTTCAGTTAACGCAGAGTTCGCAGAGGACCGCAGAGATCGCAGAGAAGAATTCAAATCATTGGCTTGCCTCTAAACGCTTCATTACGTTCGTGGTCTGACCCTGCTTGAACGTCATGCTGACCACCTTGCCGCCTTCGACGTTGAACTTAAACGTGATGCCGGCAAAAGCGAGCGGGCGGAATGTAGTGTTATCGAGGGCCATCAACAGTATTGGCTCGCGGGCAAAGCCTGCCACTAACAATTTACCCTCTTTCACCAATATCGTGCCCTCGGGGCCGGTCTCTCCCTTGTATTTTCCCGCGTACGACTGAAGTGTCGCAGCGTCAACTTCGAGCGGAGGCTGTGCACCAGCCTTCTTCAACAACTCGACAGTCGTCGCCTTCTTGGGATCGGCTGAGGCCAGGGCGAGTGCGGCGGTCAAGGCTTCGGGTTTGATTCCACCGCGGTCGAGTGCCAACTTCACTTACTCCTCTTTGTCTTCACGGATGCCCGTCATCAACACATCCTCGGCCTCGTCGGCGCTCTTCTCGAGCAGCAGGCGCACAACGTCGGGGTGATTGTTATTGAGCGCCCAGCTCATGGCTGTTGACTGGTAAAAAGTATCCTTTACGTTCACGTCGGCGCCGCGGTCGAGCAGCACCTTGACTACGGCTGCATGACCGCGTTCAGCAGCCTTGAAAAGAGCCGTCGAGCCGTAACGAAACTTCGCGTTAACATCGGCGCCCTTATCGAGCAGCGCCGTAACCGCCGCAGCATCACCTTTGCGAACAGCTTCGAAGAGCTGATCGTTCAACGCCTGTTTCGAATTGGCAGGGTCCTGTGGAAGAAGCAGAGTTACAAGTGATAAGAGGAGGAGTTTATGCAGCATCGGTTTTCTCAGCTTTTGATGGATCTCGGAGCCTGCGATCGCAGACTTTATGCTGACACGTACTTCGCAGGTTTTTCTGAACCTGCTAGAATCACAAAAAATGTAAACGCAGCAACGTGAACTTACGTATTGTACATCCTTTAGGTTGCGAGCGCGCAGATACTTCTGATCCAGTTTTTCCGGATCAGAACCATCGATTTCCAGTTTCATGCATAGGCCTCCAAAATGACTAAGCTTATATCCATTTTTCTGAACATCGGACTTGCGGTGTCGTTCGTCGCGGCGAACGACTGGGCTGAATGGCGTGGTCCCGCCCGCGACGGAATCTCGCCTGAGAAGAATCTCCCGGCGAAATGGTCACCAACGGGCGACAATCTCGCGTGGAAAGCACCGTACGGTGGCCGGTCTGCTCCGATCGTGATGGGCGATCGCGTTTACCTGCAAAACATCGCCGGTAATCGCGAGACGGAACAGGAACGGATCATGTGCTTTAACGCCGACACGGGAAAACTTCTCTGGGAACATAAATTCAATGTCTACCTGAGCGACGTGCCGCCACATCGTGTCGGCTGGGCATCGCCCGTCGGCGATCCTACGACCGGAAATGTTTACGTATTCGGAGTCGGCGGCACGCTGATCGGACTTAATCGCGATGGAAAAGTTCTGTGGGAGCGTTCGCTGGCGGAAGACTTTGGACTGTTGACGACGCATGGCGGCCGCACTGTCTCGCCAATCATCGACGGCGATCTCGTGATCGTTAGTGGTGTGACGGCTCAATGGGGTAAACACGCGGGCGCTGCACATCGATTCCTCGCTTTCGACAAAAAGAGCGGCGAGACAGTTTATGTAAGCGCGCCTGGCGGTCGCCCTTATGACACCACGTACGCGCCGCCGATCATTGCAAACGTTAACGGAACGCGTTTGCTGATTCAGGGAGCGAGCGATGGTGTGGTCCATGCGATCAAACCGCAAACAGGTGAACCGGTCTGGAAGTACGAGATCAGCAAGCGCGGCCTGAATACCGGCGCAGTCGTGAAGGACAACGTTGCCATCCTGACGCACAGCGAGGAGAACCTCGATTCAAGCGAGATGGGAATGATGGTCGCCGTCGATGCGACAGCGAAAGGACAGATCAAGAAGGAACAAGTGAAGTGGACCGTCTATGGTTGGCAGGGTGGATTTTCATCGCCGGTGCTCGACGGCGATCGGCTCTATCAGATCGACAACGGCGCCAATATCGCCGCTTTTGACGTAAACACAGGTAAGCAACTGTGGCTGAAAAATCTCGGAACGATCCAGAAAGCGTCGCCGGTGCTAGCGGATGGAAAGCTTTACGTCGGCACGGAAAACGGAAAGTTCTACATCCTGAAGCCGAGTGCGACCGGAGTTGAGATTCTGAGCGAGAACCAATTGGGCACCGAAGCCCAACCGGAAGCCATCATCGGCTCGGCGGCAGTCTCGAACGGTCGCGTGTTTTTCGCCAGTGATTCAGCGCTTTACTGTATCGGAAAGAAAGCGAGAAGCTCTTCGCATTCAGAACGGTCATCGGTGGCGGCGGTTGGCAGCAATGTCAGTTCGAATCCCGCAACGTTCGTGCAGGTAGTCCCAACCGAACTAATTCTCAAACCCGGCGACAAAGTAAACTTTCGTGCGAGATTGTTTGACGAGCAGGGAAACTTCATTCGCGAAGAGACTGCTGCGAACTGGTCACTCGACCAACTAAAAGGCACGGTCGATAACGGACACTTCACTGCTGCGAGCGACGCCGTCGCGCAGGCGGGACTGGTGAAAGCCACGGTCGGCGACATCAGTGGAACCGCAAGCGTGCGCGTCTTTCCTCCGCTGCCATGGAGCGACACGTTCGATTCGTTTGCACCCAGTGCGCTTCCGCCAACGTGGGTCAACGTAGCGACAAAGTTTAATGTGCAGGAACTGGAGGGAAACAAGGTTCTTGCTAAATTAACCACCGGCTCGTCATTGCAGAGCCGCGCTCGCGCTTACATGGGTCCGTCAGACTGGTCCAACTATACGATTGAGTCCGACGTCCTGGCGCGAACGAAACGCCGGCAGCAGGGCGACGCGGGCGTGATTGCTCAACGTTACATCTTGACTCTTTACGGCAATAGCCAGATGCTGCATCTCGAACCGTGGCAACCGGAAATTGCCCGGACAAAAACAATGCCGTTTGCATGGAAGCCCGACACCTGGTATCGCTTGAAACTGGAGGTCGCAAATCTGCCGGACGGAACGACTCGAGCGCGCGGAAAAGCGTGGCCTGCGAGTGAGCCGGAACCTGCCGCATGGATGATCGAACGGATTGACCCAATTCCCAACCGGCAGGGAGCCCCAGGCGTATTTGGTAATGGTCTAGCGGAACTCTTCTTCGACAACATAAAGGTGTACGCGAACAAATGAGATTTAAAAACATAAACTCCAACGCAATTCTTAATCGACGACTCGCCGTTTTCACCTGCGCGCTGCTCCTGTTGACTGCCGCTGCGTACAGTCTCCTGCCTGCTGCTTCGGCGTCCGATCCGGGTTCAGGCGATTGGCCCATGTGGGGAGGAACCCCCGATCGCAACATGGTCTCAAACATGAAAGGCCTGCCCACGACCTGGGACGTCAAGAGCAAGAAGAATGTGAAGTGGGTGGCCCAACTCGGCTCACAGACTTATGGCAACGCTGTTGTTGCTGGTGGAATGGTCTTTGTCGGAACAAACAACGAGGGCCTGCGCGATCCGAAAATCACCGGCGATAAGGGTGTCCTGATGGCGTTTCGCGAGTCGGATGGCGAGTTCATGTGGCAGATGGTCCACGACAAACTTGCGGCGGGTCGCGTAAATGATTGGCCGTACCAGGGTGTCGCGTCGTCGCCCCTCGTCGATGGCGATCGCGTGTACTACGTTTCGAATCGCGCGGAGCTGATGTGTCTCGATACGCAGGGCTTCCGCGATAAGGAAAACGATGGTCCAGTCACGGACGAAAAGCTGACTGGCGACACCAACGCCGACGTCGTTTGGCGTTTTGACATGATAGAGGAAGTCGGGTCTCTGCCACACAACCTTGCGAACTCGTCACCCGTCATTTACGGCGATCTGATTTTTGTCAGCACTTCTAACGGACAGGACGAGAGTCACGTCAACATCCCTTCACCAAAGGCGCCCGCGATCATCGCGGTCAATAAGAAAACCGGCAAACTCGTTTGGGAAGACAATTCGGTTTTCGACAAGATCCTGCACGGTCAGTGGTCCTCGCCTACAGTGGGAACGATCGGTGGCGTGGTCCAGCTTGTTCATGGTCAGGGCGATGGTTGGATTCGTGGATACGAAGCTTTGACCGGAAAGAAGCTCTGGGAGTTTGATACCAATCCGAAGGACTCCGTCTGGCCCAAGACACGCAACGAACTCATCAGCACACCTGTCATCTACGAAGACCGCGTTTACATCGCGAACGGCCAGGATCCGGAACACGGCGAAGGCGTCGGACACATGTACTGCATCGACGCCACCAAGCGCGGTGACATCACCAAGACCGGACTGGTCTGGCACTACGACAAGATTCGCCGTTCTATCTCGACACCGGCCATCAAAGACGGAGTCGTTTACGAAGCGGATTTCAGCGGTTTCCTGCACGCGCTTGACGCGAAGACGGGCCAGGTTTACTGGACGCACGATCTTTTCGCTGCCGTATGGGGATCGCCGATGCTGATCGACGGCAAGATCTATCTCGGCGATGAGGACGGCGACGTGGTCATCCTTCAGGAGGGTAAAACAAAGAAGGTGCTCGGCGAAATAAATATGGGCAGCTCCGTTTACTCGACTCCTGTGCCGGCCAACGGAGTGCTCTTCATTTCTAACCGCAATCAACTCTACGCATTGGCGGACGCTACGACATCCAAATCAACCGCACGTAGATGAGGTCTTTCGACTTTCAACCTCGTACTCGCGTGGTGTTTGGCGCAGGCGTAATCGACCGTCTCGGCGAACTCGCGCGCGAATTGAACTTCGAGCGCACGCTGCTCGTCGCCGATCATGGTCTGCTTGCTTCAGGACACGTCGACGAAGCAGTTGGACCACTGCAAAAAGCGGGTGGCGAGGTGTTTCGTTTTCATGACTTCGAAGTCAATCCCGACACGCGGATGATCGAAGCGGGCACTGCTTTTGTTTCGTCATTGAAAATCGATTCTGTCATCGGACTCGGCGGCGGCAGTTCTATGGATTGCGCGAAAGGCATCAACTTCCTCCTCACCAACGGCGGTCGCATGTCTGACTATCGAGGTTACGGCAAGGCAACTAAGCCGATGTTGCCGATGATCGCCATCCCGACGACTGCCGGTACGGGAAGCGAAGCGCAGAGTTACGCGTTGATCTCAGAAGCTGAAAGCCACGTCAAAATGGCGTGTGGCGATCCGAAAGCCGCTTTCCGAGTCGCACTACTCGATCCGGCGCTGACCGTCTCACAACCGCGAAGTATCACCGCAACGTCCGGCTTCGACGCGATTGCGCACGCAGTCGAAACCTTCGTCACGACAAAACGCACGCAGCTATCCGAGATCTTTTCGCGCGAAGCGTGGCGACTGCTCGAGCCGAACTACGAACGCGTTCTCAACGAACCAAACAATCTCGAAGCACGTGGCGCGATGCAGTTGGGCGCGTTCTACGCCGGCGTCGCAATCGAGAATTCGATGCTGGGAGCAACACACGCCTGCGCCAACCCGCTGACGGCTCATTACGGAACCGCGCACGGCGCGGCGATCGCGATGTTGCTTCCCTCAGTGGTGCGTTGGAACGAGAGTGTCGCGGCGGACCAGTACGCGATGTTTCTCAACTGGTCCAGTGTTGGAGCGAAACGTAACGAAGTGTCGCCGACTGAAGCGCTCGCGCGAAGACTTGAAGAACTGGCAGACGCCGGCGGCCTGCGCACTAACCTGCGCACGGCGGGAGTCAAGGAGACTGACTTGAACGCGCTCGCGTCTGAAGCGGCTGACCAATGGACCGGAACATTCAATCCGAGACCTTTCAACAAAGAAGGAGCGATCGAAGTCTACCAATGCGTGTATTGAAGATATTGCTGTTGATCCTCAGCCTGGCTGTCGTCGCGATGGCCCAGGACACGCCGGGAGACAATTGGTCTCAATTCCGGGGGAACCTCAGTTTGACTGGTGTCTCGCTGTCGAATGTTCCAGCTTCACTCAAACCACTTTGGACGTATGAAGCGGGCGAGACGATCGAGTCTTCAGCGGCGATCGTTGGCGGGACTGTTTTTATTGGGTCACAGAAAGGTGAACTCGTCGCACTCAGTCTCGAGAATGGATCGGTTTATTGGAAATTCGAGACCGGAAACCCGATCGGCGAGTCGTCGCCGGCGTATGGCAATGGCGTGGTTTATGTCGGTGATCTCGGAGGCTGGTTGAATGCCCTGAGTGCGTCTGACGGTAAAAAGTTGTGGGCGTTCAAAGCCGGTGGCGAGATCAAGTCATCGCCGGTTGTCGTCGGCGATCGGGTTTTGAACGGCTCTTACGACGAAACGCTTTATTGCCTCTCGGCGCGCGATGGTTCGGTGCGCTGGAAATTCAAGACGAATGGACCAGTGCATACGACGCCGAGTATTGCAGACGGCGTGGCCTTCATCGCTGGATGCGACCAACTGTTTCGCGCGATTCGAATTTCGGACGGAAAAGAGATGTTCAATGTGCCGTCTGGAGATTACACGGCCGCGTCGCCGGCGCTGCGAGGGGGCGTAGCGTATTACGGAACGTTCGGTAACGAAGTATTGGGTGTCAATCTTCAACAAAAGCAGGTTATTTGGCACTACGAGCACCCGCAACGGAAGTTTCCGTTCTATTCGTCCGCGGCTGTGACGTCTACGCGAGTCGTAGTTGGCGGGCGCGACAAGATGGTCCATGCATTAACGCCGGCGGGAAAACTCGTCTGGACTTTCGCGACTCGGGCGCGCGTGGAGTCGTCGCCGGCGATTGCGGGAGATCGAGTTTATGTGGGTTCGAACGACGGGCGTTTCTACGTTTTGAATCTGAACGACGGCACGAAGCTTTGGGAATTTGACGCGGGCGCTCCGCTGTCGGCGTCACCGGCGATTGCCAACGGGCGTATCGTGATCGGATCACAGGACGGGCGCCTGTATTGCTTCGGTTAAGTCTTTTAGACAGGATTTACAAGATTTTTTCAGGATTAATCTTGTAAAAATCCTGTAAATCCTGTCAAAACTTCACTTCAAAACAGCGACGGCTTCGATCTCGATGCGAGCGTCGCGAGGCAGGCGCGCCACCTGGACGGTCGTGCGTGCGGGAGGATCGCCTTTGAATTGCTGGCGATAGAGGTTGTTCATCGCGTCGTAGTCGTTCATGTCCGCCAGAAACACCGTCGCCTTCACGATGTTGTCAACGCTGCTTCCCGATGCTTCCAGCACTCCTGTGAGATTCTTAAAGACCTGCTGAAACTGTGCTTCGAAACCACCTTCGGGAAACTTCCCCGTCTTTGGATCCAATCCGATCTGTCCGGAAGTGAAGACCAGATCGCCGGTGACGATCGCTGGCGTGAATAGTCCGTTCGGAGGTCCAGTCTTGACCGCTCGTCGCTTTCCGGACGCAGGCGCACTAGTCTGGCCAACAACATAAACACCAACGCAAGCGATCGCGACGAACGTCAGAATTAATCTCTTCATCGATCCCGACCTCCAAAATACCTGGCCACCGTCGTGGCGCTAGGTTTCTTCGTCATCAGAGACACGACAACCACCAACAATGCCGATATCAGAACCATCGGAACCACCGGCATGAAGCCGAAGACCGCCGTACCACCGGGAGTTCTCGACAAAACCTCGGCGCCTCCAGGCGCCCAGAGAATCGTCGCTGGTCCAGGTGCAGGCGCCGGTACCACTGCTTGCAAGATCGCGATAAAAGCTACAGACAGCGCGACCCAAATAGTCGCCGCCAGCGCGCCCCACTTGTTGCTGCCCCTCCAGAATAATGCTGCGATCAAAAGTGGTGACAAAGCCGCAAACCCTGAAAAACCGTACTGAATCGCGAGTTCAAAGATAGTTTCCGGCGCGCGCAATGCGACCGCGTAAGCAAACAGCGTGATCAATACGATGAAAATGCGACCCGTCATCACCTGCACGGTCTCGCCAAAGCGCGACTTTCCGCCGTAGAAGGCGAAGACGTCCTCCGTAAACATGGTAGAGAGAGCTAGAATCTGCGAGTCACTTGCCATCACCGCGGCCATGATCCCCGCGCCGAGCAATCCCGCGAGCCACAGCGGCGCGTAGCGTTGCAGCAGCAGCATGATCACGTCGTCGCCCGCAGACTTTTCACGCAACTCATCGCGCGCTTCGGGCTCTATCGTTCGTCCCTGAGTGGCCAGCACTCGCCGCGCTTCCTGTTTGGCACGGATTTCCGGAATATCGGTGACGCGGTTTGCCATCACACCCAGAAACACGCACGGCAACCAGATCGCGAGTATGCAAAGCGGGTAGAAGATGACTGTCTTCTTGAAGTGGGCCATTTTCTCCGCCGTCAGACAAAAAATCAGGATGTGCGGAAATGCGATAGCTGACAGTGGAATGAACGTGTAACTGAAAAAGTAGTACGGCGATATCCGCTCGCGCGTAAGCAGAAACGACAACGGTGATGCCTTCAACGCTTGCGCCGAGGCGCCAAAACCTCCCATGCCGGCACCGATCACGATCAACGCAATCGCGCCGAAGGCAAGGAAGAGCACCGTTTGAAATGTGTTGACCCAAGCGGTGCCGCGCATCCCGCCGAAGAAGACATAACTCATGACAACCATCGCCACGATCGCGCCGCCAAACCAAAATGGGACCAAGCCGCCGCTGATCGCGTAGAGCGTTGTGCCGCCACCCATGATTCCGATGACGATGTAAGGAACCAGCAACACAGCCTGAACAACAAAGATGAGAGTCCCGATGTGGCTGCACTCCCAACGGTCTCTGAACATCTGCACCGGCGTCATGAAGCCGTACTTCTTACCGAGCGCCCACATGCGCGTTCCAATCAAAAAGATCGTCAACGGAATGACCAGGCCTGAAGACGAAGCCATCAAACCGAAGGTCACGATGCCATTGTTGAACGCGTGGCCTGACGATCCGAGGATCGCGAATGCGGTCATGTTCGTGCCGAATAGTGAAAAGAGAAACACGAATGGACCAAGCGACCGGCTGGCGAGAAAGTAGTCTTCGGCTTTTTCACGTCCGGCTCGGCGAAAAGCAAAAATGCCGATGTAGAGAACCACCGCGAGATAAAGGAAAACGACGATGGCAGGAATCAAGCGCTCGGGTCCTCCCTGGGATTCGCTTCTTCTAGCTCTTGTTCAAGGTGAGACGGCCACGCGTAAGTGACGAGTAGCCACATCAAGAGCGATGCCGCGATCGAGAACACTCCTTGATAGAAAAGTCCTATGGGGATGAACCCCGCAACCAGATAGGAGCTCCGCCAGAACCAGATGTCCTGGTGAAGTATGTAGAGTGCGGCAACGGCAACAACGAGCAGGATTTTTTTCATTGTTGGAGGCCAGAAATTAGCAAGCCAGTTTGAGAAGTGTCAAGCTTTGGCCACGAAAAGGCACAAATGACTTCCTGTCACCGGTGTTCTTTTACGTGCTTTCTGGGTCCGACTCAGTGAGTTTCAGACATCCTGGGGCGCTGTCGAGAATGAGGAGGGATGATATGGTGACGCTTGATCATCCGGTCCAAAGTCTTTCGATCGACTGCGAGGATGCGCGCCGCCGCCTGCTTGTTTCCACCAGTGTGTTCGAGCACGCGAGCGACGTAGCGGCCCTCGATTTCCGAGAGTGGGACCCAGTCTTCAATTTGGGATTGATCCAGAGGAATTTGAGACTCCGCAGAGGCTTGCGCTGGCGGAAGAGTGTATTCAGGCTTCAACACAGGGCTCCTTTTACTTCTAGATGTTCGATCACATAAAAAACGCGTGGCTGCGTTCCACAAGCTCTATCTCCAAGTGGTACGCAGCCGCGCGTCGTGGGTGAGGATGTTTGAGGTTGCTCCGCCATTTGTGATCCCCGGCCAAAAACCTTTCAGAAGGGAAGGCAACCTCGCCCTGGTCGCCTCCCCTCTTCCACGCGCGAGGAGTTCACCCCGTTTTAGAAACGCGCCCGCCGCGTAGAATTCAATTACTCCCAATCCTCAGCCCGTGCAAAGCGATTTCAGCAACACAGCCATGCTCTTTTGATGTGAGGTTGCCTAGGAGTTGGGCAATTGGAAAACTGCTCCATCAAGGGGCTATGTCAACGCCCTTGCAGGCTAAGCGGTCTCGAAAATCGGCGCAATGGGGAGAATCCTGACAAAGCATCAGTAAATTCCTGAGTTCATTCAACTTCTATGAGTCCGACGATGATCGCGTAACGTACGAGACCGGCAACGTCGTGGATGTCGAGGCGTTCCATCAACTGCGCACGATGTGTTTCGACCGTTTTGACACTGATTTCGAGAAGCTGTGCGATCTGTTTGGTAGTGCGGCCTTCGGCGATCAGGCGCAGGACTTCACGCTGGCGCGGGCTCAGGGTCGCGAGCAGATCCCGCTTTGTACCTTTGCCATATTCGAGCAGCGTCTTGCGCGAGGTTTCGGGCGAGATGTAGACCTCGCCGCGGATCACGGTTTCGATAGCCTGCTCGAGCTCGATGCTCGCGGCGCTCTTCGGCAGGAACCCTGCGGCGCCTTCACGCAGAGCACGGATGGCATACTCGCCGGCGTCATGGACCGTCAACACGATTACCTTGATCTCGGGATACTTCTTCGTGACGTGGTCCAACACATCGAAGCCGCCGCCGTCCGGCATCGTGATGTCGAGCAGCATCAGATTTGGCTTGAGCTCTTTGACGAGTTCCAACGCCTCGCTGCCCTTGCCTGCCTCACCGACGACGACGACGCCTTCGATCTTTTCCACGAGCGCACGAATCCCTGCGCGTACGAGCGCGTGGTCGTCAGCGATTAGCACACGAATCGACTTCATTTGATTGCGTTGTCTTGTTTTTCTCAGTCGGATTCCCCGTCAGGTTACGTGAGCTTGAGAATTTAACAAAACATACCCATTGTACTGGTTTTCGCGACGCATCATTGCAGGATCTACCTGATCCAACAATCAGGAATTACCTGAGGGGGCTTGCGTACGGAAGTGTGGATTTCTGGGTCTTTTGCTCAGAGTCGAAAGCAGTTAGAATGCGCTATGTCTATGAAACGATTTAACTTTCCAGAAACAGTGCCTCTCAATCAATGGGAGGACGGCTCGATCCGGGTTATTGGGTCACGCTTAAAGCTGGATATGCTGGTCCACTGCTTCCAAGTGGGAGATACATTAGAGGAAATTCACGAAGGCTATCCGTGGGTTAACATTGCACAAATTAAAGCGATTATCGGCTGGTACCTCGATCATAAGGCCGAAGCGGACGAGTATCTACGGGAAGAGGAGGAGGAGGCTGAAAAGATTTTTAAGGAGCTCGACAGCCGGCCTGAATCAATCGCCTTCAGAGAAAAACTTCGGATTTTTCGAGAACAACGGACTAAAAACTAGAACGTAACAAAACCTAACCTCACCTAAATGCTTCGTCTCCTCATCGACGAAAACGTGGACCACCGAATTTTGCGGGGTTTGAAATCCCGTTTACCTGAACTCGATGTTGTGACTGTTCGGCAGGTCGGGTTCGCGGGATTCGAAGATCCTCTATTGCTCAGATGGGCCGGTGAAAATGATAGGACCATCGTTACGCACGACGTCAAAACTATGCTTCCCGACGCCGAGCAGCTATTGCAGCGCGGTGAAACGATGGCTGGTCTAATTGCGGTTCCGCAGAAAATGCGAGTTGGACGCGCAATCGAAGAGCTTGAACTAGTGATAGCGTGTCATTCGCAATTGGATTTTCGAGATCGCATACAACGTCTGCCACTTTAGGCGTTCCGTAACTTATACAAGATCGCAGGGTAGCACGAATTGGCCGAGGTGGGGGCCGGGGTAGTTTTGCGTCGTGCGGAGTGCGAGGTCGAGCGCCTGGCGGGTGGATTCCGGGCGGATGACGGCGTCGACGAAACCACGTGCGGCAGCATATTTCGCATCGAGCTCCATGTCGTAAGTCTCGCGGACCTTGTCCATCTCCGCTGTCAGTGCCGCGTCCGGAGACTCTCCGTTCTTCTTCAACTTCTCCAGTTGACTGCCGAACACCGCCTGCACGGCCGAGTCGCCCTCCATCACTCCCATTCGCCCCGTGGGCCAACTGAAAATGAAGTCCGGATCGAAGCCTTGTCCGGCCATCGCGTAATAACCCGCCCCCGACGCGTGGTTCACGGTCAAAACGATCTTCGGAACAGTCGCGGTGGCCATTGCCTCGACGAACTTCGCGCCGGCACGAATGATTCCCGAGTGTTCGGCGTCTGGTCCAACCATGAATCCGGAAACATCCTGGACAAACAACAGCGGCGTTTTATGACGGTTGCACGTCTCGATGAAATACGCGACCTTCTCCGCGGATTCTGTGTAGACGATTCCACCAAACCTTGGCGGCTTGCCGCCGGGCATCCGCACCATGCCACGATGATTCGCAATCACACCGATCTGCATTCCGCAGATACGAGCATGTCCCGTGATCATCTCCTTCGCATAGTCAGCCTGGAACTCGTCGAGACGACCACCGTCAAGCAAACACTCGAGCAACCTCCTGACGTCGTATGGCTGGCGGTGATCTTCGGGGATGATGTCGTAGAGTTCGTCGCCGGGCCGCAGTGCTTCTGAAGCTTCGACCGGAACAACCGTTGGTTTCGGTAACTCTGAAACAAACTCACGAATCTTGTCGATGCAAGTCTGGTCGTCGGCAACGCGGTAATGTGCGACTCCTGATAACTCGTTGTGAGTGCGCGCGCCGCCGAGGGTTTCGTTGTCGATCGTCTGTCCGGTCGCGCCCTTTACGAGGTTCGCGCCGCCGAGACCCATGAACGACGTTCCTTCAACCATGATGATGATGTCAGACAACGCGGGCAGGTACGCACCACCCGCGATGCATGGTCCCATCACGGCTGAGATCTGTGGGACCTTCAGATACCGGCGCATGATCGAGTTGTAATAGAAAATTCGCGAAGCACCGTATTGACCTGGAAACACTCCACCCTGATACGGAAGATTCACGCCGGCGGAATCGACCAGGTAGATGATCGGTACGCGCGAACGCATCGCGATCTCCTGTGCACGCAGAATCTTCTTGATCGTCTCTGGCCACCAGGAGCCGGCTTTGACTGTCGCATCGTTTGCAACGACAACGACTTCCCTGCCCTCGACGCGCCCAACAACTGTCACGACGCCGGCACCCGGTGCAGCCCCGTCATACTGGTCGTACGCGACGAGCAATCCGATCTCCTGCATGTAGGAGTCTTTGTCGAGCAGTAGCTCGATGCGCTCTCGTGCGGTGAGCTTGCCCTGCTGGTGTTGGCGATCGATCTTGCCTGTTCCACCACCCTGACGGAGTCGTGTTTCAAGCTGAGCGAGTTGATCGGTGAGTTCGCGCAAGCGCGTGGGTTGTTTCGTTGCCGGGCCGCTATCGGACTTTTTCATAATGGAGCAAGCAAGCTATCACAAGCGCAGACCCGACGCTACCGCGTTTCGGTACTGACCTCATCTTCTGAGATTATGCTTGGATGAGGTCAGTACCGTAACGCGGTAGCGTCGGGTCAGCCTTAGCCATTACGCCAGATCAGACGAAGCAAGGTGTTGGCGTTTGTCCTCGCGGGAATGCCTTCGAAGATAGCCACACGTGAACCGTTCAACTCCATCACTACGCCGCCATTCGGAGTCTCCCACGTGACGCGCTCGCCTCTCGCACTCTTCGATCTCGACTCCTTCGCCTCCGGATAACGCTTCGACGTTCGCTTCGCGTAAGCCTCAAAGAATTCCGTCGCATCGTCCCGCGTATCCCACGCGGTCAACTGAGCGACGAAAATCTCATCCGGCTTACCCGTCTCGTATATCGCATACCGGTCGCCACCCCAACCAGCCGCAGCGTTCTTCGACTCAGTCGCGTCGTTCAGAAACTCGTCGAGGATCAAATAAAAACCCCACTCGCCGTTAACGTCGCTGTCGATACGCTTCCAAGTTGGACCAAGAACAGCTTTGAACTCGGGCAGAGTGAGTTTCTGAGGCGCTTCGTAGTCGAAGTATTTTTCAGCGTGAAGGATCTGCTCAGTTGACTGCGGCAGTTTTGTAAACGCCTGCGAGACCATTCGCCAACCGCCGCGTTGATGGAGATGCGTGGCCCATGCAGAACCCTCTTCATACGGAAACATGAGTGATTCGCGCAACGCACGCGGCGCTTTTTTGTACTCTTCGATAGAGATGTCCTGAGCGGCAATCGCACGCAAAGCGACTAGCGGATTCTTATACATGTAGAGCGTCATGAGCAACGTCGCGTCGCCTTCAATCAACGCGTGCGCGGCAAGCTCAGAATCGGACTCTCCCCTGGGCCACTTCTCAAATCGCCTCAGGTTGAAGTGCTGATCCTGGAGCGCGTGCGTCAGTTCATGGGCCATCACCGGCTTCTGTCCTTCGAGCTCGATCCAATCCGCCAGATAAAACTCCTGTGCTTTTGGATCATAGTAGCCCGCGACCTGTTCGGTCAGCAGTTTGATCAGGAACGAACGATACTGAAACTCTTTCGGCGCCAGTCCAAACGCTTTCAATGAAACCTCTGCGGCGTGCATCTCGGCCGGTGTCGTATCCGCATCGAGGTTCTTCATGATCATGCGCTGAATCTCGTCGCGAGACTGCGCGCCACTCTTAACTTCCTTGAGAATTGACAGTTCTCGCAGCTCGCTCGTTTCTTTTAGTACGGCCGCTGTAGTCGAAATAATGGCTGCATTTCGGGCGGGAATGGCGGTCCCGGTTTGGGCATGCCCGGCTGGCAGGAAGCTGCCTGCAACCAGGCACACCAGACTCAATAGGGCCAGGCCCGCGCTAATTTTCTTTGACATAATTGGCGTTCACTCTTATAGTCCGCTAAACGTTTACAGCTTAACCTGGTTCGGAGTTCGTCCCCTTCTCGCTGATATGAGTTCGGAAGGCTTTGCTCAGATGACAAGCCCTGCCCCTGAAGATGTATTCGGCGTTTGGCACGAAACGTTGTTGCGCGTGCGTTATGCCGAAACTGACAAGATGGGCATAGTTTATTATGCCAACTATCTCGTCTGGTTCGAAATCGGGCGGACCGACTACTGCCGAGCGCGTGGATTTTCCTACAGAGATATGGAGGAAAATGAAGATGCTTTCCTCGTCGTGGCCGAAGCATATTGTCGCTACAAAGCTGCGGCTTACTACGACGACGAACTAATCGTTCGTACACACATTACGGAACTGCGTAAACGATCTCTTAGATTTGGATACGAAATTGTGCGCGCTTCGAATGGGCAAGTCGTTGCGGAAGGCGAAACAGGACACGTCGTCACTGATTCAAATGGCCGCGTTCGCTCGTTTCCTGAAGGATACGCGCAAAGATTGCTCGCTCCTCCTTTGATCAAATCTCATCCCGGCGCAATCGTGCCGAGTGAGACTGCGCCAGAATAAATCTCGTCGGGCATATTTGCCCTGCTCTTCTTTTCTCGCCACAACTGATCGCTTCACGGTGTTTCAGATCCAGAGCCCCCAATTTCTTTGTAACTTTTTTCGACTTCGTTCGTTTTAACTTCAAGGCCGGTGCCGAACACCGGATACACTCAAAAGCCTCGCTGCTACTTGCGATAGCAACGAGGCTTGGATGACAACACAAGCTTGATCGCTCGGAAGCGCCAAAGCTGCATCGTCGACGCCCGCATCTTAGCGCACCTGGTGGACGAGCTTCAACCACGGAGGGTCTACCATGCGGCGTTATACAATCCTGTTAGCACTCGTCTCCCTGTTTCTTCCCCTCACGGTGTTTGCCCAGACACCTGAAGCGGCTATCAACCACTTCAAAAACGCAATCAAGAAATCCGGAGCCGGCGATCTTGACGGCGCGATCGAAGATTACACGCGAGCCATTACCTTGAGCTCCGGCTTCGGCACACGCAAGAAATCCGATAAGGCCGTGGGACACTCTTTTACGGGAAGTGCCGATGCTCCGACCGGAGAGACTGAGGAAATCACTGTCGTCGATCCATTCACGGCGAATGCTTACAGCAATCGTGGTCTCGTGCGCTATCAGAAGGGTGACTACACCGGCGCAATGGAAGATTTCAATCGAGCACTGCGAATCAAACCTGGTCTCGCGCTGGCTTACCTGAATCGCGCCGCCGCGTTCAATGCAATGGGAGACCCCACTGCGGCGATGAAAGATCTCGACAAGGCGATCGCACTGGATAAAGATCTATTTCAGGCTTACAACAACCGCGGCATGCTCAACCTCGACGCAGGGAACCACAAGGCAGCGCTCGCAGATCTCAATCGCGCGATCGAGCTGACCGACAAAGTCGCTGACCCGTTCTATTACCGTGGTACCACACAACTCGCGTTAAAAAACTTCGACGCCGCTATCGCTGATTTCGATCGCGCCATCAAGCTGGACCCAAACTCAGCGTGGCCTTATCAGGGACGCGGCACCGCGTTGATGGCGAAGGGTGTGATGATGCGCGCGATGGACGACTTCAATCGTGCGCTTGAACTGAACCCGAAGATCGCGTGGGGCTATTTCAATCGCGGGTTGATATTTATATTTATGGGAGATGAGAAAAAGGCCCAGAACGAGTTTGCTGAATGTCTGAAATTGAAGCCCGAGCTGAAATCCGAAGTCGAACGACGCGCTACGCTGGCGCGGGCCTTGCACCGGATCGGGCAGCCGCCAGAATAGGTCTTTACTGCTCGTGGCTGAGGTTTAACCGCTGAATGTCTCTCGCCTGGCCTGTGGTCTCGTCAATGTCGATCACGGCCGCGCAGATGCGCACCTGACCAGTCGAGTGTTCTGCGCGCTTCGCTGTAACTGAAGTGAAGCGCGCAATGACGTCGGCCTTGTTCATTCCGATCACTCCAGCGTAACTTCCCGTCATTCCGAGATCGGTCAGATAGGCCGTACCGCCCGGAAGAATTCTTTCATCCGCGGTCTGCACGTGAGTGTGCGTGCCAACGACCACTGAAACACGACCATCGAGATGCCATCCCATCGCCACCTTCTCGGAGGTCGCTTCCGCATGCACGTCGACGATCCGAACCGTTGTTTGATTTGGCAATGATTCGAGCACGCCGTCGATGATGCGAAAAGGATCGTCAGAAGGGGGCATAAAAACCCGCCCCATGACATTCATGACTGCGACGTGCGATCCGTTTATTTCGCCGACCCAGTAACCATTGCCCGGAGTGGCAGGTGGATAGTTTGCGGGACGTATGAGTCGCGGCTGTTTGCGAATGTATTCAATCGCTTCTTTCTTGTCGAAAATGTGGTTGCCGGAAGTCATTACGTCGATGCCGCTGGAGAACAACTGCTCGCACAACTGAGGTGTGACGGAAAATCCGCCGGCGAGATTTTCTGCATTCATGATCGCGAGATCGATCTGGTGCTGCTCGCGCAGATCCTGGATGCGTTCGAGCACAGCCATACGCCCGGGCTTAGCAACCACATCTCCGATCATCAGGACTTTCATAATGTGCCGTTGAAATAAAAAAGGCCGCAAATCCTGAGTTCTGGACTTGCGGTTTCTGGCAGGAGGGAGATCCGCGTTTGCCGTTCCGAAGCCGTAATTGAACCTGCATAGACAGGTGGGTGACCTCTTAATGTCGCAACCTCTGGCAGTTCTTAACGATGAAGAAATGCACTGGCTAGACGACCTCGGTCTCCCTAATCAACGGCGTTGGCTCAATCATCGTAACTCGGTGACGAACACCGCAGAACGTTTCCCTCCGCCGCCACGGATAGTAGCACAATTAGCCGGAAAGAGGCACATAAAGCACAAAAAGAGATCTTTAAATGAGTTGATCTTACTTTTGTTCCTTATGTGCTTTTTTGTGGCTAAATTTCTTATCCGAGAGTGAGTTTGCCGGCGCCGCCTTGCTCGTTCTCGAGGCTCGTCCGGACTTTCAAGAGCCGGTCAAGCATTTCCGCACATTCCGCGCTGCGTGCGCCGAGTTGCGAGTCCGCCTGTTCGTGCATGTTCTTCAGCCGGTGGAGTTCATCTGCGATGTGGAGTGCGGCGAGGATCGCGACTTTCAACGAGTCGACGGTGAGCGTGCCGGAAGAGATCTCTCTCATGCGGCTGTCGACGAATTCGGCGAGTTGAATTATATACTCCGTATCACCATCAGACCTGATGTTGTACGTCTGATTATAAATCTCAACTCGAATCGTAGGACTACTGGTACTTGCTTCCATACTTCCTTTGTTGATCATGCGACCGATCCCGGAACTCATCTGAGCTCCTCTACCATCTCGGGATCGAGAGCGGCAACAGCGTCGAGCATGGCTTCGACTTTCATGCGAATGGTCTCACGTTCGGCGAGCAGCTTCTCGACCTGATTTTCAAGTCGCTCTTTTTCGTTGAGTACGCTGCCCATGTCGCGATGAATGAGTGCGAGTTCCTTTTCCAGATTCTCTTTTTCCTGGCGCAGCGTTTTCGTGAGTTCGATGGTCCGATAGATCTTATCCTCCAAGTGAGAAAACTTTTCCAAGCCTGACAGACCTACCATCAATTTAGCTCCCGAGCTGTTTGAGATGAAAAACGAAAATGATTATCCGCCTTCGCGCCTGCAAGCGCAAGACTCATTTCACAATCACGCGCGATTTATTTTTGTCAGCGCTGTTCGGCGGCGAATGCCTCGAGCAGAGCGGCCGTCAGACGCGCATGTCGCTCTTCAACCTCGTCGTCGCGCAGCGTGCGTTCGTCAGAGCGATACTCGAGACGAAGAGTCACAGAACGCTTCGACGACTGTATGTTTCCGCCTTCGAAAGTTCCGACCAACTTGACGCTGCGGCAATCAGCCACATTTTGATTTCGCACCGCGCTGAATATCTCGTCGAGTGCGACGTTGCGATTCACCAGGAGAGAGAGATCGCGCACCACCGAAGGATAGCGCGGCAGAGGTGAATACTGGATGATCTTCGTAGGACCACTCAAAAGCGCAGACAGGTCTAACTCCAGCACGTAGACGGCTTGACGAAACTTGTACGCCGCGGCGACGTTCTCTGCCAACCGGCCCATCGATCCGATGTCTGTTCCATCAGCCAGCTTGATCCGGGCAGTTTGTCCGTCACGTAGATGACGGACCGAGCTCTGCGTGAACGACAACGGACTCAAGTTCATCCAATCGACGGCAGCTTCCAACGCGCCCTTCAGATCGAAAAAGTCGAGTTCGCGTTCGGGTTGGGCCCGGTTCTCTTCCAACGCGCCGCCGGTCGCAAGTATCGCGAGCGCTAATCTTTCCTGTGGTAATTCTTTATCGCTTAAACCAGAGAAAATACGGCCGATTTCGAACAAACGGACGTCTCGAGTGCCGTGATTCAGGTTATGTCGCAATGAATTCAGCAGGCCTGGCAAAAGCGTCGAACGCATCCACGCCGAGTCCTCGATGATTGGGTTTGCGAGTTGAGGCTGGTGCTCTTCGCGGCCCGCGAGCCACGGAATCAGTTCAAACCGATTCTCTTGCGGGATGAAACTGAAATTAATTGCTTCGTCGTAACCAAAAGCGTTCAGCGCACGCCGCAAGGAACGTTGCTGCATTTCGCCTGGCTGGTACTCACCTGAAAGATTCGCGGGCGGGAGTTCGGATTTGATCTTGTCGTAACCTGTGTGTCGCGCGATCTCTTCTACGAGATCTTCTTCCTCTTCGACGTCGATGCGCCACGAAGGAACTTTGAAACTCATGCGGCCATCAGACTCTCCTGCGGGTTCGAACCCGAGCCCCGTCAGTATTCGAACCATCTCGTCAATCTCAACTGACAACGATGTGAGCCCTTCGACGCGAGTCGGATGAAGTTCGACGCGACGCTGGGTGTGTGGCTGCGGATAGACGTCGACGGCGTCTTCAGTTGCAACACCTCCTGCAAGCTCGCAAATGAGTTCGACGCAGCGTTGCTGGGCGCGCAGCACTCCGCGCGCGTCGGCGCCGCGCTCGAATCTCCTCGACGCTTCTGTGTCCATGCCTAGCTGCCGCGCAGTCACTCTGACTGAATGCGGATCGAAGTACGCACTCTCGATGAGCACATCTCTGGTTTGTGCGGAGATCTCCGACTCTTCACCACCCATGATGCCGGCGAGCGCGACAGGTTTTTCGGCGTCGGCGATGACGAGCATGTCGGCGGTCAGAGTGCGTTCGACGCCGTCGAGCGTGGTGAGCTTCTCGCCGGGAGCTGCGCGACGGACCACGATACGACGTCCTCCGAGTTTGTCGAAGTCGAATGCGTGCAGAGGTTGGCCCAGCTCGTGAAGTACATAGTTCGTGATATCGGCGACGTTGTTGATCGGCCGCTGGCCAATTGTTTCGAGTCGTTTGGCGAGCCAGTCCGGGGATGGACCAATCTTCACGCCGCGCACGAGGCGCGCGGCGTAACGCGGACACAGATCCGGATCGTTGATCTCAACGGAAGTCAGGCTCGCGGATTTTCCTTCGGTTTTGATCGGTCGCTCTTCCGGCAAGCGCAACTGCTTGCGCTCGATAACTGTGAGCTCGCGCGCGATACCGACGTGTGACAAACAATCCGGCCGGTTCGACGGAACCTCGACGTCGATTACGTAATCCTGCTCGTGGCGCTCGACGGCGTCGATAGCCAGACCAACCATCGTCAGCCGCTCTTGAACTTCCTGAGAGCTGAATTTGGTATCCGTTAACTCTTTAAGCCATTTGTAACTGATGAACATTACTCGAACTTCTCTAAAAACCGGACGTCGTTCTCGAAAAGCAACCGAATATCGTCGAGCTCGTACATCAACGCGCACATACGGTCGATTCCGAGACCAAACGCAAACCCGGAATACTCCTGTGGATCCACGCCGACAGCGCGCAGCACGTTCGGGTGCACCATTCCCGAGCCGCCCAACTCGATCCAGCCTGAGTTTTTGCAGATCCGGCAACCGCTGCCCTTGCATTTGAAACAACTGAAATCAAACTCGGCGCTCGGCTCGGTAAACGGAAAATACGACGGCCGAAAACGCGTAACCGTGTCAGGACCGAACATACGGCGCAGAAACTCGCCAACAGTTCCTTTCAAGTGCGCCATGGTTATGCCTCGATCGACACATAAGCCTTCGACCTGAAAGAACATCGGATTGTGAGTCGGATCGGGAGTGTCGCGTCGAAACACTCTTCCAGGCGCGATCATGCGAACAGGGACCCCGCGTCGCTGCATCGCATGTATCTGCACCGTGGACGTCTGCGAACGAAGCGCGAATCCGTCAGTGGTGTAGAACGTGTCCTGCCACGCGCGCGCCGGGTGGTTCAGCGGAATATTCAACGCATCGAAGTTATAGAAATCCGTCTCGATCTCGCGATCGTCTTCAATGGCGTATCCGAGGGCGACGAAAACGTCTTCCAGACGCTCACGCAGCAAAGTGATCGGATGCCGATGTCCAGCCCGTGGGCGACGCCCGGGCTGCGTGACGTCGATACTCTCGCGCGCCGTGCGCTGCTGATCTATATAATTCTTGAGACTCTGGGTGGCGTTGTCGAGCGCTTCGACCAGCGACGCTTCGGTCGATTGCACCAACTGACCGAACGCCGCACGTTCCTCGGCGGGAACGCGACCGATCAGCTTTTTGGTGGCCGCGAGCGGACTCTTCTTTCCCAGGTGACGCGTGCGCAATTCGGCCAGGGCGCGCTCTTCCGCGATCGCCGCTTCGAGGTCGAGACCCGAAAGTGCGGACGGATCACCAGTAAAGCGGGCAAAGCGTTCGAACTCTTGCTCGAACGCTTTGTTAGCTGCTTCCACCTGCTGCTTAGGTGATAGGCTTTCTGTCATATTCAACAGGATGAACTAGTTTTTCTTGACCGCGACCCACCTGCCCGACATCTGCCCGGCATAATCAAACTCGCCCGAGAGCTTTCCATCGACAACAGTGCCGCTCAGCGTGATTACGCCGTCCTGACCCTCGAGCTGAAACGAGAGTTTGCCATCTTTCCACGTTCCGGATTTGACGACGGCATTACCGAGTTGCGAACTGCTGGTTCCGGTGACGGTCTCGCCTTCAACCTTGAGCGTGAGCAGAAACGGAAACGGCTGTCCGTTCGCATCCGCAACTCCGTCCCACTCACCTTCGAGTTTGAAAGGAGCGGCAGCGGTCGCGGGCGCAGCGGCAGTTGCAGGCGCAGCGGCGGTCGCGGGCGCACTGGGAGTCGCAGGAGCAGCAGCGGCAGCCGGGGTGACCTTCTTAAACTCAACCGGGATCTTCTCCGGTCCGTCTGTTGCTTCGCCGATGAGCTTGTCACCATCAACTTTGGCGACAAACATTCGTCCTTCGCCGAAGTTGAGCGTGAGCGTACCGTTATCCAGCTTCGCGTCCGTGGAATCCAGGGTCCTGCCACCGTGAGTCACACGTCCGGTTAATTTTCCGCCTTCGCTTTTCAGCTCGAGCGTGACTTTCTCCTCACCGCGATTCGGAATCTTCACCATCGCCTCGTATGTGCCCGACGGAGGCGTGGTCTGTGCAAAAGCAATGATGCTGCCAAGCAGGAATGTGAGCGTCAGCATTAATAGGTTTGTTTTGTGTTTCACTGGTCTATTCCTTTCAGAAGACTTACGCCGCCTTGTTTCGCTGTTCACTTTCGAGCGCGCCCTTGGCCTGGGCCACGACCTCGGCAAAGGATTCGGGTTGATGCACGGCGAGGTCCGCGAGCACCTTTCGATCGAATTCCAGTCCGGCCAGTTTCAGACCGTGCATGAACTGTGAATAGTTCAGACCATTCAAGCGCGCGGCAGCTCCGATGCGGACGATCCACAAGCTGCGAAAATCGCGTTTCTTGAGTTTCCGTCCGGTGTAAGCAAAATTTAACCCTCGTTCGACTGACTCTTTCGCGGAGCGGTAAAGTTTCGACTTCGTGCCGCGATAACCCTTTGCCAGTTTTAATATCTTCTTGCGTCTCTCGAGACGCTTATTGCCACGTTTTGCTCTAGGCATATGAATCCCCTTTCTTTAAGAAGCTATAAGTGACGAGTGCCTATTATTAGTCTCTTCCGTATGGCAACATCGCTACGACGCGCTCGTGGTCCGCTGGGGCGACGAGCACATCGATGTCCAGGTGACGCTTTCGCTTGTTGGTCTTTTTCGTCAGAATGTGCCGCGCATGCGAATGACCGCGTTTGATCTTCCCCGTAGCCGTCAGCCGGAATCGCTTGGCTGCACCTTTGTGTGTTTTCAGTTTTGGCATTATGAATCCCCTTCTTATCTTTACTGGCCCGGCTGCGGTTCCCTTACACCGCCGCCGCTCTTATGTCTCTTTGGCCCAAGGATGATGAACATCTGGTTCCCTTCCATCCGGGGGCGCGCTTCGACTTCACCGACGTCCGCGAGGTCCTGTTCCAGTTTTTGCAGAATCCTCGCACCCAATTCGCGGTGACTCATTTCGCGGCCGCGAAACCAGATGGTGGCTTTCACCTTGTCGCCATCCTGCAGCCACTCGCGCGCATGCTTCATGCGGTAGTCGTAGTCGTGATCGTCAGTTCCAGGCCGAAACTTAACTTCCTTGACCGTGATCGTTACCTGTTTCTTCTTGGCCTCGTTCGCCTTCTTCTTGGCTTCGTACTGGTATTTTCCAAAATCGATGATCCGGCAAACCGGTGGATCCGCGTTCGGGGCGACCTCGACGAGATCGAGCCCTTTCTCGCGAGCGGCGCGCACAGCGTCGCGCACGTCCATCACGCCCAGTTGCTCTCCTTCCTCACCAATGACGCGTACTTCGGGCACGCGAATTCTTTCGTTTACTCGCACCGGCGGCACACGCCGGTTATCAGGACGCTGACCGCGACCGCGAAAGCCTGTAGCTATTGCTGCACCTCCTAGGTTTTAGTTTTGAGCTCGGGGGTAAGCTCTTAACCAGTTGTTTGTTAACGCGCGCGTTTCAATTAACCAGCGCGCTTCTGCTTTTAAATACGTTGCTTACGCTCACTCCGTATCTCCAGCCGCCCGAAAAAGACGAGGCACAGAGGAACCACGACAAAGCCTGGTCCCAGGGCTGAAGACGATTACCTACGATTTACGATTCACTAATTATGTTACTTCAGTCGATCGGATTCGATAGGAGCGCCTTCGCCGCTCGGCCCGCGTGGTGCGGGTCGGCAATCAAAAAGTAAAGAATCGAGTAGTTGTTCGATTCATGACGAAGGTCTTCCGGAGCTTCCTACCAAAAATTGGAACTTACCTAACGTAACGGACGTGGATTCTAGCAAACGCCTTGTTAACAGGGCAAGCTCAGGATTAATCTAGTGCCGCCCCAATTTAGGTTTTCTCTGCGGTTCTCTGCGACCCTCTGCATTGAAATAGCCATTTAACGCAGAGACCGCAGAGATACGCAGAGGGCCGCAGAGATCTGCAGGCAAACTATGCGATTGCTAACCACCTGCCTTCTGATCCTGACGATACTGTCACCGTTGGCGGCCCAGGTCAGTTCTACTCAAAAGCAAGAGATGTGGCGCCTTCGGACAGAGGCCATCACCGATAACCTGCTGAACGATGCTCAACAGCTCTCTCCGTTACGCCGCGCCGAGCTCCTGGCCAAACTCGGCCACCGCTGGTGGAACTACGATCAGCGTCGCGCCGGCGGATGGTTTGAAAATGCTATCGAAATCGTCGAGCAGGCTCCCAAAAACGAGAACGCAGACGAACGGCGTCAACGATTCGAAACCGCACGCACGGTGCTCAACTCCATTTCACCATTCGACCAAAAGCTCGCCGGGCGACTGGTCGGCCTTCTAAGCGACAAACAAGTGGCGTCTGATAGTGAACGCATTGAGAATGCCGACCGTTTGATGCAAGCCGCGAGGAACATCGCACAAATCGATCCGAAGCGGGGCGCCGAATTAGGAGCGCAGGCTTTGCGCCAGGGACCACCGACGCAGATTGCCGGACTATTCAATACGCTGTACCAATCCGACTCGAGGCTGGCTGAGGATTTCCTGCTCCAGGCAATGGCTGTCGCAAAACAAGATCCATACGGCCTGTTGCTGAATTCACTTACCTACATCCTGTTCCCCACGCCAAGAAGGTACGTCGGTTACAACTCACCTTCGCCCGTTCCACCCAGATCGCGGACGTTGCACGTCAAAGATCCCTATATTTCTCCTGACAACTTGCGAATCGAAGTATTGCAGCTCGACATCGCTTTCCTGAACGCGTCCAGGGGCAAAGGTATCGATTGCGCATCCGTGTTCACGTTTATTTCTCCAGTCATGGACGAGTTTGAGCGCCTCCTTCCGCAGCAGGCTGCGACAGCGCGGCAGGCGATGAATGAATGCGGATTCTCCAATCGCCTGACGCCTCCCGAGCAACCTCCCGCGGACGGATCAAAGAAACGCGTGTTCGATACGCTCGCATTGAATACGGTCGAGACGCTTTTGGAAGTGGCCGGAGAGACAACAGAGGTCCAGGCGCGCACCAGCCTCAAACAACGCGCCGCTTTGTTGGCATTAACAAACAAAGAATACGAACGCGCACTCAAGATCCTCGACGATATGGCACCGGAGGAACGGCAATCCATGGGATCGTGGGAACAGATTCGTCCTCACTGGGCTGCCGGCGCTGCCTGGGAGCACTACAAGAATAATCGTATTCGTGAGATGAATCTTATCCTGGATGGTGTTCCGCCAGACGTGCAGCCTCTCGCGAAGATCGAATTCATGCAGAGATCGATATCGATCTCAGATCCTCGACCGCTTGAACGAGACCTTGCGCTGCGGTTGTTGAAAGAAGCCCGCACTGCTTTGCGCCGGTCCAGCCTGCCTGAGATGAAGAAGTATGGTTGGCACTTCGCTTTGATTGGAGTGCTACTCAAATACGATCCGCCCGCCGCGGGTGCGGCTTTCAAGGAAGCTGTTGCCTCCCTGAACCGGGCCGAGCAGGAGAAGGAGAACAAAGATCTAAAGCTGCTCGATTACATGGGGCTTGCTGGAGGCTTACCGCACTTACTGATCGAGATGGACGAAGACGCCGTCAAGGAAGGAATCGCCGCAATCGTATCCGTCGAAAGCCGTGCGCAGTTGCGATTGGAGTTCGTGAGCGAGACTCTGCGACGTACAGGAGCACCTAATATCCCTTGAATCCTGTAAAATCCAGGTCCGATAATCTGTGAATAACTTTCGCTGAGGAGACATCAAGCATGCGTGCTCGATACCGCGCTTTCGTTGTCGTTCCACTACTCTGCTGTTTTCTGACTCAAATCGCCGCGCAAACAACCAGGGAACCTCCCGTCAGCGAGATGCGCAGCGCGATCGAGCGCTACACCGTCGACCGCGGCACTCTCTCGCGTTCTTTTCCCATGACGACGTCGAAGGCGCGGCGCGAGCGGTTTAAGAACTTCTATTCCGAATGGTGGCGTTCGCTGTTGACCCACGACTTCGACTCGATGAGTCAGGATGGCAAGATCGATTACATCCTGTTCAAGAACCATCTCGAGTATGAACTGCGTCAACTCGAGATCCAATCGCGCCAGCTCGAAGAGATCGAACCGCTGGTCACCTTCTCTTCCACGATCATCGAGCTTGAAGAATCACGGCGCCGCATGGAGCCGATCAATTCGCCCAAAGTGGCGGCGACGCTGAACGAACTGCGGAAACAGGTCGAAGAAAAACGCCGGGCTGTCGAGGTCGGATTGCGACCGGAAGGTCGTGGCGGCGATACAAGCGTCAGCATCGAACCGCTGCGAGTGAAGAAGACCGTCGCGAATCGAGCTGTCGCTGCGATCAATGGCCTGCGGACAAACCTGCGTAACTGGTACACGTTCTACAACGGTTACGATCCGATCTTTACCTGGTGGAACGAAGAACCGTATCGATCACTCGATCAGGCGTTGACGACTTACGCCGCCTTTATCAGCGACCGCATCGTCGGCATCAAGGTGGAAGGCTCGCAAATCCAAACCGGACCAACGCGAGGTGGCGGCGGACAACGTCCGGCTCGACCCGGCGATACGAGCGACATCGTCGGCGATCCGATCGGGCGTGAAGCGCTCATCAGCGAACTGCGCTCAGAAATGATTCCCTACACGCCTGAAGAAATCATCGCGATCGGCGAGAAGGAGATGGCGTGGTGTGAAAACGAAATGAAGAAGGCGTCGCGCGATCTCGGTTACGGCGACGACTGGCACAAGGCGCTCGAACACGTCAAAAATCTTTACGTCGAACCCGGCAAGCAACCGGAGATGATTCGCGATCTCGCGCTCGAGGCGATCAAGTTTGTCGAAGACAACAACCTCGTGACCATCCCCGAACTCGCGCGCGAGAGCTGGCGCATGGAGATGATGACTCCCGAACGACAGCTTGTGAGCCCGTTCTTTCTCGGCGGCGAAGTCATTCAGGTTTCCTTTCCCACGAACACGATGGCCCACGAGCAGAAGATGATGAGCATGCGGGGCAACAACATCCATTTTTCGCGCGCGACCGTGTTTCACGAGTTAATCCCGGGCCATCATCTCCAGGGCTTCATGGCCGCACGCAACAAGCCGTATCGCGCGATTTTTGGTACGCCGTTTTGGACCGAAGGCAATGCGCTTTACTGGGAGCTCCTGTTGTGGGATCTGAATTTCGCAAAAACTCCGGAGAATCGTATCGGAATGCTTTTCTGGCGCATGCACCGCTGTGCGCGCATTATCTTTTCACTGAGTTTTCATCTCGAGAAGATGACGCCGCAGGAGTGCATCGATCTGCTGGTAAACAAAGTCGGACACGAACGCGATAACGCGACTGCCGAGGTGCGGCGCTCGCTCGACGGCAGTTATGGTCCACTCTACCAAATCGCTTATCTGATCGGTGGTCTACAGCAGTATGCGATGTACAAGGATCTGGTCCGTACGGGTAAGATGACGACCAGGGCTTATAATGACGCGTTGTTGAAGGAGAACCGGATTCCGATCGAGATGTTGCGTGCGGCGATCACGAATCAGAAGCTGACGCGCGACTTCGTGACGAATTGGAAGTTTTACGGCCCAAACCCGGCGGCGGGTGCGCAAAATGAGTAAAGATTATTTTGGGCCTTTTTGTGGCTAATACAAATGCGGTATTCTCTGCGCAACCTCTGTGTTCTCTAGGTTTCCATGATGCATTTTGCGCCTGCCACAGCGTTAAAACCACAGAGACTGAAAGAACACAGAGGTTGCACAGAGAAATGCACGGGCGGACTACTTGCGATATTGAAGTCTCAGCTTCACAAACAACGGTTCGGTATGTGTAATGCTCGGTTTGTAGAAGACTAACTGCGGCGCTGGCGCACTGGCAGTTAACGCTCGCGTACCAGAGTCCTTCTCTTCTTTGGTCCAGGCTTGGCCTGCCGTCGACATTTCAAGTCTGCCGACACTCGAGCCCCACTGCCTTTCCCACTGGGCCACTTCCGCATCCGGAAGCTTCTGCGCTTTGTCTGTAATCTCTATTCCTTTGAGCGGCAGCGGGCTCACGATCACGCTCACCACTTCCGCCACGTGATCGGGTCTGCTCTTCTTCATCGTGAAGTACGGCGGATTATCGTCCTGTGCGGGAATTTCGAGCAGCCGCCCAACCGCTACTTCATTGTCGCCACCCACGGTGCGCTTCGTAGGGAAGATCAAATAAGGCTCGCCCACAGTTCCATCGGCGTATTGTTCTCGATTGATAACGTACAGGTAACCCGAACGGACTGCTTCGACGCTGATTCGCAATCGATCACCCTGAAGCAGTTTTGTATTTGGCGAGATCCGTTCCGGCAACCACTCTTTTGTCGATTCATCGTCGTGGACAATCAATCGCTCGCCTGAGTCGTATCGCTTTGCCGGACGGAGGCGCCAGATCGTGACGCCAACAACGGTGTCGGGTGCCACGTTCTCAACCGGAACGTTCGGCGTCGCGACGCGATAGGTCAAGCGACGCTTCGAAGGCTTCCGCGGGTTCGCGATAAAAGCCGTGTCCCAGAGTTTCCGCGTCATTTCGTCGGCCTTCTGGGCCATGACCGGATACCGCGGCTCGACCAGGCAACAGGCCATCGCCACCAGGATCAGCATTAATAAGCCAACGATTACTCTCATAATTACCCTCTCGAACTATTAACGCGAGAAGTTTTTGGGAAAACCACCACGCCCGAGCCGCAAAATGTTTTACTTCCACTCCCCTTGCATCACAAACGGAGCCCAAAAATAAGGAGATTGCCATTGGCGCGTCCGTAACATCTCAATCTGCGCCGCCCGCAGCGCCGCCGCCGGGGTCTTGTTGCTTCTTAATATTCCGACATAAAGACGCTGCATTAACGAGGCTGTCGCCTTGTCGTTAACGTTCCAAAGGCTCACAATGACACGACGCGCACCGGCATACATGAAACCGCGCGGAAGGCCCTCCAGTCCTTCACCAGTCACGGCTTTTCCAAGACCCGTTTCACACGCGCTCAGCACCACGAGCTCCGCCGGTAATTTGAGGTTGTAAATATCGTGTGTGCGCAGGAATCCGTCCTGAGGATTACCTTGCTCGTCGACCAGGGACAGTACGATGGCGGACAATCCAGCTCGTGTCGTGTCGAGATAACCGTGCGTCGCGAAATGCACGTAACGATATTTACTCAACTCGTCGCTCGTTGCGATCGCGCGGTTGGCCCTGAAGTCGACGGCTTTCATGCTGGCGCCGCGAGGCGCTACAGCTAGAATCTGATCCGCCTCCGATCTGGTAAATGGCAATCGCGGAATCGAGAGCTGGCCGTTTCCCGTCCCTGGCAGATGCTCGATTCTTCGCGTCGAACCATCCGCTGTCTCCGCGGCGTCGCCTCTGAACCGCGCGTCATTCATCGAGAACACCGGATCGGCGATCACAGCCACAGCCTTTGGCGCCGGAGTACGATTGGCGAAACTCTGACGTTGAATCGCGAACGCTGAAGCTGATTGCAAACTAATAATCTCGTGATCGAGGATCACGGGACGGTTCGCTGCAAGCGGCAATGCAGCAAACGGTACATACTGCAAAGCACCGTCAGCAACGATCACCAGACGTTTCGTTCCAAACTCGCCGCTCGCAGGCGCAAGTATCATCCGGCTCAACTCTGCCGACACCTTCTCAAATGACGCATCGGCACCAGCGATTCGCGCTCTACGCTGCTCGGGTGTTTCGAGCGATTGAACAACACTGCGAGCGGAGAGCGACTCCGCTGTCGCTCTCGCGACCTTTTCGATGTCTGCTCCCTTGGGCAGCTCAAAAGCTTTTAAGGAATCCGGCGTTACCGCCCACAAGTAACTTCGTGTTTCGCCGAGAGAGTATTCGAGCAACAGCGTGTCGCGATCCAACTGCTGTTGGATCTCTTTCAGACCGAGCGGCTGAGGTTGAATCAAGGCTGAATACTGCGGGCTGCTCTTGCGAATCGCCGCTTGCACCTGTTGATACTCACCTTCAAGCGCGTTGAGTTCTCTCCCGAGGGTGGCAATCTCGTCCGCGCTTCCCTTGCGTATCTTGAGCTGCAACTCGCGTTGCGCCTTGGCATTCATCACGCGTTTGAGATCGCGCTCCTTCTCGATCAAGGCAGGGTCGGTTCCCTGATGGATATCGATCGGCGCTTCACTCAATTTCTCGAGCAGACTGCGAGCACGGCCACGCTCACTGACACTCAACGCTTCTGCATCGAATCCCTGTGTCGGGTTTTTAGCGTGCTGCTGCATCAGGACGTCGATGTAAAGCTCGTAAGCCTTTTCCATCGTCGCGCGGTAAGAAGCACGCATTTGCAGACTGCCTGAACGAGCGCGCACTGTTTCGATCATGGCAACCGACTCTGCGATATTTTTGCGCGCGTCCGCGAGGTTCCCCTTTTTCTGTTCAGCACGCGCGATGCCCTGCAATGCGATCGCTGCATTACTTAAGTCGCCGATGCTGCGCAGTATTGAAAGGGACTGTGTAAAAGGCTCGAGTGCCTTGTCAGGCTGATTGAGACGATCGTAGGTCTCGCCGAGGTTTATGAGTGCGACCGCTTCGCGACGCACGTTTCCGGTAGCTTTTTGAATTTCAGCAGCCTGACGATGATACTCGAGAGCCTTTCCGTGCTGGTCCTGTGCTGCATAGGCGATGCCGATCTCATCCAGTGTCTCAGCTTCGTTCGCGCGATTGCCCGTCTGTCGCTGAATCGCCTGTGCCTCATTGTAATGGGCAAACGCTTTTTCAAACTCACCCAGGCGCCGGTAGGTGCGGCCGAGGTTGAGGAGCGTATAAGCCTCAGAATTCTTGTTTCCACTGGCGCGAAGCAGCGGAAGCGCCTGCTGAAGGTAGTCAAGCGCTCTTTGATATTCACCTGATTGGTAATACGCAATGCCAATGTTGTTAAGCGTAAGTGCCTCGTTTTGCGTACTGCCGACCGACCTGAAAACCGCCAGCGCCTGAGTGTAGAATTCCAACGCTTTCTGCCAATCCGCAACGTCGTTGTAAATCTTGCCGATATTATTGAGCGCGCCCCCTTCCGCAAATCGTAAGTCGTTCTCTCGCGCCAGTTTCAGTGACCGGTGAAAGTGATCCAACGCTTTGCCGACATCGCCAAGAATGTCGAGCATCCCGCCTACAAAGGTTTCGGTTGAGGCTTCGAGTTTCTGATTTTTGAGAGAAACAGCGATTGCCAATGTCTCGTTGAAATACTCGAGCGCGTTGCGAACTTCGTTCAACTGGAAATGTGTTATACCGATCGACAACAGCGTTAGGGCTCGACGATAAGTGTCGCCGGCCTCCGAAAATAGCGACAGCGCGCGTTGATACTTCTCGATCGCGGCACGCCTTGCTTGAACAGTTTGCTGCGCTCGTATTTTTCTCGCTTCGTCAAACGCTAATTGGGCGGCTGCGTGGCCCTTGTCAATTTCGGTCGCTTCACGCAACGCAATAATCTGTATCTGATAACGGCCCGCCGGAGCGCTGCTACTTGGCGAACGCACGTCGACGCGGTATTCACCAGACACAGACGCTACTAACAGAATGGGTTCCGGTCCCCACCTGTCATTGGGGCTATCGCTCTCAGTGAGTTGCTTGCCGTCAGGTCCAAAAATGGACGTGACCAGATCGATATTTTCCTGTTCCGCCTGGGCGTTTAGAAATTGGCCGGCCGTGAGCTGGATTCGATATGAATGAGTCTCGCCTCCCTTCAGCTCGCGTTGCACAGGAGCGAGCACTGGCAGATCGTTTACCGTTTGGCCCAAGGCCGGAAAGACACAGATCATTCCGGCGACCACGATCTGAACCAAAGGATGAAGGAGTTTCTTCTTCATAAACGTTGAGAGCATCAGCCTCTCCAAATGCCGAGCGGGGTGGCCGCAGCGGGCCACCCCTACAATCTCAGTTCAACCTGCTGCACTTACGCAGAAGCGGCCGACGCATCTTCCTCGGACTCATCTTCCACGGGCTCGTCTTCCCTGGTTCCTCCCGCCTGGGCCACGAAGGTTCCGTCGTCTTGCGAAAAATCATTAGGGTTGGACCAATTTCCCATCCCGGCATGTCCAATGAAAAAGCCAGTAACCGTCCAGTTGACGCCACCGTACGTGAACGTGAAACTCGTGGTGGTACCGCTGCCTGACAGTGTGGCGGGGACAGTCGGTATCAACGTGTTGGGTTGGTTATTAACCGTCCCGAAAAGCTGGAATTGGCCGGAATCCTTGGCAGTCTCCAGGAAGTAAAGACTTTTCAACTGGTTTTGTTCAGTTGAGTTTCCTCCGGTTACGGTCTTGATGTTTATATGTTGCGGCATCGTTTTTCTCCTTGGGGTACTTGCTCGTTTTGACACAACCAAAAAAGCTTGTGCTCTGGGCTTGCGACGTCCGCTGCCGTGGACAAGGCTCGCGGCGTCACTCTTCTCAACTATTTACGCGAGAATTTATTGGAGAAATCACCAACTCAATAGCCACTAGCAGCGGAAGCCTCTTCCTCGAGAGTTCCTCCTGCCTGGGCCGTGAAAGTCCCATCGTCGTTATCTATTTGAACACCGTTAGTCCAATTACCTTTCGCCACCTCATGATCGATCGCGAAATTGGTAACGTTCCAGACGACTCCCGGCATCTCCTTCAGCTCAAATGAGAAATCCGTGTTATCAGCCAAAACCTTTGGGTTCGTTGGTATCTGCTGGCCATTGGGAGAGTAGAACAGATACGTGTCGTTGACGGTGGTGCCCTCGAAGTAATTACGCTTTAGAGCCTCGTGATCCTGAGGACGTCCTCCATTAACGGTGTCAATCTTTATCTTTTTAGGGTCGCTCATAAGCCTCCTATCTGTGTGTGGGTTAAGTGTCTCTGGGCTAGCGGACGTGGCTCACACCTTCAACAAGGCCGCGCCGCGCCGCACTGTTTTCAAAAATTAACGCGAGAACTTTTCGAGAAAACCACCGTGTCCGGCTGGGTCGTCCGGAAAAGTGTTTACCGCGACAAAGAGAGGGAAATGCTTAAGTTTTCGGAAAGCCGACTAACTTAGACGTTTCTGATTGGCGGAATCATACACGATTGGAAGTGACGCCACAAAGACGCACACAAGGTCAATGGTGTTCGAGTTTGACGGGGTAGACGAGTAACTTGCCGGGGATCTTTACGGTCGTTTGCGTGCTGTCCTTTTCCATGGTTGGTTTTTGAGTAGAGTTGGTGTTGAGGAAGTTCTGAACTACCAGATTTCGGGCCGGATCAGTGATAAGCCCTCGGGTTCGAGTCGCTGCAAATTCTCTAACAGCCTCCAGCTCCGGGATTGCATCTTCGGAAAACACCAGCCAGAGCATTTCCGTCCCCTGCTCCTTGTCGAACTGAAACCACGTCTTCTCAGGGATTTGGACCTCCTGGTCCGCCGGTAACAGCGAAGAACCCTTGTTTGCACTCGATGATGGAAAAAGGGTAACGAATTGAGTCTGCGCAGACGTTGATACCGGTCCTTCACTTAGAACGTACAGGTGACCCGGCTGCGGGCTGCGAAAGTTCATTCGAATCTGGTAGTCCGCCTCGAAGATCATCTCACCCGCTACGGTAAATGGACTGTCGTAGGGCTTGTTGTCTCTGAACTTTTGCACGGTGATCCAGTACGCCAGTGTGCGCTGCTCGACGGGAGCCGGAGCTGGAGAAGTTACCACCTGATTCGTACGGGTCCACGAAGCGCGCCAGATGTTTACGGCAAAGATTCCAGCAGTCACTACGGCCATTGCGATCAACGCAATCACCAGCACACGCTTCTGCTGTGGTCCACGATCTGCTGCATCATTCGTGACAGCAACTCTCAGCGTATCGGTCGACGACGTGCGATTGATTTCAGCTTCAACCTCAAGCCGCTTCTTCAACGTCCTGAGATCGATCAGCATGTCGTTCGCGGTTTGATACCGCTCGGCGGGATTTTTCGCGAGCGCCTTGGCGACGATTCGCTGTAATTCCGCCGGCGCCTTGCGCTTCCTGAACTGCGTCAACGGCACCGGATCTTTCTCGAGAATCTGCACGATCGTATGGCTTAGCGTCACGCCTTTGAACGGCACCAGACCGGCAACCATTTCGTAAATCATGACCCCGGTGCTCCAAATGTCTGTGCGTTCGTCGACCGCATGCGCCTGCGTCTGCTCGGGCGACATGTAGTTGACTGTACCCATCACCGTGTGCGGAGCAGTCTTGAATTCAGTCGCAGCTTCGAGTTCGGAGTACTGGTCCGACAACATCGACTGCTTCCGTTCCGCTACTTTAGCCAAACCAAAATCGAGCACTTTAACCACACTATCGCGCCGCCGGATCATCACGTTCTCCGGCTTAATGTCACGATGAACAATGCGAGCATCGTGAGCCGCATCGAGGGCGGCAAGCACCTGGATTGCAATATCGATGACTTCGGCGATTTCGAGTTTTCTCGCGCGCAGAGAGTCGCGCAGCGTTTCACCGTCGATGAACTCGGTCGCGAGAAACGTCAACCCCTCGATTTCGCCAAATTCGAAGATAGTGAGAATGTTGGGCTGGTTAAGCGACGATGCAATTTTTGCCTCCTGGCGAAAGCGTTGCATTCGTCGCTTGTCTGAAGCGATGTCCTCCGAGAGCACCTTCAGCGCGACCGTTCGACCGAGACGCGAATCTTTAGCCTGATAAACTTCACCCATTCCTCCCGTGCCGAGAGTGTCCAGGACAGCATACGAACCGAGGTGTTGACCTTTGCTGAGCCTGGGACGCTGCTCGTTAAGTTCATCTTCACCAACCAGCAACTCAGCGTTCTCTTCCGCAGCAACGCCCTCTATAAACTTGTCATCGCTCGCCTTCTTGTGCGAGTCGATCAGCTTCTCGACCTCTTCCCGCAAAGATTCATCGACGCCACACTGATTCTTGACGTAGTCGGCTCGCGCTTCACTATCGAGCGAGATTGCCAACTTGAATATGCGACTGATCTGTTGCCAGCGTTCGGGCGTCAACTAGCTGCGCTCCCGGTTAGTTGTTGATGGAGCCACGCGCGCGCCAGGTTCCAATCGCGAGTCACCGTGTTTTCAGATACCTTCAACACACCAGCGATTTCTTCGTTACTCAATCCGCCGAAGTACCGCAACTCGACGACGTGGCAACGTCGTGGATCCATCTTCGCCAGGATCTTGAGTGCTTCGTCCAGACGGATTATTTCCGCACTCTTCTCGGCCGCGACTATTGCAACTTCTTCCAGCGACACCTGCTGTGCTCCGCCGCCGCGCTTGGCATAAGCGTGGCGCCGTGCGTGATCGATTAAGATTCGTCGCATTATCTGGGCCGAGATGGCGAAGAAATGCGAACGATTGGCCCAGTGAACATTTCTTTGATCGACGAGGCGAACGTAGGCTTCATTAATGAGGGCAGTGGTTTGTAGTGTGTGACCTTTTCGCTCGCGGCTCATGTAGCGGCGCGCGAGCTTGTGGAGCTCTTCGTAGACGAGTGGGTATAGCTCGTCGAGTGCGGATTGATTCCCGTCGCTCCACTCGGCGAGCAGTTGAGTGATTTCATGCTGAGGCGTTTTCTGTGTCAATCGGGGAACAGCTATACGGATGCTTCAAACTGGGTGATTTCACCGGGTTTTCGAAGCATCTTGTTTACTTCACCAACGTGGAGTTCTTCTTCCGCGATCATTCGTCGCGCGTAATCTTCAAGCAAGATCGAACGGTCGCGGACCAGCTCGAACAACTGCCTGTACAGTGTTAGTCCGGTGTTCTCGGCTTCAAGCGACTCGACGAGAATGTCGTGTATTCCGTGCTTGTGTGTTTCGAGCAGTGCGCCGATCTTCAGCGACGGATGTTCACCAAAATGCGTCACGAGCTCTCCGGCTTCGGTTGCGTGCGCGAGACACGTAGTCGCTTCGTTGCGCAGCCAGCTAACGATTGGAATTCTATTGTGACCAAAGACCATCATCGAATAGTGAGTGTACCGAACAACCCCAGCCAGCTCGGCCTCCAAAATCTGATTCAAGAGCTTCACAGCCGCCGCTTTATCGAATCTTTCCTCAGACATATTCTCCTCCGTTCGAAGTCAGGAATCACTGTTGGACCGGGTCAGTACCGTAACGCGGTAGCGTCGGGTCAGAGCATGGCCTCTGTACCGTAGAATATCGTAAAGCGACACCGACCCGACGCTACCGCGTTACGGTACTGACCCCGTCCAACTGCGGCCAGCACTTCGTCAGAAGCGCAATGAGAGACAGCTTAAACCACCGTCCATCTTTTGAAATTCCGACATATCGAGCGCGATCGTTTGGTGACCCAAATCCTCCAGTTGCTTCTTCGCCGTGTCAAACCCGGCGGCTACCAGGACCTTGCCGTTCACCGCGATACAGTTTGCCGCGTACTGCTCGACCGAGCTCACGTACACCCGTTCGTAACGGCAGAATTCTTCGTGCTGTGCAAACGTCTCGACTATCAACAGGCGTTCGCCAATGTATGCCAGGCCGCTCTTCAGATGAAGGATATTACTGGCCCCGCGCATGTCTATCAAACGCGAAGTGTAGCCGACAGAGTCAAGCCAGCGGGCGAGCTGATTGGCGCCCTCCTCGTTCGTGCGATTAGAGACGCCTATTAGAAAGTGATCTCCAGTCTGGCAAACATCGCCGCCATCAACCGTGCCGGGTTCGCAAATCGAATGTAAATCCTTGTAATAACGGCGCAAGACCGGCTCGATGGCATCGATCTCAGCGCGCCTGCTTTGGGCCCCAGGACGCGTGATGATCGCACCTCGCTCAGTCAGCACCGCTGTGTCTTCAATAAACGTCGAATCAGGATGCTTTTCATCCGGCGGTAGCTCGACGACCTCGAGACCGCACGATTCAAGCGCCTGACAGTACGCCCGATGCTGTTCGAGGGCGCGCTCCAACTCAGGTGGTCCTAAATCGACGCTGGTCAAGCCGGCAGCGAAACGCGAACACGGTGCCCTTACAATCGCTTTGGTGAACATTTTCAGGGACATGATTTACATCCCGTAAATCCTGTCTAACTGACTCGGCCCATCAGTTTCTTAATCGAGGGCGTCAACAAAGCAAGGATCACTGCCGCTATCAACAATCCGATCGCGATCCCACCGTACAATTTCGTCAGTTGCCACGAATTGTTCGCTACGAAAAATCCTGACAAGTATCCAGCAAGCTTGCTACCAAACGACGAGGCCAGGAACCAGACACCCATCATGATCCCGACCAGCTTCACCGGTGCTAACTTGGTAACCGTGCTGAGTCCCACCGGGCTCAGACACATCTCGCCACATACTTCCAGGAAGTAGAGCCCGACCAACCAGAGTGGACTGATCTTGCCGTACGCCGTCAGCATCGACGCCGGAATCATCAGCAAGTACGCAAGGCCGATGAATAACAATCCCAACGTGAACTTTACCGGACTCGACGGTTGGCGGTCCTTCAAAGTCACCCACACGTACGAAAAGATCGGCGCCAGCAGGATCACAAACAACGGCGTACATGATTGCAGGTAGCTCGATGGAAATCCGATTCCAAACATTTCGGTTCGCACGAGCTCTTTCGCAAAGAGGTTCAAGCTCGCGCCCTTCTGCTCGTACGCGGCCCAGAACAACATCGTGAACAGGAAAAAGATGAAGATCGCCGCGATGCGTTTCCAATCAGCGGCGGTCAGCGGTTGGTTCGCGGCCGCTTCGCTAACCGTAGCCGCCATCTTCTTTCGGATCCGGTTGCCCACGTTCGCGAGCCACCTGCCGAAGAGTACGAAGATGATCAATCCGAAAATCATTCCGACGCCGGCTGCGCCGAAGCCCCAGTGCCAACTCTTCGTCGGGTCAAAACCGTTGCTTACGAGAGTCCGTTTGAAACTGTCGCTCTGGGCAAGGTAACCGCAAACGAGCGGCGCCAGAACCGCTCCAATATTTATTCCCATGTAAAAGAGTGAGAAACCGCTGTCGCGCCGTTGGTCGTTGTCGCGGTAAAGACCTCCGACCATCGCGCTGATGTTTGGTTTGAGTAAACCTGTACCGAGCGCGATCAAGACCATCCCGAGGTAGAACGTGGTCATGGAATGGAAGATCATCGAGAAGTGGCCGGCGGCGATGACGAGTCCACCAAGAAAGACCGCGAGGCGAGCACCGAGGAGATAGTCCGCGGCGAGTCCGCCGGGCAGGGCGGTTAAGTAGACGGCCATCGTGTAGGTGCCATAAATGGAGGCGGCGCTCTTCACATCGAACCCCAAACCACCCTGCGCCGGCGGCGCCACCATATAAAGGACAAGAATGGCGCGCATGCCGTAATAGCTGAAGCGCTCCCAAAGCTCTGTAAAGAAGAGCGGTCCGAGACCTTTCGGATGCCCAAAGAATCCGGAATCAAGTTGATCTGGACGTGCCACTTCGACGTCGGAGGTCAGCGTTTGTTGGCTCATATGTGCGCGGCACTATATCTCGCAAAGGCGCGAAGACGCAAAGACTTACCTTCTTCTTCGCGCCGTTGCGCCTTTGCGAGGGAAAACCATTTCCCCTCCTCCGACATCTGATCTCACAACTACTCTCCCGTAACGCAGCATAAATCCGAAGTCCATCATGAAAAGACTTATAGCCGTACTGTTTTTGACTGTCTTGTTTCTCCCCTTGAACCTGTACGCGCAGTCGGGACGCAAAACAACCGAGCAAAAACCCGACAAAGGTCAGGCGTCAAAGCCCGCCGAGACGAGCGACGGCATCACTGATCGCATCGCATCGCCCGAAGGTGAAACCATCGAAGGCGACGTCATTCGCTTCGACACGGCTTTGGTAACCGTGCCCGTTACTGTTCAGGATCGTTACGGCCGCTATGTTCCCGTTCTTCGTCGTGAGAATTTCCGCATCATGGAAGATGGCGTCGAACAAAAAATCGCGTACTTCGCCACGTCCGACTCGCCTTTCAGCGTCGTCTTAATGCTCGACACCAGCGGTTCGACGCGTCTGCGTCTCGACGACATTCAACACGCCGCGATTAACTTCGTAGGCAAACTGAAGGACACGGACAGCGTGATGGTGATGTCGTTTGACGATCGCATTAACGTCTTGTGTGACCCGACTACCGATCGAGACGTGATCACAAGAGCCATTCGCAAAACGCGCACCGGCGGAGGCACGCGTCTCTACGACGCAGTCGACGAGATTCTGACAAAACAACTGAAAACCATGTCGGGGCGCAAAGCGGTGGTGCTTTTCACCGACGGGGTTGATACGGCGAGCCGTCGTGCGACGTATGAGAGTACGATGCGTTTGGCAGAAGAGTCCGAAGCCGCGATTTACTCTGTTGACTACGACACTTCTGGTGTTTTTGGTATGGGAATGCCGGGGCCGGGTCGTCGCGGAACTATCTCAGGCTGGCCGTTTCCTCGACCTGGAATTCCGGGCAGCACCGGCGGAACGTCCGGAGATTACAAACAGGCGGTTGCATACTTGAAGGCGCTCTCGGACAAGACGGGCGGCCGCTTCTACGATGGCGACTCATTATTCGGAATTGCCCAGGCATTCACGTGGATCGCAGAGGAACTCGGACGGCAGTACAGTATCGGGTATTACCCTTCGAAACCCGGTCAGAATGGAGAAAGGCGACAGATAAAGGTAAGCGTGACTGAAGCGGATTTAGTGGTGAAGGCTCGCGATAGTTATATCTATTCCGACAAGGGCCACAAATTAACACAGATGAATTCACGGATGAGTCCGTAATCATCTGTGTCATCTTTGGCTTTCAGGCCTGGTAAAAGAACTTACCCTGCATCTGCCAGCTTCCGAGGTTGAATCTTCGCTGGGCGCCGCAGTTCAGACAGGTTCTGTACGCCCGGCCTTCGCGTGAAAACGGACGGCTCAGGTCCCCGTGCCAACAACCAAATACTCGCGCCATAATATTGGTGATTTTTCCAGTTAACGCCTGCATGATAATTACCTTTCAATCGCTCGGAAATACCCTTCAAAATAGCAACGCGCAAAGGACCGGCAAATTGGGTCACTCAAAAGCTACCGCGCTCGGGTCTGTTACCTTATACTAATGGTCTTTAAAGCATAGGATGCCGGAGAGTTAACGATTGAGTCAGCACCCCGCAGATAACGTCACACGTTTACTAATCGAGCTCTCGAACGGAGATCGAGGCGCGGTTGATCTTTTACTACCTGTCATCTACGATGAACTGCGAAAGCTCGCGGCGAATTATCTGAGGCGCGAACGACCAGATCACACCCTGCAACCGACTGCTCTGGTTCATGAGGCTTATCTACGACTCATCGACCAGACGAGGGTGAACTGGCAGAACCGCGCTCACTTCTTCGGCGTTGCCGCACAGATAATGCGCCGGCTGCTTGTGGATCATGCGCGCAAGCACAATGCGGAAAAGCGTGGCCAGGATTTTCAAAAGCTCTCCCTGGATGAAAACATTGATCGTGCCGTCGAACGGAGCGCGGAACTCATCGCGCTCGACGACGCCCTTAAAACACTAGCAACATTCGACAAACAAAAGGCGCGTATGGTTGAGTTACGTTATTTCGGCGGCCTCTCCATCGAAGAGACAGCGGACGTTCTGGGCGTCACTCCCACAACAATCAAACGTCATTGGCGAATCGCCAAAGCGTGGCTCCATGGTGAAATGCAAAGAAATTGTTAATGCACGCAGCAAGTCCAAACCTACAATCAAAAACTTATTTGTCATTTGTCATTTGACATTTGTCATTTGCTATTGAAGACGATGTCGATACTCAGGTTCCAAATGACAAATGAGAAATGTCAAATGACAAATGATTTGTTTATAGCGTAATGACCCCTGAACGCTGGCAACAAGTGGAAGAAATCTTCCAGGCTGCGCTCGATCTGACACCCGAAGATCGACCGCGCTACGTGTCAGAGGTCTGCGCGAACGATACCGCGCTCCAGCGCGACGTCGAGTCGCTGTTGTCGCAATACGACAGCGCCGGGGAACTTTTGGAAGAACCAGTGTACGGAAATACAGAAATGAGCGCGCTGGAATCGTTCGTCGAGGAGAAGGACCCGATGATCGGGCGCCGCCTCGGCTCGTATCGAATCGAGCGAGAAATCGGACGCGGGGGTATGGGCGCGGTCTATGAAGCATCGCGCGCCGATAATGAGTTCAACAAGCGGGCGGCGATCAAGTTGGTGAAGCGCGGTATGGATACCGACTTCATCCTCCGTCGCTTTCGTAAAGAGCGACAGATACTCGCAGCCCTCGATCATCCACACATCGCAGGGCTCCTCGATGGCGGAACTACCGAAGACGGTCTGCCTTACTTCGTGATGGAGTTTATCGAGGGCCAACCACTTTACAATTACTGCGACAACAATCAACTCAACATCAGCGAACGCCTGAAACTCTTTCGCTCGATCTGCGACGCGGTTCATTACGCACACCAGAAGCAGGTCGTACATCGCGACATAAAACCTTCGAACGTGCTTGTGACTTCCGCGGGCACGCCGAAACTCCTCGACTTCGGAATCGCCAAGTTGCTGAACCCGCAACTCGCGGGCGACATCACTCACGACCCGACAGCAACGGCGATGCGTTTGATGACTCCCGAATACGCCTCGCCGGAACAAGTTCAGGGTGCACCGACAACGCCGACCACCGACGTCTATTCGCTCGGCGTGTTGCTGTACGAATTGCTCACCGGTCATCGTCCGTATCGTTTGGTGAATCGGGCGCCACACGAGATCGCGCGTGTCATCTGTGAAGAAGCACCGGCGCCGCCGAGCGTCATCATCACGCGCGCGGAAGATCTGTTGCCGAGTCTTTACAGTGGCGACGAAGCCACAACGCTCCGGCAGCTCTACACGACGCGAGGCACCACTCTCGAGTTGCTCCGCCGCGCCTTGTCAGGCGATCTCGACAATATCGTGATGCAGGCGCTGCGTAAGGAACCGGAGTGGCGCTATCAAACCGCCGCTGACCTGCGCGACGACATCACGCGTTATCTCGAAGGACGCCCGATCTCGGATCTGCCTGACCCGCCACACATCAACCTCGCTCGCCCCGATGCGTCCAGCGAGAATTCATTGGCTGTGCTGCCGATGAAGCTGATGGACATCAATCAACAGGAGACTGGTCCAGACTACCTCGGCACAGGTTTGGCCGATGCCCTAATCACAAGGCTGAGTGCGATACGCACGTTTGCTGTTAGACCAACCAGCAGCGTTCTGCGTTACGGAACTGATGCGGATCCGCTGCGCGCCGGGCGCGAGCTCGGGGTTGCTTTTGTTCTCGACGGCAGGATCAGACGCGCGGCCGAACGTATCCGCGTGACGGTTCAGTTGCTCAACGTACGGGATGAGACTACGGCGTGGGCCGGACAGTTTGACGAGCAGTTTACAGACGTTCTCAATCTCGAAGACGTGATCTCTTCGCACGTTGCAGAAGCGATCGTGCCACACCTGACGGTGGACCAGCGTCTGCGCCTGGCCAAGCGCGGCACCGACAACCCACAGGCGCACGAGGCTTATTTGCGCGGCCGTTATTACTGGAACACGTTCACAGAAGAGGGATTTGCCAGAGCAATCGTGTGCTTCCAGCAAGCCATCGCGCTCGATCCGAAGTACTCGTTGGCGTACGCGGGGGTCGCGAACTATCACAATTGGCTCGGCGTCTTCAGCGTCATGCCTTTTGTCGAATGTGCGGCTGCTGCTTACGAGGCTGCTTCCACCGCGGTTGACATCGATCCGCACCTGGCAGAGGCGCACACCGCGCTGGGCCAGGCGATTCTCTTCCGCGACTTTGCATGGGCCAGCGCCGAACATCACCTCGTCCGCGCTATCGAACTCGACCCGAATTACGCACCGGCTCACACGCTGTACGCGATGCAACTGGTGAAGGAAGGTCGGTTTACCGAAGCACTGCGCGAGGCTCACATCGGCCGGGATCTCGATCCGCTGGCAATAATTTCTCGGTTCGCGGTGGTCTGGTGTTCTTATCACGCGCGCCGTTTTGATGAAGCTTATCGGTTCGCGAGTTCCACGCTCGAGAACGAACCAAACAACTTGCTGATGCTGTATGGCGCGAGCTTTGTGCTCAGCGCGATGGGACGGCACGAGGAAGCGATTCACGCGGGCGAAAGAGTCGTCGAGTTGATGGGTAAGGCTTCGCACACCTTGTCGCGGCTCAGCTCCGCATACGCCGCGGCAGGAAACATGGAAGCCGCACAAAAGACGCTTGACGAGATCGAAGCGATCTCCGAAAGACGCTACGTTTCGCCTTATCACCTTGCGGTTGCCAATTGCGCGCTGGGAAGAAAAGAGGAAGCGCTCGACCTCCTTGAAAAGGCTTACGACACGGGAGACGCGCGCGTCCTTTGGCTCGGGGTGGAACCGGAGCTTGATCCACTGCACGGTCATCCACGCTTTAACGATCTGCTGCGCAGGTTGGACCATCGTCTCGCAGCGCTGCCCGCGATCTCTGGTCAATTACTTGCGGATCAGGAATCGATCGCGGTGCTTCCGTTCAGGATTGTTGGTCCAAAAGGCGAAAACACCGGCGACGAGTATCTCGGTATCGGACTGACCGACGCGCTGATCACTCGTCTCAGCAACGTGCAACGACTCGTGGTTCGTCCGACCAGCAGTGTGCTGCGTTACCACGGCGCCGCAATCGATCCGCTGATCGCTGGCCGTGACCTCGGTATCGATTACGTCATCGACGGCAGCATCAGACGAATCGCCGGTCGCATTCGCGTGACTGCGCAATTGCTCAGCGTCAGCGAAGGCATAACGCGCTGGGCCGAACAATTCGACGAAGACTCAACGGACGTGCTCCAGATCGAGGATTCGATTTCGGAAAAAGTCGCGTCGGCACTGTTGCCTAAACTGACGCGCGACGAGCAACGGCAGTTATTGAAACGCGGTACGGACAGTTCCGAAGCTTTCGAATCATATCTCCGTGGTCGCTACTACTGGAACTCCTACACGGAAGTCGGCCTGGCGAAGGCGCTCGAGTGTTACAAACAGGCGATCAAGCTGGATCCTGACTACGCGCTCGCTTACACCGGAATCGCCGACTACTACAACTGGCTCGGCGTCTTCGGTATCAGACCTTTCGCAGAAACGTCCGCAGCCGCCAAACAAAATGCGGCCAAAGCAGTCGAGCTCGATCCCGCTTCTGCTGAGGCTTACAGCGCGCTTGGCTTTGCAACCGTTTGCCATGACTTCGACTGGGCCGTCGCGGAAGGTCAACACCGTCGCTCGATCGAGATCAATCCAAACTACGCGACGGGCCATCACTGGTACGCCTTCCATCTCGTCATGGAAGGACGCTTCGAAGAAGGCATCGAACAGATCTTGCGCACGCGCGAACTCGATCCACTGTCGCCGAGTGTGCTGCAAGCGCTCGGGTGGTGCTATTACCATGCGCGGCGCTTTACCGAGGCCATCCAGACTTTTCAAAACATGCTCGATGCCGTGCCGGATTTTCCATACGGCCTCGTCACATTCTCCTGGGCATTGAGACACGTCGGCGAGAACGAAAGAGCAGTAAAAGCTGCGGAGAAGGCTCTGGATCTTTCCGGCGGCAGCCAGTTTTATCTGGCGGTGTTGGGCTCGACTTACGCGGCGGCAGGAAAACATTCAGAGGCGCGGGCGGTGCGCGAGCAGTTGGTGCAGATGTCGGTGCACAGCTACGTGTCGCCTTATCACCTCGCACTGATGCATCTGCATCTCGGCGAACGCGGGCGCGCGCTGGAGTTGCTGTTGAATGCACACGCGATCAGAGATGCGTGGGTGGTGTGGCTTGGCGTCGAGCCGCAGTTCGATCCGTTGCGCGGTGAACCGGCGTTTGAAGGAATTCTGCGCGAGATGCGACATCCGGCGTTGTATCGCAAGCTGGAAAAGAAGGCGGCTGCGGCAGCCGAAAAGAGGAAGAAACACAGGGCACACATCGCTCCGATCACCACGCAGATATTGATTCCCACGCCCGAGACCAAGGCTGGAGAAAACGAGGAGGCGCGCCAGCTTTACACTGCCGGCCGTTACTATTCGACACGGCGAACAGCCGAAGGTTTGCGCCAGGCAATCGAAAGGCTCGAGCGTGCAGTTGAACTCGATCCGGAGTTTGGTATCGCTCTTGCAGAACTCGCCGACTGTTATGCGTTGCTCAACTGGTATGTCGAACCGCCGCCAGTCGGAGCCTGGGAACGCGCCAAGCAATACGCGCTACGCGCCGTCGACACGGATCCGGATTTGGCCGAGGCGCATGCATCGCTCGGGTTTGTCAGGCTGCACTACGATCGCGATTGGCTCCAGGCGGAGCGCGAGTTGCGAAAAGCAATCGAACTGAGGCCGGGAAATCAGGTAGCCCATCGCTGGTATGCGTACAGCTTGTCGGCCATGGGACGTCACGACGAGGCGTACGCAGAGATTGAGCGCGCGCGACAGATCACGCCGCAATCAGCAGTGATCGCAACGGCCGTTGCGAACGTATTGTTCCTGGCAGGCAAGTTCGATGAGGCGGTGGCCCAGGCGCGCAAGTCGCTTGAACTCGATGCGGGCGCGGTTGCAGCACACACGATCCTGCGTTGGGCATACGAATTAAAAGGCATGCACAACGAAGCGATGGCTGCTTTCGAGCAGGAACGAAGCTTCGCGGGCGACACGCCTACGACACATGCCAAACGCGCACACGTGCTTGCGGCAACGGGGAAAAAAGAAGAAGCGCAGGCGATTTTGAACGACATTTTGAACAAGCGTAACCAGAATTGGGTGACCGCGTATGAGATCGCCATCATCTACACCTGGCTCGGCGACTTCGACAACGCCTTCCGCTGGCTCGCACAGGCCGAACGCGAGCACGCTGTCGGGTTCACGTTCGTGCGCGTCGATCCACACCTCAGCAAGCTTCGTTTGGATCCACGTTTTGCCGATCTGATGAGAGAGACTGAGAAGACGATCCCTTAATCTGTGTTATCTGTGTACAAATGATATCTGAAACATTAGACGCGTGGGTTCGCGAAGTAATTGCGTGGCACTTCGATCCTGAAACCGGCTGTCCGTTCTGGTTGGACTTCGCCAAAAACCTGTCGTGGGATCCACGAAAAGAGATCCAGACTTACGACGACCTTGCGCGTTTTGGTTTCTTCCAGGACGAGTGGCTGCGCGGTGGTCCGGTTCGCCGTTGGGTGCCGAAGGGTTACGCAGACCGCCCTGTCTACACGTTTGAGACCGGCGGCAGCACGGGCGTCCCGAAGTCGCGCATAAATATCGAAGACTTTCGTCTCGATTACGAAGCATTCAGCGACACACTTCCCGAAGAGTTTTTCCCCCGTAATTCGGATTGGCTGTCTCTCGGACCGACTGGTCCTCGCCGTTTGCGACTCGCGGTCGAGCACCTGGCCCAACATCGGGGCGGCATCTGTTTCATGGTCGACCTCGATCCGCGCTGGGTGATCAAGCTGCTCAAGATGGGCCAACCCAAAATGGCCGAGCAGTACAAGCAGCACGTGATCGAACAAGGACTCACGTTATTGAAAGCGCACGACAACATTCGTTGTTTGTTTACGACACCAAAGTTGTTGGAAGCACTGTGCGAAAAAGTGTCGCTGAAGAAGATGGGGATAACCGGCGTATTTTGCGGTGGCACTGAAATGACGCCGCAGTTCCATCGATTCGCAGTCGAAGAGTTGCTCGAGGGCGCGTATTTCGCGCCGACGTATGGCAACACTCTCATGGGTCTTGCAGTGCACAAGCCGCGCAAGGTCGAAGACAATTACGCGATCATTTATTATCCACCGATGCCGCGAGCTATGGTCGAAGTCGTCGATCCGGATCAACCGGACAGAGTTGTCGAGTACGGTAAAACAGGCCGCGTGCGCTTGACGACGTTGACGAAGGAATTCTTTATGCCGCGTTTTCTCGAGCGCGACGAAGCCGAACGCGAGCCACCGTGTGATCTTTATCCGTGGGACGGCGTCCGCAACGTCCGGCCTTTCTCTCGTTTCCAAACCAGCGTGGTGGAAGGCGTGTACTGATATTGTAAATCCTGAAAAATCTCGTAAATCCTGTCTATGCTTACCATTCCCATCCTGCGCCACGGCAATCCTTATTACAGTCTCGACATCTCGCGTATCCCCCATCATCAAACGCGCGAAATCTTCGTCGAGGTTAGCCAGGCAAACGCGGGATTGATTCGCCGCGACCTCGGTAATCAGGAGATCGCTTGCGCGAGTCTACAGCGCTTCTCGACACGAGAACTCGTCACGATCTGTTCGCGCGCCGGCGACTACTTCACCAACACTCCTTTACCTCTCGGCGACGAGATCCAAACTCCCGAAGACTACGTCCGACAGGTTTCCGCCACGACTGGTCTGCCGTACGTGCTCGCGCGTCGAAACATGCTGAAGATCAAAAGCATGTTTTCGAGCATGGAAAGCGTGCTCGACGGCCTGACGCGAAATCTTGACTGGGAGATTCTCGATCGTGGCTTCGGTGAGATTGAGGGCCGCGCGTTGAGTTTCTTTCCGCGCACGCAATCACTCGGCGCCGTTCTGCCAAACAACTCACCGGGCGTGCATTCGCTATGGATACCCGCGTTCCCGCTCCGCATTCCGCTCGTTTTGAAACCCGGCAGCGCCGAGCCCTGGACGCCTTACAGAATTATTCAGGCGTTGATCAAAGCAGGTGCGCCGCGCGAGGCGTTCAGTTTCTATCCGACCGATCACGCGGGCGCCGGCGAGATCCTGCGTCGCTGTGGCCGCTCGCTGCTGTTTGGTGATTCATCGACAACGGGAATTTGGCACAACGATCCGCGCGTCGAGATTCATGGACCAGGCTACAGCAAAGTCATCATCGGCGAAGACTGCGTCGACGATTGGGAACAGTATCTGGACGTGATGGTCGCGTCCGTCGCCGACAACGGCGGCCGTTCGTGCGTGAATGCGTCGGCGATCTGGGCGCCTGCGCACGTGGAAGAGATCGCTGAGGCTCTCGCAAAACGACTCGCGCAGATCACTCCACGCGCCGCAGACGATGAGAGTGCGCAAATCGCGCCGTTTGTCGATCCGCAGGTTGCCACCCGCATTAATTCGATAATCGATCAGGGCCTGAGCGAACCCGGCGCGCGTGACGTGACAGCCGCCTACCGCGACGGCGGGCGTCTCGTCAACTGGAACAACTGTTCGTATCTGCTTCCGACGGTTCTTCTTTGCGAGCAGGACCATCCACTCGCGATGAAAGAGTTTCTGTTTCCGTTCGTCAGCGTTGTTCGCGTTGACCAGAATGAAATCGCAACAGCACTTGGACCAACGCTGGTGGCAACGGCGATCACGAAGGATCCAAAGCTGATTCAAACCCTGGTCGCCTCCCCGCGGGTCGATCGTCTGAACATCGGCGCGCTCGCCACCAACCAGGTCAGTTGGGACCAGCCGCACGAAGGCAATCTCTTCGATCATCTTTACGCGCGCCGTGCATTTCAGCGCGCCGTTGCCGTTTGAGGACTGAGCTTGAGAATTCTTTATCTCACGGGCGGGGCGGGTCGAATGTATTGCGGCAGTTGCCTGCGCGACAACGCGATGGCCACCGAGCTGATTGCTCGCGGTCACGACGTGATGCTCCTGCCTGTCTACACACCTACGTTCACTGACGAGCCGAACGTGAGTAACGATCACGTCGTGTTAGGCGGCATCAGTGCATACCTCGAGCAGTACATTCCGATGTTTCGCAAGACCCCGCGCTGGCTCGATCGACTGTGGGACTCGAAAACCATTTTGAGCCTTGCGTCGCGACGATCTATCTCGACCAACCCGCAGATGCTCGGCGAGATGACCGTTTCAGTATTGAAAGGTGAACACGGATTTCAGCGCAAAGAAATTGACAAACTCATCGACTGGCTCACAGCTCAGGACACTCCCGACGTTATCAATCTACCGTACTCCCTGCTGCTCGGCATGGCTGGTCCACTCAAGCGCGCGCTGAATGTGCCGATTCTTTGCACGCTCCAGGGCGAAGATCTCTTTCTGGACGGACTTCAGGAACCGTATCGCACTCAGTCGCTCGATCTGATCCGCAAACATCTCCAGCACGTAGATCTGTTTTTATCCGTGTCACAGTATTACGCCGACTTCATGCCGGATTATCTCGGCATTCCTCGCGAGAAGATGTACGTAGTTCCTTTAGGAATCAATCCGCACGGCTTTGATTTGCGAGACCAGGCACGAAGTGGCCCATTCACGGTCGGATTTCTCGCGCGCATCGCGCCCGAGAAAGGACTACACGTTTTAGCGGATGCATACCGCCTTCTGCGGCAGTCGGGCGAGCTGCCTGGGGCGCGATTTGAAGCGGCGGGTTACATGGCGGCTGATTGCAGGTCGTATCTCGAGAAGATTCAACAGAGTCTTACGGACGCAGGGCTTGGGGACGAGTTCCACTATCGCGGTGTTTTGGATCGCGCCGAGAAGATCGCGTTTCTGCGAAAGCTCGACGTGATGTCGGTGCCTGCGACGTACGATGAGCCGAAGGGAGTTTCGTTGCTGGAGGCGATGGCGTGTGGCGTGCCGCTGGTCCAACCACGTCGCGGCGCATTCACGGAGATTATTGAAAACACGGGCGGTGGGTTGCTGGTCCAACCTGACGATCCGCAGAGTCTCGCTGATGGAATACTGAAAATCGTCCGTGAAAAGCAGCTTGCTGAAGAGTTGAGCGCGAACGGTTTTCGCGGCGTCCGCGAGCACTACAGCGCCGCGAACATGGCCGATCGCGTGCTTGAAGCTTACGAGAGCGTTATATGTCCAACCCCTTCAATCCCGGTGATGATCTGATCTTCCAGCTCGAGAGCGGGTTTGGACTGCTTCGTGTGTTGGCTGTCGAAGGCGAAGGCGCAGATGCGACCTGGCATCTGCTGGCGTACGAGGACTTCTTTCCGGACGTCGAATCCGCGGAACTTGCTTTGTCGCGCGACACTCCTTTGCCCGTGCGCAAGCCGCACATGGCGCTCACGAACCGCGCCTTTGAACGAACACCCGCAGCGCGACTCGGCAATCGCCCGGTGATGGAAAATGAACTCGCTGCATACAACGACTGGCTCAACGGCGATCGAGTTGTCTCCGATCGCTCAGCCCTCTTAATGCTCGGCATCCGATAATGAAGCGAACTCTTCCTTTGCGCCTTTGCGCCTTTGCGCGAGTAATACCTGTTTTTGTTTTCATACTTATTATTTCCGTCCGGCCGACGTTCGCAGTTCGCGTCGAACGTCTCATCGACACCTGGCGTCCGGAGCATTACACCGTCAACCTCACTTTCAACGATGCACTCTCTGAAATCACCTCGGCGAGCGCGCGCATCGACGTCGTGGTTCTCAAACAAACGAGCGTCATCGATTTGGACTTCGGCGAGCTCACGACCACCGGCGTCACGTTAAAGTCAAAACCGCTTTCGTTCGAACACAAAGCCGGCAAACTCAAGATCAACCTGCCGTCGGCGGCAACTCCTAAAACACGTCTGACGTTGGTAATCGAATACCACGGCAAACCAAAGGACGGGTTGGTCCTCACAAACGATAAAGACGGAAAGCCATCGGCAGTTGGCGACAACTGGCCGGATCGAGTTCATCACTGGATACCGGCGTTGGACCATGCGTCTGCGAAAGCAACGGTTACGTTCAACATCACCGCGCCGGCAGGTTTGGAGGTCGTTGCTAACGGTCGTTTGGACCACGTTGAAACCGTCGCGAATGGGCAACGCACGTGGACCTACTCGGAAGGTGTGCCGATTCCGCCTTACTGCATGATCGTCGCTGTCGGGCAGTTTGCGCGTGTCGAACCGTCGGAGAAAGCGTTGACGCCGCTTTCGTATTACGTGCCACAGTCAGAGAAAGACCTGGCTGTTCAAGGATTCACGCCGACGATTCCTACGTTGGAGTTTTTCACGCACACCGTCGCGCCGTATCCGTACGAGAAACTCACGATGATCGTCGGTGCAACACGTTTTGGCGGGATGGAGAATTCGAGCGCCATTGTCTTCACGAGCAGTTTGTTGTCACGAGCGTCGCGGGAGGGCTTAAGCAAGACGTACGGGATTCCGTCGGGTAACGTCACCTTGATCGCGCACGAGATCGCGCATCAGTGGTTTGGTGATTCGGTGACGGAGTCGACGTGGGCGGATCTGTGGCTGAGTGAAGGCTTCGCGACATACTTCGCGGGACTTTTTGTGCAGCGCTACGAAGGCGAAGACGTTTTTCAGGCTTACATGAAGAACGCGGCGACGACCGCCTTCGCCTACGAGAAGAAGAAGCGCACGCCCATCGTCGATCGCGACACTGAGAAGCTCTTCGACCTTCTCAACGCGAACAATTATCAGAAGGGCGCGTGGGTGCTACACATGTTGCGCTCGCGTTTGGGAGATGAGGCGTTCTTTCGCGGCATTCGTGCGTACTACGAAGCGCACAAGAGCTCGGTCGCCACGACTGAAGATCTGCGCGCTGCACTCGAGAAGGCTTCGGGCAAAGATCTGAAACCTTTTTTCACGCGCTGGGTCTACGACAGTGGCCATCCGCAGTATGAGCTGACGTGGCAGTGGGTCTCTGAGAAGAACCTACGATTGGTTTTGAAACAGCTTCAGCCGGGCAACGCTTTTCTCGACCCTGTTCCGGTGATGATTACGACGGCTGGCGGCAGCCGCGAGGTCGTGTTGAAACCTTCGGGGCCAGAGTTAATCGAAATGATTCCCTTGCGCGAAAAACCCATCGGCATTGAAATAGATCCGCGGGGGACACTTCTAAAAGAAGCAACAGTTCGAGGTATTTGACACCACCCGCTCGCTTCCCTATCATCCCAACCTGTCGGGGCGTGGCTCAGCCTGGTAGAGCGCACGGTTCGGGACCGTGAGGTCGGAGGTTCGAATCCTCTCGCCCCGACCAATCAATTCAAGCACTTACGGGCAGCGCATGCTGCCCGTTCCCGTTTACTGTGGGGACTTTTGTGACGGTCCAGTTTTCAAGCTGCACAACCTTACCGTTCCCCACTCCAGTTAGTAGCTGCATCGCACGGCGAATGCCGTCTCCTGTAGCGTGCGTGTAGCGCATTGCCATGCGAATGTCTGACCATCCCATGATTTGAGCGATCTCGAA